>Ga0315907_10000611_pt1 | contig 50963 bp, 47 predicted proteins | sample LakEriMetagenome_3_FD_203525 | JGI IMG/M metagenome (GOLD analysis project Ga0315907, IMG submission 203525) | Freshwater fungal communities from buoy surface, Lake Erie, Ohio, United States - Buoy 12 MA123 | ecosystem: Environmental > Aquatic > Freshwater > Lake > Lake biofilm | place: USA... | reverse complement strand
CGCCGGCGGTGCGCTTGGCCTCGATCTTGTCGCCCATGGTGCGGATGTGCTCGGGCTTGGGGCCGATCCAGGTGATGTTGTGGGCTTCGACGATCTCGGCAAACTTGGCGTTTTCCGAAAGGAAGCCATAGCCGGGATGAATTGCGTCGGCATGGGTGATTTCGGCCGCAGAGATGATCGCCGCGATGTTGAGATAGCTGTCCTTGGCCGCCGGAGGACCGATGCAGACGGCATGGTCAGCCAAGCGCACATGCATGGCATCGGCATCGGCGGTGGAGTGAACCGCCACCGTCTCGATCCCCATTTCGTGCGCCGCACGGTGAATGCGCAGCGCGATCTCGCCGCGGTTGGCGATCAGGATACGCGAGATGCCCATGGATGGTCTGCCTTACGCGATCACGACCAGCGGCTGGTCGAACTCGACCGGCTGGGCATTGTCGACCAGGATCGCGGTGACAGTGCCACTACGCGGCGCGGCGATCGGGTTCATCACCTTCATCGCCTCGATGATCAGCAGGGTATCGCCTTCCTTGACCGCCTGGCCAATGCTGACGAAGTTGGCTGCGCCCGGTTCGGGGGCCATGTAGACGGTGCCGACCATCGGCGACTTGACCGCATTGGGATCGGCAGCAGGCGCAACCGGCGCGGCCGGTGCGGCGGCCGCCGCAGGCGCAGCCGGTGCCGCCGGGGCAGGGGCCGGTGCGTGGTGGATCACCGGGGCGACCGTGCCGCCGCGCGAAACCTTGATCTTGCGATCGCCGTCCTCAACCTCGATTTCGGTGAGGCCCGTATCGGCGAGCATTTCCGCCAGTTCGCGCACCAGCGCGGTATCGATATTCATTCCGGTGGGGCGGCTGCCTGCCTTGCTGTCGGCCATGCGATCCTCGACTGGTTGCTTTGGCAACCGCCTATGCGCGGGCCGGCGGGCCTAGGCAAGACCCGAAGTCACTCCGCCAGCCTGCAACCCACAGCGATCACGCTGCTGGATCGGGGTTCACCATCGGCTCGCCGGGCTTGGGTTCAGGCTCGTCCTGCTCGTTGGAATCGGTCGATTGGCTCGACTCACCTCCAGCGATGGGCATGCGGCGGACCGCGGCCTCGGCGCGGGTGGCAGCCTCCTCGGCACGATTGGCGGCAGCTTCGGCCCTGGCCAGCTTTTCGGCCAATTCGGCATCGCGGCCCGAACATCCCGCCAGCAACAGGGCCAGCGCGGATGCGGCAAGCACAAGCGGTTTGGGGTGGGTGGGGACACGATCAAACACGCTGGGTCACTCCTTGTCCTGGTCCGGGAAGAGCAGATCCGCCCGGACAGGACAGGAGCGATAGCGCAAAAAACTTACCCGAAAATAACTATCCGCATCGCGGCTACTTGTCTGTGCCCGCTACCTTGCCCCACTGCCGGGCCGCCGTGTAGCCAAGATAGCCCGTGCCGAAGAGCGCATAGAGCGCCTCGGGCAGGGCCGAGAGGTAAGCAGTCATGCCGGCAGCGATGGCCTCGGTGATGTCGGGCCGGAAGGCAGCTACCAGTCCCATCGGCAGCGACCACAGCAGCAGCAGGTACATGACATAGAGGAAACTAGGCCGGGCACGGCTGGTCCAGGGATCGTGCGAATTGGCCTCGGCGACGATGGCCGAGAGGCGGGCTTCGATTTCGGCCAGGGCCTGCGAGCCCTGCAATTGCAGCAGCTCAAGCTTGGCCTTGTCGCGCGCGCCCTTCTCCGGGATCACCTTGTCGATGATCGCGGCAACCGGGCCAATCAGGGCTTCAAGAATGGGCATGGTCAGCTCCTTTGCGATGCAAGAAGCCGAACCAGATAACTGAATTTTCCGAAGTAGGAAAATGGTCGGGACGAGAGGATTCGAACCTCCGACCCCCACACCCCCAGTGTGATGCGCTACCAGGCTGCGCTACGTCCCGACCGGTTCCTGCCCGCATGGCGGGCTGGGGAGCCGCGCCTATAGGCAGGGTGTGGCATCATGGCAAGCGTGCTGCGACAATCGGACCCTGCCGCAGTTCAAGCCCTTGAACCTGACCACACAAGCGCCATTTGCGGCGGGTTCGACGGGTGGCTGCGTTGCTATGGCGGCGGCTTGCTGCTAGTCGCGCGCAATTGCGCCTGGGGCGCGGGCCGGGGTGGCGTCATGACGGCATCCGGTGCGCGGCTGGGGCGTGGGGCAACCCTTTGTCACGAAAGCAGTTCACGCGATGCACACTCCACTCCTTCCGTTCCTTGCCGCCGCTGGCGGTGCCGCTGGCGAACCGCCGGTCTGGATCCAGTTCCTGCCGCTGGTCGCCATGGTCGTGATCTTCTGGTTCCTGATCCTGCGCCCGCAGATGCGCCGGCAGAAGGAGCACCAGGCCAAAGTGGGTGGGCTCAAGAAGGGCGATCAGGTGCTGACCGGCGGTGGCCTGGTCGGCAAGGTGATCAAGGTGGACGATCATTACGCCGAGCTCGAACTGGGTCAGAACGTTAAGGTGAAGGCGTTGAAGTCGACCATCGCCGATGTCATCCCGCCTAATGGCACGGCCGCGAACGACTGATCCGGTCCGATCTTACCAAGGCAGGTCCTAGATGCTCGATTTTCCTCGCTGGAAGCAGCTTTGGCTGTGGTCCATTACCATTCTGGCCTGCCTTGCGGCTTTGCCTTCACTGCTCTCGGTAGGCGGGGTTTCCCTGCCTGAAGGCTTGCCGAGTCCCAAGATCAACCTCGGCCTCGACCTTGCCGGCGGCAGCCATATCCTGCTTGAGGCGAACCCCGAGCAGGTCAAGCGCCAGCGGCTTGAGACCATGGAAGAGGATGTCCGCGCCCGGATGCGGCAGGCCGATCCGGCGATCCGCATCGGCGATATCTCGACCAAGGATGGCACGGTCAGCTTTATCGTCGCCGATCCGGGGCAGGTGGACGCCGCGCGCGAGCAGCTCCAGACGCTGACCAGCGGCGCCCAGCTGACCGGCCAGCGCGATTGGGACCTCCAGGTGCTCGATGGCAACCGCATTGTCCTGCGTCCGACCCAGGCCGGGATCGACCTGGCAATCAGCCAGGCGATGGACACGGCGACCGAAGTGGTCCGCAAGCGCATTGACGCGCTCGGCACGCGTGAACCGACCATCATCCGCCAGGGCGCTCAGCGCATTGTCGTGCAGGTCCCGGGCCTGAAGGATCCGGCGGCACTGAAGAACCTGCTGGGCCAGACGGCCAAGCTCGAATTCAAGCTGGTCGACAGCCTTGCCCTGCCAAGCGACGTGGCCCAGGGCATTGCCCCTCCGGGCTCCGAAATCGTCCCGATGGAGGCTGCCCCGGGTTCAGACCAGCCGGCCGGGGCGATTGCCGTCAAGCGTCTGGGCGGGATCAAAGGCGATCGCCTGACCAACGCCCAGCAGACATTTGACCAGCAGACCAACGAGCCGGTCGTCAGCATCACTTTCGATCAGCAGGGCGGCGCCAAGTTTGCCAAGCTGACGACGGACAATGTCGGCAAGCCGTTCGCGATCATCCTCGATGGCAAGGTGCTGTCTTCGCCCGTGATCAATGAACCGATTATTGGCGGCACGGCCCGCATCTCGGGCAGCTTCACGATCGAGAGCGCCAACCAGCTGGCGATCGCGCTGCGCTCAGGTGCGCTGCCGGTAGACCTCAAGGTGGTGGAAGAACGCTCGGTCGGCCCGGACCTTGGGGCCGACTCGATCGAGAAGGGCGCAATTGCCTTTGGCGTCGGCACCGTGGCGCTGATGCTGTTCATGCTGATCACCTACGGTCGCTTCGGGGTCTACACCAATGCGGCGCTGATCCTGAACACGCTGATGATCCTGGGGATCATGGCCATCATGAACACCACGCTGACCCTGCCCGGGATCGCCGGCTTCGTGCTGACGATCGGTGCGGCGGTTGACGCCAACGTGCTGATCAACGAACGCATCCGCGAAGAGCGGGCCCGCGGACGACGCGTCGTGAACGCGGTCGAAATGGGTTACACCGAAGCCAGCCGGGCGATCTTTGACGCCAACATCACCAACGTGATCGCGGCAACGCTGATGTTCGTGTTCGGCTCTGGCCCGGTTCGCGGTTTCGCGATCGTGCTGATGATCGGGATCGCGACCTCGGTCTTTACCGCCGTTACCTTGACCCGGATGTGGGTCGCCGGCTGGCTGCGCCGCGCGCGCCCGGCCGAACTGGTGCTCTGAGGGAGCAAACCGATGAAACTGCTCAAGCTTGTTCCCGACAACACCAACATCCGCTTCCTGCGCTGGCGGATTCCGTTCTACGCCGTCAGCCTGCTGCTGATCGCCGCCTCGTGGGGCATGATCCTGACCAAGGGCCTGAACCTGGGCGTCGATTTCGTTGGCGGCCAGATGATCCGGGTGACCTTCGTCAATACGCCCACCGCCCCCGTTGCGGAGCTGCGCGAGACGGTGGGCAAGCTCGGCTATGGCGAGCCGATCATTCAGCAGTTCGGGCAGCCGAACGAGGTTTCGATCCGGATGCGACTGCCCGATGGCTCGGCGCAGAATGCTGATCTGGCCGACCAGATGGCGCGCAAGATCACTGCGGCGATCAAGGCCGACCATGGGGATGCCCGGATTGACGGGGTGGATTCGGTTTCGGGCAAGGTCTCGGGCGAACTGTTCAAGACCGGGATGCAGGCGCTGATCGCGGCTGTCGTCGCGATCTCGATCTACATTTGGGTTCGGTTCGAATGGCAATTCGGTGTCGGTGCGCTCTTCGCGCTGGTCCACGACGTGTCGCTGACGCTTGGTCTGTTTGCGGTGACGCAGATGGAGTTCGACCTCAATATCGTCGCCGCGATCCTGACCCTGATCGGCTATTCGCTCAACGATACGATCGTGATCTACGACCGGATCCGCGAGAACATGAAGAAGTTCCGCAAGATGCCCATGCCGGAACTGCTCGATCTGTCAGTCAACGAGACGCTCAGCCGGACGATGGTGACTTCGCTGTCGGTGCTGATCACGCTGGTCGCGTTGTTGCTGCTCGGTCCGAACGTGATCTTCGGCTTCACTGCCGCGATTACGCTGGGGATCTTCGTCGGAACCTACAGCTCGGTCTACATGGCCGCGCCGATCCTGATCTGGTTGAAGGTCAATCCGAACAGCTTCGTGCCGACCGAAACCGAAGTGGATCGCCAGGAACGCCTGGCCCGCGAACTGCCCTAAGCGGCTGCCAAACGCCGCCAGTGCTCGACGAGTGCGGCGGCGTTGGTTTGCCAGCTCATGCCGGCAACGGCGGCCTGAACGCGTTCAGCTGAGGGACGATCAGCGAGCAAGGCTTTGACGGCCTCGGCGATGGCCCTGCCTTCGCGCGGCACCAGGCGCCCCCAGTCAGGATCGGTGATCAGTTCCTGTGCGCCGGGGATCGGCGTGGTGACGACCGGCGTGCCGCAGGCCAGGGCCTCGACCCAGGCATTGGCCAGGCCTTCGCTGCTGGAGGGCAGTACGAAGATGTCGGCGGCGTTGAGCAGGATCGGCAGCTCGGCGTGCGGCACCGCTCCCAGAAACCGCACCCGCTCCGCCAGCCCAAGGTCGTGCGCCAGACCGCGCAGCATGGCCTCGTCTTCACCCTTGCCGGCGATCAGGAGGATGGCTTCGGGCAGGTCTGCGAGCCCCTCGATCACGAAGCGCTGGCCCTTGCGCGGAATCAGCGCGCCGACTGTCGCCAGCACGGGCTTGTCGCGCGGCAGGCTGAACTGGTCGCGGCACATCCGGCGGTCGTAAGGACGGAACAGGTCGGCATCGAGGCCGGTGCGGTGCAGCGTGATCTTGTCCCGCGGCATGCCCAGCGCGGCCATGTCATCAACCAGGCCTTGCGATACGGCTAGCAAGCCCTGCGCGTGTTGCCCGGCTTCACGCACTTGCACAGCCGTGGCGGGCTGATGTCCCCAATATTGGATATCCGCCCCGCGCGCCTTGATCGAGACCGGCAGTCCCAGCGCCGCGCCGATGCGCACGGCGGCCAGGCCATCTGGGTGAAAGAACTGGGCGTCGATCAGATCGAACGGCTGATGCGCGTGCAGCTTTCGGGCCAGCGGCAGCACAGCTCGAACGATCGCGCCAGCATTGAACCGGGCCCCCAGCCTGGGCAGCAAGGTGAAGCGCGGACGCAGCACCGTCACCCCGCCACGCACTTCCCGTTGAGGCAAGGTGCGCAGTGCACGGTAGCGGGAATGCAGCGAGAGCGGGAAGGGCGGCAGGCCGATCGGGTTGATCAATGTCAGGTCGACATCGCCGCGCTTGGCGACGGCCTGCATCTGGCGTTCGACGAACACGCCGAAGTTTGGAGCCTGATCATGGGGATAGAGCGTGCTGAGCGACAGCACGCGCAAGGCTCGGCTCACAGCTTGCGGACCAGCATTTCCGCGACCGCGATCCAGGCTGGCCCATCGATCACCACCTGGCGGCTGCCAGGCCCGGGCGGCAGGATCGCAACCCGCTTGTCGTCGCGGTCGATCATGCGTCCGAAGGCAAAGCGGCCGCCGGGGCGGGGGGCCAGGACATCGCGATTGAGCAGGCGGGGATAGTGCTCCGGTCCGTGCTGACGCAGCCAGACCTGGTCGCCGCTGCGATAATCGCCCGCGCCATGCTCGATCGCCAGGGCCACCAGCGGCGCATCGCCGCCAAGATCCGTCGGCAGAATCGCATCGCGCGGGGCGGGCAGGGCCTCGGCCCCGTTCTCGGTAAAGCGCGCGATATAGCGCGGCGCTTCAGCCTCGGTGCCCCGCACCAGCAGTTCGGGCTCCACTTCCAGTGCGGCAGCGATCTTGTTCATCCAAGTCAGCGAGAGTTGGCGCATTCCGGTCTCGAGCCGGCCGATTGTCTGGGCCGTCGTCGGGGGCGAGCAACGCTCAGCCACGTCGGCCAGGGTCAGGCCCTTCTGCTTGCGGATATCGCGGATGCGGTTGATCACGGCGGACCTCAATTAACCAAATTGGTTTTTTATGCTTTCCTACAGACTGCCGGATTTGGCAAGTCCGGGTTCGGCACAAGCGAAGGGAGCGCGCATGAAACAGGTTCTGGTCGAACGTGAGCTGGACAGCACTGAACCGCTGGCAACCGCGCCCCGGGCTGGGCGGCGGCGGGTGACGGTCAACTTGGCGGAAAGCCCGCTGACCTGGCTGCATTCCCGCGGGCACTTGAGCGATGCGCAGCTGGCGGCGGGCGAATGTCTGCGCCGCGATTTCGAACGCGCGCAACTGGCTCCGGGGGTGACCATGCGCTGGGACGCGGTGCGGATCGCCGGCACGGGCGGCGAGCGTGGCCTCAACCCAACCGAGCGCCAATTGGCTGCCCGCCAACGGTTCGATGGCGCGCTGGCGGCTGCGGGCAAGGACCTGGCGGATATCCTCTGGCGGGTGGTCTGCGCCGGGGAGACACTACCCGGGGCGGAGCGCGCGCTGGCCTGGCCGGTGCGCAGCGGCAAGCTGGTGTTGCGGATTGCCCTCGATCGGGTCGCCGGGTTCTACCGGATCGGTTAGCCTTCGACCTGTTCGGCCAGTTCGAGCCAGCGCTCCTCGGCGGCGTCCTTGGCCGCGCGGGCTGCGTCGATGGCCTTGGTCAGGGCGGCGAATTTCGCGGGGTCGCGCGTGTAGAGTGCCGGATCGGCCAATGCCGCTTCATCGCGGGCGATCTGGGCCAGCAGTTCTTCAATTCGGCCCGGCAGCAGATCGTAATCGCGCTGGTCCTTGTAGGACAGCTTGGCCTTCTTCGGCGGGGGCGGTGGCGCAGCGGGCGCAGGATCCGTCGCCGGCTTGTTCGCCCGAACCGGCACGACCCGCCGGGTCCGCTGCTTTTCCCAGTCGGCATAGCCGCCAGCGACGATATCGACCTTGCCGCTTCCGTCGAGCCCAAGGGTTATCGTCACCGTCCGGTCGAGAAAATCACGGTCATGGCTGACGATCAGTACCGTGCCGTCATAATCCGCGATCACTTCCTGCAGCAGGTCGAGCGTTTCCAGATCCAGGTCGTTGGTCGGCTCGTCGAGCACGAGCAGGTTCGAGAATCGGGCGAATTCGCGCGCCAGCAGCAGCCGCGAGCGTTCGCCGCCGGACAGCGTGCCGACCCGCGCATCGGTGAGGCCAGGGTCGAACAGGAAGTCCTTGAGGTAACCCTGGATATGCTTGCGCACCCCGCGTACATCGATCCAGTCGCCGCCTTCAGCCAGCACGTCGCGGACCCGCTTTTCGGGCGACATCAGGCTGCGTTGCTGGTCGATCAGCACCCCTTGCAGCGTCTTGGCCCGGGTGACGGTGCCGGTGTCTGGCTCAAGCTCGCCCGTCAGCAGCTTCAGCAATGTGGTCTTGCCCGCGCCGTTCGAGCCAACGATCCCGATCCGGTCACCACGCGTGATCCGCAGGGTAAAGTCCTTGATGATCGGGCGGTCGCCAAAGCTCTTGCCGACCTTGTCGGCCACGATGACGGCCTTGGATTTGGCATCGTCCACTGCCAGCCCAAGTTTGGCGGTGCCCTGCGGAGTGAGCATGGCGGCCCGCTGCGCGCGCATTTCCCAAAGCTTTTCCAGCCGCCCCTGGTTGCGCTTGCGCCGCGCCGTGACGCCGCGTTCCAGCCAGTGCGCCTCGATCTTCAGCTTGGCGTCCAGCTTGTCCGCCGCGCGGGCTTCCTCGGCATAGACCTGCTCCATCCAGGCCTCATAGCCGCCAAAGCCGATCTCCTTGCGGCGCAGGCTGCCGCGGTCGATCCAGATCGTGGCCTTGGTCAGCCGCTCCAGAAAGGTACGGTCATGGCTGATCACCACGAAGGCGCCGGTGTAGCGACTCAGCCAGCTTTCCAGCCAGTCGATCGCGGTGATGTCGAGGTGGTTGGTCGGTTCATCCAGCAGCAGCAGGGCGGGTTCGCTGGCGAGCGCGCGGGCGAGGGCCGCACGGCGCCGTTCCCCGCCGCTGGCACTGTCCGACTTGCGGCTCATGTCGATGCCAAGCTGGCCGGCGATCGCCTCCACCTCGTGGCGGGGCGGCGCATCCTTGCCGTGCAGGGCAAAGTCCATCAGCGTGTCATAGCCGGTGAAAAACGGGTCCTGCTCCAGCGTGACGATCCGCGTGCCCGGTTGGATCGAGCGCTTGCCCTTGTCAGCCTCGACCTCACCCGAGATCAGCTTCAGTAGGGTGGTCTTGCCCGCGCCATTGCGGCCGATCAGCGCCAGCCGGTCACGCGGGCCGATGTGCAGGTCAAGATCGCGGAACAGCCAGCCGTTGCCTTGTTGCAGGCCCAGGGCTTCCCAGGAAAGGATCGGTGCGGCGGCCATGACCGGCGCGCCCTAGCGGGTGAGGCAGAGCGTTGACAAGCACGGATCGGGTGCGGATGAGGGGCCATGCGTACAGTCTGGCTCAACGGCGAGTTCCTGCCCGAAACCGAAGCAAAGGTGCCGATCTTCGATCGCGGCCTGCTTTTCGCGCAAGGTGTCTATGAAGTGACCCCGGTGATCGACGGGCATTTCCGCAATTGGCCACACCATGCCGCGCGGCTGGGGCGCTCGATGGAACTGGCTCGGATCGCTGACAATACCGACTGGCCGCCGATCCTGAACGAGCTGATCCGGCGAAACGCGCTGACCGAGGGGCGGATCTACCTGCAGGTGACTGGCGGTGCACCGACAGATCGGGACTTCCTTTCGCCGCTACCGCCGGTGCCAGCCACCCGCTTTGCCTTCACCCAGGCAGCGCCAGTGGTGGATCAGCCCAAGGCGCTTGAAGGGCTGCGCGTCATTCTCCACCCCGAAGGGCGCTGGGCGCTGCGCTCGGCGAAGACCACGCAATTGCTTTACGCCGTGCTGGCGAAGGAGGTGTCGCGCGACGCTGGCGTGGACGATGCCTGGCTGGTCGACAATGGCATGGTCACCGAGGGGACCAGCGCCAATGCCCATATCATCGACAGCCGCGGCGTATTGGTTTCACACCCGGTCGATCATGGGGTGCTGCCGGGTATCTCGCGCCTTTCGGTCCTGCCACTGGCGCAGGACATGGGTCTGGCGATCGAGGAACGGGCCTTCTCGGTTGAAGAGCTGTTTGCGGCACGCGAAGCCTTTGTGACCAGCGCGACGACGGTGGTCATGCCGGTGGTCGAAGTCGATGGCCGCAAGATCGGCGATGGCCGGCCGGGTGCGCTGACCGCCGAGCTGCGCAAGCGTTATGTCGAGCGTCTGCGCAACTCGTGACCTATTCACTGTCCGTTCAATCCCGGCGAGTTAGGTGCACCGACATGATCCGTACTGTTCTTGCCATTGCCCTTGTGGCCAGCGTTCCCGCAGCACCTGCTTTTGCCAGCCAGGGCGACGAAGCCGGTATGGCCCGCAAGGACCTGCGCGCCGGCAATGTCCGCCCCTTGCGTGAGATTGAGCGCCGCGTTCTGCCGATGATGGCCGGGGCGCAGTACCTGGGCCCGGAATATGATCCGGCCGCCTATACCTATCGCCTCAAGTTCATTCGCGACGGCCGCGTCCTGTTTGTCGACGTAGACGCGCGCTCCGGCGAAGTTCTGCGGCAATCCCGCTAGCTTGACGCCGCTGACTGCGGCAAGCAGAACAGCATTTCACAACAGGGAATTTTGCGATGCGCATCCTGATCGTCGAGGACGAACCGACCCTTGGCAAGCAGCTCAAGTCCACACTGGAGGCAACCGGCTATGCGGTTGATCTTTCGACCGATGGCGAGGACGGGCACTTCATGGGCTCGACCGAGGAATACGATGCCGTCATCCTCGACCTTGGCTTGCCCGAGATTGACGGGCTGACCGTGCTGGGCATGTGGCGCAAGGAAGGCCGCAAGTTCCCGGTCCTGGTGCTGACCGCGCGCGATAGCTGGTCGGACAAGGTGGCGGGCCTTGATGCCGGGGCCGACGATTACCTGGCCAAGCCGTTCCAGACCGAGGAGCTGATCGCCCGCCTGCGCGCGCTGATCCGCCGTGCCTCGGGCAATACCAGCAGCGAGCTGACCGCCGGCGACGTGCGGCTGGATACCCGCTCGGGCCGGGTCACGCTGAACGGCGAGCCGGTCAAGTTGACGGCGCAGGAGTACAAGCTGCTGTCCTATCTGCTGCATCACAAGGGCAAGGTGGTCAGCCGGACCGAGTTGATCGAGCATATCTACGATCAGGACTTTGACCGCGATTCGAACACGATCGAGGTTTTCGTCACCCGCATCCGCAAAAAGCTGGGCGCCGACGTGATCACCACGATCCGCGGCCTGGGCTACAGCCTCGACGATCCGGCCGAAGGCAGCCGCGGCTAAGCAACGATGACAGCGGGCGATACTTCCGCGCGAAACCTCGCGCATACGGGGTCGCTTTCGCGCCGGATGATGCTGATTGCGGCAGGGTGGATTGTCATCCTGCTCTCGCTTGGCGGGTTTGCGCTTGATCGGACGCTGACCGGCTTGGTCAGCCGCAATTTCGACGAACAGCTCGAAAACGTCATGAACGCGATGATCGCCTCGGCCGAGATCGGGCCGGATGGCGAGGTGTTCTTCAACCGACCGCTTGGTGACCAGCGCTTCCTGGAACCGAACAGCGGGCGTTATTGGCTGGTGACAGGCCAGGGGCACGAGAACTTCCCCTCGCGCTCGTTGTGGGACCGCAGCCTTGAACTGAAGCACGATCACTTCGACAAGGCCGCGCATCTTTACGACAACTTCCAGTACCCTGACGAACCGCTGCGGGTCATTGAGCGCTCGGTAATTTTGCCGGACAGTGGAACGCGCTGGAAATTCGCCGTTGCCGCCAGCCGCGAAGACCTGGACCAGCAGATCAGCCGGATCAGGTCGATTTTGATCTGGAGCTTCCTTGTGCTCGGCCTCGGGCTGTTCCTGATGGCAGTGCTGCAAACCTGGTACGGCCTGGGACCGCTGCGCCGGGTGCGGTTGGCGATCCAGCACTTGCGCGCAACGGGACAGAACCGGCTGACCGAGCCGCTGCCGCTGGAAGTGCAGCCGCTGGTGCAGGAACTGAACGCTTTGCTGGCCCATTCCGAAAAGCAGGCCGAAGAAGCCCGAACCCATGCCGGTAACCTGGCGCATGCACTCAAGACACCGCTGACCGTGGTGATGAACGCGGCGACGGCCAAGGCGCCGGACCTCTCCGATACGGTCATCCGCGAGGCGGCGGTGATGCGGCGGCAGGTCGATCACCATCTGGCGCGGGCCCGCGCGGTCGGGCGCCGCGCGGTCGGCCTGAGCCGCGCCTCGGTGTCCGAAAGCGCCGAGGCCGTGCTGCGCGCCGTGACCCGGCTTTACGAGAAGACCCGCTTTGATCTTGATGGGAACCGTTCTGCCGAAGTCGCGATCGAACGACAGGACCTGGACGAAATTCTCGGCAACCTGATCGAGAATGCCGCCAAGTACGGCGGCGGCTCGGTCTTTGTGACGATCGATCCGACCGCCGAGCCGGATTGGTGCGAAATCTGGGTAGAAGACGACGGTCTCGGGATTCCCGAGGAGGAACGCACCCGCATCTTCGACCGCGGGGCGCGGCTGGATACCAGCAAGCCAGGGACGGGCCTGGGCCTCGCCATCGTCCGCGACGTTGCCGAAATCTATGGTGGCAGTGTTACACTGGAAGAGAGCGAGGACCTGGGCGGCCTGCTGGTGAAGCTGCGTCTGCCGCGGGCGGCCAAGCCAGCCTGATTACTTCGCCTGGGCCGCCTGTTCATGATGGCGGATCACTTCCTGGATGATGAAGCGCAGGAACTTCTCCGAGAATTCCGGATCAAGATTGGCCTCTACTGCCAGTTGCCGCAACCTGGCGATCTGCCGTTCCTCGCGGTTTGGGTCCGAAGCAGGCAACGCGTGTTGCGCCTTGTAGGTGCCAACCGCCTTGGTAATGCGGAACCGCTCCGCCAGGATGTGAATCAAGGCCGCGTCGATGTTATCGATCGAGGCGCGGTAGCCGGCGAGGACGGGATCGGGTTCGGACATATTCGGTGCGCTAGCATGCAGTTTTGCGAAAGGCTATTGCTGCGATTGCACTTGCCGATGGGCGGGCACCCTCGCTAGGGCGCAGCGTAATGAGCGCCGACATTATCCCGCTGCGCAAGCGCGCGACCGAACCGTCCCTGGGCCCGATCCTGGCGCTGACCGCCGAAGGCATGAACGCAGTCAACGCGGTGATCCTTGACCGGATGCAGAGCCGCATCCCGCTGATCCCCACTCTGGCCGGGCACCTGATCGCCGGCGGCGGCAAGCGGATGCGGCCGATGCTGACCCTCGCCGGGGCGGCACTGTGCGATTACCACGGCACACGTCATCACAAGCTGGCGGCGGCCGTGGAGTTCATCCACACTGCGACGCTGCTGCACGACGACGTCGTCGATGGTTCTGAGCTGCGACGCGGCAAATCCACCGCCAATATCGTCTTCGGCAATCCGGCGACAGTTCTTGTGGGTGACTTCCTGTTCACCCGCTCGTTCGAACTGATGGTCGAGGATGGCAGTCTCAAGGTCCTGAAGATCCTGTCCAACGCCAGCTCGGTCATTTCCGAGGGCGAAGTCGATCAGCTCACTGCCCAGCGCCAGATCGAAACCAGCGAAGAGCGTTACCTCTCGATCATTGGCTCGAAGACTGCTGCGTTGTTTGCCGCTGCTACCCGCATCGCCGCCGTGGTCGCCGAGCGCAGCGAAGCGGATGAGCGGGCGCTGGAAGATTACGGTCGCAACCTGGGGATTGCCTTCCAGCTGGTCGATGATGCGATGGATTACGATTCCGAAGCCGGCGAAATGGGCAAGGGCAAGGGCGACGATTTCCGTGAGGGCAAGATGACCCTGCCGGTAATCCTGGCCTATGCCCGCGGTTCGGATGAAGAACGGCGGTTCTGGCAGGATGCGATCCAGGGACACCGTAGTTCGGATGCCGACCTGGCTCATGCGATCACCTTGATCGCCAAGCATGACACGGTCAGCGCCACGCGGGAACGGGCCCGTCACTTCGCCCAGCGGGCGATCGATGCCATTGCCGGTTTCCCGGCCAGTGCCGCCCATGCTGCCATGATCGAAGCGGCCGAATTCGCTGTGGCGCGGCGCTTCTGAAAAGGTTGCTTTCGCACCCTTCTGCGCTTGGTCGCGCGCTATCCACAAGTGGCCGGATTCTGCCCCGCAGCAGCGATGAGCCGTGCTCCAAATTTAGACCAATTTAACCATCCAAGCCGAGGTTGAGACTCGCTTTGGGGGCCGATGTTGTTTCACTCAACTGAGGTCGTGATCATGTTTGAATATTCCAATTCCCGCCCGGTTCGGATCGTGGGTCCGAGCCACGAAGTGCTGACTCAGGAAACGCTTCCGCCGCGCCACACCACACGTTGGGTTGCCAGCCGCAAGGCACAGGTGGTCGCGGCGGTGAAGTCCGGCCTGCTGACGCTGGACGAGGCGCTGGAGCGCTACAGCCTGTCACTCGCCGAGTACTACAGCTGGCAGGATGCGATGGATCGGTCCGGCGTCGCGGGCTTGCGCGTGGCGGCAGTGCAGAGCGATCGCACCGCCCGCCGCAGCCGGATGCTGCTGAACTCCTGACCAGCACCCGCGCTTGACGCTATGGCGGCTTGCCCGCCATGGCGTCTGGCGTGAGCACACTGCCGATCCATGCCGTCTTGCCGGACCTGCTGGCTGCGCTGCGCGCGCAGTCGGCAGCCGTGCTGATCGCACCGCCAGGGGCAGGGAAGACGACTGCGGTCGCCCCGACGCTGTTGTCAGAGTATTGGTGTACCGGCAGCGTCATCGTCCTGTCGCCGCGCCGCGTGGCGGCCCGCGCTGCTGCCGAGCGCATGGCTGAACTGATGGGTGAGCCGGTCGGACAGACGGTAGGCTACTTGACTCGGCTCGACAGCAAGCGTTCCGCCAAGACCCGCGTACTGGTGATGACCGAGGCGATCTTTGTCTCGACCTTGCTGGGTGATCCCGAACTGGCCGGGGTCTCGGCCATCCTGTTTGACGAGGCTCATGAGCGGCACCTGGATAGCGATCTGGGCCTTGCCCTGGCGATTGAGAGCCAGGCCGTGCTGCGTGAGGATCTGCGGCTGGTCGTGATGTCGGCCACACTTGATGGCGCGCGTTTTGCCAGCCTGCTCGGCGATGCTCCTGTCATCGAAAGTGAAGGCAAGGCCTGGCCGCTGACCATCCGCTGGTTGGGCGCCCGGCCGGAACTGCGGCTGGACGAGGCCATGGCTAGCGCGATCCTGACAGCCTGGCGCGAGGAGGCCGGCGATGTGCTGGCATTCTTGCCCGGCGTTGGCGAAATCGAACGGACGCGCGAGCGGTTGGTCCAGCGCTTGCCGGACGTACCGGTCCTGCCGCTGCATGGACAGTGCGAGCCGGCGGCACAGCGGGCCGCCATACGTCGTGACCCGGATGGGAGGCGAAGGATCGTGCTGGCCACGGCAATTGCGGAAACATCGTTGACGCTCGACGGCGTGTCCGTTGTCGTCGATGCTGGCCTGTCGCGCCGGGCGGAATTTGACAAGGCGGCTGGGGTCACGCGCCTTGTCACCCATCGGGCTTCGCAGGCCGCCGCCGCGCAGCGTGCCGGCCGAGCGGCTCGGCAAGGGCCGGGAGTCGCCTACCGCCTGTGGGAAGAGGCGGCCCATGCCGGACGACCGGCATTCGAGCCGCCGGAGATATTGACCAGCGATCTTGCACCGCTGCTGCTGACCCTTTCGCAATGGGGTGCCGCAAATGTGCCGGACATGGCCTGGCTGGATCCACCGCCAGCTGCAGCATTGGCTGCGGCAAGGGCCAGCTTGCAAGCGCTTGGCGCGCTCGATGATAGCGGTGCGATCACCGCGCATGGCCGCAATATGGCAAGCCTGCCGATGGCGCCTGGCCTGGCGCATATGCTGCTCTATGCTGCGCAGCACGGCGCGGCCGAAGCGGCAGCGCAGCTTGCGCTCCTGTTGCAGGAGCGCGGCCTTGGCGGGCGCGGGGAAGATCTCGCCTTGCGGCTTGATTGCTGGAATGGTGATCGCTCGGCCCGCGCCGAGGCTTCACGGCAGCTCGCCCGGCGCTGGGCTGACCGGGCCAGCAAGCTCGTCACTGCTGACCATAAGGATGATCCGCCGCTGGCAGTCCTGCTGGCCGAGGCTTTTCCCGACAACCTGGCAAAGCGCCGCGATGCAGGCGGGGAGGATTGGCTGACAGCCGGCGGCCGCGGTCTGCGGCTCGATCCAGCATCATCGTTGGCGCGGGCAGAGTGGCTGGCGGTTGGCGATGCCCAGGGCGAGGCCAAGGGCGCGCGGATAACCGGTGCCATCGCGCTGAGCGAGGCCGAAGTGCAGCGCTGGCTGTCGCATCGGATTGAGCGGCGCGGCGTGCTGCGCTGGGTTGCGGATGAAAAGCGCGTCGAGGCCCTGCTCGAGTCGCGGCTGGGGGCCATTTCGCTCGCCCGCGGCTCCGATCCTGCGCCGGACCCGGCGGCGATCCGCGCATTCCTGATCGACCGGATCCGCGTCGATGGGCTTGATCTGGTGCCATTCGGCAAGGCCAGCCTTGCCCTGCTGAAGCGCGCACGGTTCGCCGGGATCGCGGCCCTGGGCGAAGCCGAACTGCTCGAAGACCTCGATACCTGGCTCGGGCCTTTGCTGGGGCGGCGGCTTGATGGTCTGGACCCGGCTAAGCTGCATGAAGCGCTGCGGGCGCGGCTGGACTTTCCGGCGCAGCAGGCGCTCGACAAGCTGGCCCCGGCGCAGTTCGCCTCACCAGCCGGAACCAGCCACGCGATTGACTATGACGATCCGGGTGGCCCGTCGGTGGAAGTGCGGGTCCAGGCGCTGTTCGGATTGGACCGGCACCCGACCTTCGGTCAGCCGGCGCAGCCGCTGCTGCTCAAGCTGACTGACCCCGGCGGCAAGCCACTCCAGACCACGCGTGACCTACCCGGTTTCTGGCGCGGATCGTGGAAGGACGTGCAGCGCGACATGAAGGGGCGCTACCCGAAACACCGCTGGCCCGATGCACCCTGGTCCGAGGATCCCAGTCTCAAGACGAAAAACGCCTTCGAAGCTTCGCGCCGCTCTTGATTCCGGCAGCGATTCGCCCGAAAGCGCCAGCATGCCAGCACGTATCTATCAACGCCCCAAGAACGCCATGCAGTCGGGCAAGGCCCTGCTGGACCAGTGGATCCTCGATTTCGCCCCGGCCGAGGCGCGCAAGCCCGATCCGCTGATGGGCTGGTCGGGCTCGGGCGATACCCAGACGCAGGTGCAGCTCAAGTTCGCGACCATGGCAGAAGCCCAGGCCTATGCCGCCAAGCACGGCATTGCCGCGACGGTCCATGCAACCCCACCGCGCCGCCTCAAGCTGCAGAGCTACGCCGACAATTTCCGCTGATCCCGTTCATGCCGCGTTCGGGTTTTCGGCCCGATGATGAACGTGTGACAGGGGAGCGCCAGCATGAAGACCGTATCCGCTAGCAGCATTGTCGTTGCTCTGATGCTGGCTGTCAGCGCCCCAGCCTATGCGCAGGAGGCGCCCAAGCCGGTCATTACTGCTGAACTGGTTGCGAAGCTTTGCCCGGTTACTGGCATGCCCGGACTGAAGCTGGGTGCGACCCGTAAGGAGCAGCCGCCGGAACTGCTCGGCAGTTTGCGCCGTCTGCCAGACGGCTTTGCGCCGTTCACCGAAGCCGAGCTCGAAACGACCGCTTGGTCGGGCCGGGTCGCCGCGATTACCTATCGCGCAGCAAGCCCGGACGGCGACGTCAATGAGCAACTGCTGTATGATTTTGACGATACGATGCAGGCAGCCGGTTGGGGCGGGACGGTCACAGACGGGACGATCTCGCCGCTTTCAGCGTTCGGGGGAAGGACGCCGGAGCGTGCGGTAGAAGGCGCCGATGGTAAGCGAATGCTGCTATTGGAATTCGCGGCTGATGGAGCGTTGGCCCTGCGCTGCGGCGATCCGGCTCTCTTGGAGCAAAGCCGGCGCGAGCTGGACGGAACGCTTGAGCCGGGCACACCGCGCCCTGTTGCCCCGCCTTATGATCCGTCGCTGCGATTGCCCGATGCCGCCGCTTGCCGGTCTGTCGCGGTTCAGGAGGCCATAGTTGACCGAGACAAGTTCGACGAAGCCGCGCCGGAAATGTTGCCATTTCTGGCCGCAGCGATGCAGGAAGCTGATCGAAGCTTCTTCGGCAAGCGGCTGATGACCTGGCTGGAATGGAAGCTGTTGGGCTCGACCAAGGTCACCGACGACGGGCTCATGACGATCAAAGAGAAGGCCGCAAAAGCCGATATCGATGCCGAGATGACGCGGATGATGCAGTTCCTGGCTCTCGGCGGAGAACTGTCAAAGGCCCGTGAAGCCGGCGACAAGTTCGCCAGTTGCGATGCCTTGCGCCGATTGATGGCCTTTGAGTACCAGGGGCACCAGGCCAAATGGGCCTACTGGGAGCGCGTCAATGCGGCATTGGAAGCCGAAGCAAAGCGGCGGGGGATTACGCTGGATTGAGTAAGCGGGGCCGCCATTCGCCAGGGTCGCGCTGTTGACGTCCGGCGGCCTCCGCAACAGTCAGCCCAAGGACTGACCGTTTCTCCACCCTCTAGAAGGCTGCTCTTTTTCTGGATAACCCGATTCGCCTGTCAAAGACTTGCGTAAACGCGACAAGGTCGTCATAGGACCGCCCGGGAGTCGGTCGGACGCTTGCGTCCGCCAACCTGGTCAGGTCCGGAAGGAAGCAGCCACAACGGGTTGCGGCGGGTCGGCCGGCTCCTTTTCCCCCTTCGACAAATCGAGCGTCAGCGCCTACCAAGGGCGCAATGGACGATTCACCCGATATCTTTGCCGATGAGCCTGAAGAGGATGGCCCCAGCGCTGCCGAGCTGGAGGCTGCGGGTCAGGAATCGATGTTCGGTGGACCAGAGCCGACACCGGCGCCAATGGCGGCGCCTGCCGTCCCAGCTGCCCAGACCCAACCCTATCGGGTCCTCGCCCGCAAGTACCGCTCGCAGACCTTTGCCGAGCTGATCGGCCAGGATGCCATGGTCCAGACCCTGGCTAATGCGATCCGGCGCGATCGGCTGGCTCACGCCTTCCTGATGACCGGCATCCGCGGGGTCGGGAAAACCTCGACTGCCCGCCTGATCGCAAAGGCGCTCAACTGCGTCGGACCGGACGGGCAGGGCGGGCCGACGATTGATCCTTGCGGCCAGTGCGAGCCCTGCCTTGCCATTGCCGAAGGCCGCCATATCGATGTGATCGAGATGGACGCCGCCAGCCACACCGGCGTCGACGACGTGCGCGAGATTATCGAGGCGGTACGCTATTCGGCCGTTTCGGCACGCTACAAGATCTACATCATCGACGAAGTCCACATGCTCAGCCGCAACGCGTTCAACGCGCTGCTCAAGACGCTGGAGGAACCGCCGCCGCACGTGAAGTTCCTTTTCGCGACGACCGAGGTGGACAAGCTGCCGGTCACGGTCCTTTCGCGCTGTCAGCGGTTTGACCTGAAGCGGATTCCGACCGAACTGCTCGCCAGCCACTTCGCGATGATCTGTGAAAAGGAAGGCGTCGAGGCTGAGGCCGAGGCTCTGTCGATGATCGCTGCCGCGGCTGACGGATCGGTTCGCGATGGCCTGTCGATCCTCGATCAGGCGATCGCCCATGCGGATCTGGGCGGTGACGGCATGGTCAGTGCTGCCCAGGTCCAGGAAATGCTGGGCCTGGCTGACAAGACTGCCCAGCAGCGGCTGTTCGCGGCGTTGATCGGCGCGGATGCAGCGGGACTGCTGGATCTGATCGATCAGCAATTTGCGCTGGGGGTTGAGCCGCCAGCACTACTGCGCGGCGCGCTGGAACTGACGCACCGGGTAACCCTGGCGCAGTTGGGGTGCGACGAATCCTCGTTTTCTGAAGAGGAGCGGGCGGCTGTCAGCGAATGGGCACAGCGCCTTTCCGCCGGGCAGCTCCACCGGCTGTGGCAGTTGCTGCTGAAAGGGCACGAAGAGGTCAAGACCGCGCCGGATCCGCTGGTAGCCGCGCGGATGGCGCTGCTGCGGGTGCTGCATGCTGCCGACCTGCCGGACCCGGGCACGCTTGCCAAACATCTTGAGACCGCGCTTGCCAATGCTCCTCGCGCTGAAGGCACAACCGCTGCACCAGCCGCGTCGGCGCCCGTGGCCAATCTCGGCTGGGAGCAGCTGATCGAAACGGTCGACCGCTCGGGCCAGCTCCGGGTTGCGCAGGTCATGCGCGACTGGGTGCGGGTGATTGCCCTGACGCCAAGCGAGCTGACCTATTCCGTCGCCCCTGGCTATCCGGGTGACCTTGGCCCGGAGCTGCGCGATGCGCTGCTGCGTGCGACCGGCGAACGCTGGACCGTGCAGCGCGGCGAAGGTGACGGAGCGCCAACCCTGCGTGAACAAGCCGAGGCGGAAAAGGCTGCCGCGGACGAGCTGCTGCGCCGCCACCCGTTGGTCGAGGCGGCTCTTGCGGCCTTCCCCCAGGCAGAAATTGTTGATGAAAGCCCCGATGCCCGCGTCGCGAGCATGGGCAGCAAGTGGAGAAACTGACGTGAAGTCGATGGAAGAGATGCTCAAGGCCGCTCAGCAAGCCGCCGAGACCATCCAGAAGCAGATGACCGAAAGCCAGACCAAGCTCGACGGGATCGAGGTTGAGGGGCGTGCCGGGGGCGGGCTGGTTACCATCCGCGCTTCAGCAAAGGGCCGCATCATCGGCGTCAACATCGATGACAGCCTGCTGAAGCCCGAGGAAAAGGGCATCCTTGAGGACCTGATCGCCGCAGCCTTCAACGATGCACGCGCCAAGGCCGACGAGGTTGCCGGTCAGGAAATGGCCCGGATGCAGTCCGGCATGGGCCTGCCGCCAGGGTTCAAGCTGCCGGGGATGTAAGGTTGGCCGGCGCGCCAGTCAGCGCGCCGGTTCCTTAGGCGCGGTCGATACAGAAGATTTGATAGGGTCTGGATAGACCATACTGGGTGAACCAGCCGCACCAGTTGAACAACACGTCTCTGCTCCCATGATAAGCTGGGAAATCGGGTCTATTTGCTGACGCTGCAACTGAGGCAGTTAGGATAGTTACGGCGAGAATGATTTTTGTAAATCGCATCGATCTCTCTCCGGCATAGTGGAACGATAAGGATGCAACTATTCACTGAGCATATAGAATTTATATGATATAGGTGATATACTTAGCTATCATTTGGATTAATTTAGAAATTGACGTTGGATGAGAATCATTTAACGCGCTGGTTCGATCTTCTTGCCACCCTTGATCACGGCCGCCGGCTTTTCCAGCACGCGGACATTGCTCAGCGGGTCACCCTCGACCGCGACCATATCGGCAAAGCGGCCAGCCGCGATCTGGCCGACATCGCCTTCCTTGCCCAGCGCCTGTGAGGCAGTGACCGTCGCCGCGCGGATCGCGTCGAGCGGGGTCATCCCGTATTGCACCATGGTCGCGAACTGCTTGCCGGCCTGGCCGTGGGGCATGACCCCGGCATCCGACCCGAACACCATCTTCACGCCAGCCTTGAACGCCTTGCGGAAGTTGTCGCGCTGAATCTGCGCGACTTCGCGGTCCTTGCGCAGGTTGTCCTCCAGCACGCCGTTCTTTTTGCCTTCGGCCTGGGTGTACTCGGTATTGTAAATGTCCATGCTGAAATAGACCGGCTTGGCCCGCGCGGCGGCCAGCTTAATCCCTTCATCGTCAACCAGGCTGACGTGCTCGATCGTGTCGATCCCGGCCTTGATGGCGGCCTTGATACCCGCCGCACCGTGGGCATGGGCGGCAACGCGCAGGCCCCACATCTCGGCCTCGTCGACTATCGCCTTGAGTTCGGCTTCATGCAGTTGCTGCTGGCCCGGTTCGGTGTTGCGGCTGAAGACGCCGCCCGTGGCGCAGACCTTGATTACTTCGGCGCCGAACTTGCGCTGGCGGCGGACCTGGTGGCGCAGCTCTTCCTCGCCATCGCCTACGCCTTCTTCCTTTTTCGCCTTTTCGAGCGAGGGCGGCAGGAAGGTGGAATCGCAGTGCCCGCCGGTTGCGCCGAGCGCATAGCCTGCCGGCACGATCCGCGGCCCGATCGCATAGCCATTGTTGATCGCCTGCTTCAGCCCGATGTCGTTGCGATTGCCCGAACCGACATTGCGCACAGTCGTGAACCCGGCATCGAGCATCGCCCGGGCATTGCCGACAGCGGTCATGGCAAAGAAGCTGTCGGTAAATTCCAGCCCGCGATAGCCGCCGATGTCGGCCGGGCCATCAAGGTGGACGTGCATGTCGATAAAGCCGGGAACCAGGGTCTTGCCCGACAAGTCGATCCGCTCGACATCGGCGGACAGGCGGATTGCGCGCGCATCGGCAATCTGGGTGATACGACCGGCATCGTCGACGAAGATCGCCGGATATTCTACATAGCTGCCCTTCGCGACGTCGAGATAGCGGTCGGCCGTGATCACAACCGGCTTGGCCAGCAGTGGAGCCGACAGCGCGGCGGCGGCGATCGACAGGGAAAGGGCAAGGCGCTTCATCGGCGGTATCTCCTGAAACAGTCAGGCCGTGATGCTGCTTTCGTGAGTCAAAGGCAATCCCGCGCCGTCCACAGGCCTGAGAGCGGCGCCCATTGCACCGTCACGGGGGCGTCCCCATATCTCGCGTCAAGACCGGGATTCACCCGGATGGCGCCCCAGGGCGCCGGATGATTTGATGGATAGTACCATGCAACTGCTCCCCCTTCTGCCCCTGCGCGATATTGTCGTGTTTCCCGGCATGGTCGTGCCGCTGTTCGTCGGTCGCGAGAAATCGGTCGCGGCGCTGGAAGCGGCCATGGCGGGTGACAAGGATATCTTCCTGCTCGCTCAGCTTGATCCCGGCTGCGACGATCCCGATGGCGACGATCTGTATGACGTCGGCGTGATCGCCTCGGTGCTGCAATTGCTCAAGCTGCCGGATGGCACGGTCCGCGTGCTGGTCGAAGCACGCGAGCGTGCGCGGCTTGAAGATCTGCGCCTCGAAACCACCAGTTCGGGCGAAATGGCTGTGGCCGGCGTCGAGGCGATGGATCAGCCAGCTGCCAGCGGCAGCGAGGTTGAGGCGATGATGCGCTCGGTCGTCGATGCCTTTGCCGAATATGCCAAGCTCAACAAGAAGCTGCCGCAGGATGCGGGCGAGAACCTCGGCGAGATCACCGAACCGTCGCAGCTGGCTGATGCCGTTGCGGCGCATATCCAGACCAAGGTGGCCGACAAGCAGGCCATGCTGAGCGAGATCGATCCGCTCAAGCGGCTGGAGATGGCCCATTCGTTCATGGAAGGCGAGCTGGGCGTGCTGCAGGTTGAGCGCCGCATCCGCGGGCGCGTGAAGCGCCAGATGGAGAAGACCCAGCGCGAATATTACCTCAACGAGCAGCTCAAGGCGATCCAGCAGGAGCTGGGTGGCGATGACGCCGGTGAGGTCAACGAGCTGCAGGAGCTGCAGGACAAGATCGACCGGCTGAAGCTGTCGAAGGAAGCTCGCGCCAAGGCCAATGCCGAGCTCAAGAAGCTGCGCACCATGCAGCCAATGAGCGCTGAGGCGACCGTGATCCGCAATTACCTCGACGTGCTGCTGGGCCTGCCCTGGGGCAAGAAGTCAAAGCTGAAGCGCGATATTCCGGCCGCTCAGGCGATCCTGGACGCCGATCATTACGCTCTGGAAAAGGTCAAGGACCGGATCGTCGAGTATCTCGCAGTCCAGGCCCGCACCAACAAGCTGAAGGGGCCGATTCTTTGCCTCGTCGGCCCTCCGGGCGTCGGCAAGACCAGCCTCGGCAAGTCGATTGCCAAGGCGACCGGGCGGCAGTTCATCCGCCAGTCGCTGGGCGGCGTACGCGATGAGGCCGAAATCCGCGGCCACCGCCGCACCTATATCGGCTCGCTGCCGGGCAAGATCGTCAGCAACTTGCGCAAGGCCGGGACCAGCAATCCGCTGTTCCTGCTCGACGAGATCGACAAGCTGGGCCAGGATTTCCGCGGCGATCCGGCCTCGGCGCTGCTCGAAGTGCTCGATCCCGAACAGAACGCCAAGTTCCAGGACCACTACCTCGAGCTGGATTACGACCTGTCGGACGTCATGTTCGTCTGCACGGCCAACAGCCTGAACCTGCCGCAGCCGCTGCTTGACCGGATGGAGATCATCCGGCTGGAAGGCTACACCGAGGACGAGAAGGTCGAGATTGCCGAGCGTCACCTGGTGGCCAAGCAGGTCGAGGCCCACGGACTCAAGAAGGGCGAGTTCACACTGGAAAGCGCCGCGCTGCGCGATCTGATCCGTTACTATACCCGCGAGGCCGGGGTGCGCACGCTGGAGCGCGAGATCGCGCGCCTGGCCCGCAAGAGTCTGCGCAAGATCCTTGAGGGCAAGGAGACGTCGGTCACCATTACCCCCGAAAATCTTGGTGAATACGCCGGTGTGCGCAAGTACAAGTTCGGCGAGGCCGAGGAAGAGCATCAGGTAGGTGCCGTCACCGGTCTTGCCTGGACCGAGGTCGGTGGCGAGCTGCTGACCATCGAAAGCGTGACCGTGCCGGGTAAGGGTGCGGTCCGGACGACCGGCAAGCTGGGCGAGGTCATGAACGAATCCGTCCAGGCGGCCTTCAGCTTCGTGCGGGCGCGTTCGCCGGCCTATGGCATCAAGCCCAGCCTGATTGCCCGCAAGGACATCCACATCCACTTGCCCGAAGGGGCGGTGCCCAAGGACGGGCCAAGCGCGGGGATCGGCATGGTCACCTCGATTGTCTCGACCCTGACCGGCATTCCGGTCCGCAAGGACCTTGCCATGACCGGCGAGGTTACCCTGCGCGGGCGGGTTCTGGCGATTGGTGGCCTGAAGGAAAAGCTGCTGGCGGCCCTGCGCGGCGGGATCACCACCGTGCTGATCCCGGAAGAGAACGTGAAGGACCTCGTTGAGCTGCCGGCGAACATCACGGCCGGGCTCGAGATCGTGCCGGTTTCGCATGTCGATCAGGTGCTCGAACGGGCGCTGATTGCCCCGCTCGAGGCGATCGAGTGGACCGAAGTGGACGACCTGGCGAGCCAGCCAAATGCCGCTACGGCCGCCGCGAGTGGAGACCCGCGAACGGCTCATTGAGCGGCCGTTTCGGACGCCGGAGCGATTCGCTGCATCGCAGCATTGCTCCGGATCGTCGCGTTGCGGGACAAAGTAAGCCGGGAATGGCGGGAATCGGTGGATAATCGCCCGATTTCAGGCAGGTTTCGCTTTGACAGTTTCCGGAAAAGCGGCTCAATTCCGCCAGCTTTTCGAGGCGAATCAAACCAGTCATCAATTCCAAAAAAGGTAGGGGGTTATCTCCATGAACAAGAACGACCTGATCGGCGCAGTCGCGGATGCCAGCGGCCTGACCAAGAGCGATGCAACCAAGGCTGTTGAAGGCGTTTTCGACGCCATCACCGGCGCCCTGAAGAGCGGCGACGAAGTTCGCCTCGTTGGCTTCGGCACCTTCTCGGTTGCCAAGCGCAAGGCTTCGACCGGCCGTAACCCGCGCACCGGCGAACCGATGAAGATCAAGGCCTCGGCTCAGCCGAAGTTCAAGGCCGGCAAGGGTCTGAAGGACGCTGTCAACTAAGCAGCGATCCTGACGGCCGCACGCCTCGCGGCCGCCCAGTCCATTGCGCCGCGTCTGCCCTGTGCAGGCGCGGCGCTTGGCTTTTCAGTGCATGGCGAACGCAGCGGGGTGGACGCTTGCCACGACCGCGCCTATATTGCCGGTAATGAAGCGTATCCTTCTTGCCTTGCTCGCTATCATGACGGGCCTTGTCGCGCAGGCCGGTCCTGTCCAGGCGCGCATGAACGGCAGTGCGGATACCGAGATCGGTGTGGCCGATGGCACGCGCGGCTCGGCCCGGCCTACCCAGGCCCAGACGCAGACGATTGATGCGCCGGCGGTCCAGAAAGAACGCCGTGAGCGTCAGGCGACGCGCATTCGCCCGGCGCGTGGTGGGGTCTATATCCCCTCGGTCCTCTATGGTCCCGACCGCGCGCTAGAATAGCGCGCTGTCCTTTCCCGACCCCCTGATCGCGCGCGGCCAAGGCGGCTGCGCGCTTGCCGCTATACCATCGATTTCAGCAGGAATTGCCCTATGCTCGGCGCCATTGCCAAGGCCATTTTCGGTTCGTCCAACGACCGCTACGTCAAGTCGCTCGACAAGATTGTTCGCCAGATCAACGCTTTCGATCCGACGATCGAGGCCCTGACCGACGACGAACTGGCGGCTCAGACCGCCAAGTTCCGCCGCCAGCTGGAAGAGGGCAAGACACTCGAAGAGATCCTGCCCGAAGCCTTCGCCACCGTGCGCGAGGCCGGTAAGCGCCGCATGGGCATGCGCCATTTCGACGTGCAGATGATCGGCGGCATCGTGCTTCACCGCGGCGAAATTGCCGAAATGCGCACCGGTGAAGGCAAGACCCTTGTTGCGACCCTGGCAGTTTATCTGAACGCGCTGGAGGGCAAGGGTGTCCACGTCGTTACGGTCAACGATTACCTGGCCAAGCGCGACGCCGAATGGATGGGCCAGATCTACAAGTTCCTTGGTCTGACCGTCGGCGTGATCGTGCCGAACATGCCCGAGCATGAGCGCCGGGATGCCTATGCCTGTGACATCACCTATGCGACCAACAACGAGCTGGGCTTCGATTACCTGCGCGACAACATGAAGCAGGAGCGGGGCCAGATGGTCCACCGCCCGTTCAATTTCGCGATCGTGGACGAAGTGGACTCGATCTTGATCGACGAAGCGCGCACCCCGCTGATCATTTCCGGCCCGACTGACGACAAGAGCGAGCTCTACATTTCGGTCGACGCGATCATCAAGCAGATCAGCGAAGAGCATTACGAGAAGGACGAGAAGACCAAGAACATCACCCTGACCGAGGATGGGGTGGAATGGGCCGAACGCCAGCTTGAAGCGGCCGGCCTGCTGGTTGGTTCGAACCTCTACGATGTCGAGAACACGCAGGTGGTCCACCACCTTGACCAGAGCCTCAAGGCGAATGTCATGTTCAAGCGCGACATCGATTACATCGTGAAGGACGACAAGGTCGTCATCATCGATGAGTTCACCGGGCGCATGATGGATGGGCGGCGCTGGTCGAACGGCCTGCACCAGGCGGTTGAAGCCAAGGAAGGCGTGCAGATCGAGCCCGAGAACCAGACCATGGCCTCGATCACCTTCCAGAACTACTTCCGGATGTATCCCAAGCTGGCCGGTATGACCGGCACGGCGGCGACCGAAGCGGCCGAATTCTTCGACATCTACCGCATGAACGTGGTGACGATCCCGACCAACGTCCCGGTCCAGCGGATCGACGAGGAAGACGAGTTCTACAAGAACACCGCCGACAAGTTCCAGGCGATCGCCAAGCTGATCCGCGAGAAGAACGAGATCGGCCAGCCAGTGCTGGTTGGCACGGTCTCGATCGAAAAGTCGGAAATGTTGTCGGAATATCTCAAGCAGGAAGGGGTCAAGCACAACGTGCTGAACGCTCGCTTCCACGAGATGGAAGCCCATATCGTTGCCCAGGCCGGGCGCCTGGGGGCGGTCACCATCGCCACCAACATGGCCGGGCGAGGGACCGACATCAAGCTGGGCGGCAATACAGAATTCCTGATCGAGGACGAGCTGAAGGACATGCCGGAAGGGCCAGAGCGCGATGCTGCGGTGGCCCGTATCGAAGCGGCCGTCGAGGCCGAGCGGCAGCAGGTTCTGGCCGCGGGCGGCCTTTGCGTGATCGGCACCGAACGGCACGAAAGCCGGCGCATTGATAACCAGCTGCGCGGCCGTTCGGGCCGTCAGGGTGACCCCGGCCTCAGCAAGTTCTACCTCTGCCTTGAGGATGACCTGCTGCGCATCTTCGGGCCGGACACGCTGTTCTCCAAGATGATGAACTCGAACCTGGCCGATGGCGAGGCGATCGGGTCCAAGTGGCTCTCCAAGGCGATCGAGACCGCCCAGAAGAAGGTCGAGGCGCGCAACTACGATATCCGCAAGCAGGTCGTCGAATACGACAACGTGATGAACGACCAGCGCAAGGTGATCTACGAACAGCGCGCCGACATCATGGATGCTGAGGCGATCGATGACGTTGTGCTCGACATGCGTCACGATTCGATCAATTCGATGGTCGGCACCGCCTGCCCGCCCGGCTCCTACCCCGAACAGTGGGATATCGATGGGCTCCGCCAGAAGATGGTCGAAGTCCTCGGGATCGACATTCCGATCCACGACTGGCTGCAGGAAGACGGGCTTGAGCCCGATGTGATTGAAGAGCGGATCGTCGCCCTGGCTGACGAAAAGGCGGCGGCGAAGGTGGGCGACGATAGCGCGATCTGGCGCCAGGTCGAAAAGCAGGTTCTGCTGGAACGGCTGGATCACTACTGGAAGGAACACCTCGCCACGCTCGACGCATTGCGTCAGGTCGTGTTCCTGCGCGCCTATGCCCAGAAGCAGCCGATCAACGAATACAAGCAGGAAGCCTTCGGCCTGTTCGAGCGCATGCTGGAAGTGATCCGCGAGGATGTAACCCGGATCCTGATGAACAGCGAACTGCGCATGCCCGATCCAGTTGAGCTGCCTGATCTGCCGGACTTCCTGACCAGCCACATCGATCCCTTTACCGGGGAAAATGATGCCATCAGCACCCCGGGTGCTTCCGCCATGATGGGCGCGCTGGGCACAGGCGCGGCGGCAGCGGGCGATCCCTATGCCGCCATGGGCCTGTCGCGCAATGCGCCTTGCCCCTGCGGTTCGGGCGAGAAGTACAAGCACTGCCACGGCGCCGCGGCCTGAGCGTTTAGGGCAGGGGGCTGACGATGCTGGCCTTAGGCTTCTTTGTCACCGCCCTGCTTTACGCCTCCGTCGGGTTTGGCGGCGGCTCGACCTATAGCGCGCTGCTGGCGCTGGCCGGGTTCGATTACCGGCTGCTGCCGATCGTAGCCCTGTGCTGCAATATCGTGGTCGTTAGCGGCAGCACGATTCGCTTTGCGCGCATTGGCCTGGTGCCGTGGCGCGGTGCCTTGACCCTGGCCCTGATCGCCGCGCCGCTGGCATTCCTGGGCGGACTGACGCCAATCAAGGAAGCAACCTTCCTGTTTCTGCTTGGCCTCAGCCTGATTCTGGCCGGGCTGGCGCTGCTCGCGCCGCGCCCCCCTGAAATGGAAGGGCAGCCCACCGCTGCGGCGAAGTGGATGGGCTTTGCCGCAGCGCCGCTCGGTTATCTGGCCGGACTGGTCGGGATTGGCGGGGGGATCTTCCTCGCACCGCTGCTGCATCTGACCCGTTGGAATCGCGCCCGCCAGATTGCGGCGACGGCCAGCCTGTTCATCCTCATCAATTCGCTTGCCGGGCTGGTCGGGCAACTGACCAAGAACGGCCCCGAGCGCTTTGCCGAAGCCCTGGGCGGGGCCTTGCCGCTGCTGCTGGCGGTGATCATTGGCGGCCAGATTGGCAGCCTGCTGGCCCAGCGCCTGCTGCCAGAGAAGGTGATCCGCTGGCTGACCGCCGCGCTCACCATCTGGGCCGGATCGCAACTTCTGCTACGCTGAAAAAGCAAAGGCCCCGCCGGTCTGGCGGGGCCTTGCAATGCCCGGGCGGGGTGGCTCCCCGAGTAGGATTCGAACCTACGGCCAAGTGATTAACAGTCACCTACTCTACCGCTGAGCTATCGGGGAATGCTCCCCCGCCTGCGGGCAGGGGTGCGCCTATAACACCGCAATCGGGTTTGGCAAGCGGGCGAACGCCCTAGAACTGGAATTGTTCGGCGAAGATCCGCTCTTCCAGGCTCTTGCCCGGATCGAACAGCAGTGTCAGCGCCTGGGCCGGCGCAGCGCGGACCTTCACCGCCAGGATATCACGCAGTTCCTTCTGGTCCGCCACGGCCGCGACCGGGCGCTTCTGCGGATCAAGCACGCGGAAGTCGATCTCGTAATGATCGGGCAGAATCGCCCCGCGCCAGCGGCGGGGGCGGAACGGGCTGATCGGGGTCAGCGCGAGCATGCTGGAACCCAGCGGCAGGATCGGGCCGTTCGCGGAGAGGTTGTAGGCCGTCGAACCCGCCGGAGTGGCGACCAGGATCCCGTCACAGGCCAGGTCCGGTACGCGCACCTTGCCGTTGACCGACACCTCAAGCCGCGCCGTCTGGCGGGTTTCGCGCAGCAGCGATACTTCGTTGATCGCGTAGAAGCTTTCCTGCTTGCCGCTGCCAGTCGTCGCCGTCATTTCAAGCGGCGCAACGGCGATCCGGCGGGCGCGGGCAACGCGGTCAGCCAGGGTCCGGTTGCCGCGCGGGTGGTTCATCAGGAAGCCAATGGTGCCCTGATTGATGCCGTAGGCCGGCAGCACCCGCCCGCTATCGAGCATGTGGTGGAGCGTCTGCAGCATGAACCCGTCACCGCCAAGGACGATCACGGCATCGGCCTCGGCTTCGCTGACAAAGTTTTCTCGCTCGCGATAGGCCTCCGCTGCTTCCTGGGCGCGGGGCGTATCGGACGCAAGCAGGGCGAGGCGGGGTGCAGTGCTCATCGGGGCTGTGCATATGGGGCGCCGGGCAGTTTGGCAACGCATAGGCCTGGCAAGGGTTTGGTAGGCTGAAGCTGTTAGGTAACGCGCCCATGGTTCAAGCGCCTGCCACCGATCCTGCACGCGATGCCCTAACCGGCCTGGCCGGGCGCGATGCTGCACGCACGCGGCTGGCCGAATGGCTGGCCGAGGGGGCGCAGGTCCATGCCATGCTGGTAGGGCTGCGCCGGTTCGATGCAGTCAACCTGGCTTATGGCGCAGCGGCCGGCGATGCCGCCCTGGCCGAGATCGCCAACCGGTTGAAACATTTCGCTGGCGATGAGCTGGATGGAGGCTGGCTGGCTGTCCGCAGCGGTGGGGGACAGTTTCTGCTACTCAGCACAGAACCGTGCAGTCGCGAGCGCTGGCAGCTGGTGGCGGCGCAATTGCTCGATGGCCTGGCCCGCCCGATTGCTGCGGCTGGCGGCACGCTGCGCCTGAGCCCGCGCGCGGCCTTGCTGCGAGGACTGGAAGGTGAGGGCGCGGATTCCATGCTGGATCGGCTCGGCCACGCGCTGGAACTGCTGGTGGCGCAGCCCGGTCGGCGATTGGCCTGGGCCGATGGCGAGGGCACCCGCGCCGGACGCAGCGCGGCCCAGCTTGAAGCCGATCTCTTGCAAGCCCTGGACCGCGACGAAATCGAGGTTTTGTTCCAGCCGCAGTATGCCTGCGCGAGCGACCGTCTGATTGGGGCCGAGGCGCTGGCGCGGTGGAACCACCCCACCCTCGGGCGGATCGGTGCGGGTGGCCTATTCGCGATTGCCGAGCGGACGGATCACGTGCCGCAACTGTCGCGCCACATTGCCCGCATCGCGCTGACTGCGGCCACGCGCTGGCCGGGCGACCTGCGACTTTCGCTGAATGTCACGCCCAATGACCTGGCGGCCGGCGATTTTGGCGTGAGCTTTGCCGCACTGGTCAAGGCCAGCCGGTTTCCGGCCTGGCGTCTGACGCTGGAAGTGACCGAGCAGGTCCTGCTGGCTGACGTGGCAGCGGCGGCCACGGCCTTTAACGGGTTGGCCGCGAGCGGGATCAAGTTTGCCTTGGATGACTTCGGTGCCGGCTTCTGCAACTTCCGCTACCTGAAACTGTTGCCGCTCGATTACCTCAAGCTCGATCGTTCGATGATCGAGGGTGTTGCGACCGATCCGCGCGACCTGGCCGTGTTGCGCGCGATCATCGCCATGGCGCGGGCGCTTGGCCTGCAGGTGGTGGTCGAAGGCGTCGAGAACGAGGCGCAGCGATTGCTCGCCGGGGCCGAGGGCTGCTTTGCCTATCAGGGCTTCCTGCGCTCGCCGCCGCTGGCAGCGGGCGCCTTTCTGACCGACGCGATCGCCTAGCGAGCCTTGCGCGCGATTGCGCTGAGGCCCTTGGTCAGCTGGAACAGGCCGTTGAGCCGTGCCGCAGGATCTCCCCAGGCGCGATTGACCACCAGCTTGCTGTCCGGCCGCAGCTTGACCGCGCCATTGAGCCGCTCGGTATAGGCGATCAGTCCGGCCGGATCGATGAACTCGTCGTTGTGGAAGCTGACCAGCGTCCCCTTCGCCCCGACATCGATCTTGGCGATGTTGGCGGCGATCGCCTGCTGCTTGATCTGGATCAGCTTGACCAGGTTCGCCGTCGGCGCGGGCAAGGGCCCGAAGCGGTCGATCATTTCGGCCGAGATTGCCTCGATCTCGTGCGTGTCCTCGGCATCGTTCAGACGGCGATAGAGCGCCATCCGTACCGCCAGGTCCGGCACGTATTCTTCCGGGATCATGATTGGCGCGTCGACTGTGATCTGCGGGGACAAGGCATGGCGTTCCTTGGCCAGGCCCATGTCGCCGGCCTTGGCTGCCAGGATCGCATCCTCCAGCATCGACTGGTACAGCTCGAAGCCCACCTCGCGGATATGGCCGGATTGTTCATCACCCAGCAGGTTCCCGGCTCCGCGGATGTCGAGATCGTGGCTGGCAAGCTGGAAGCCCGCGCCAAGCGAATCCAGATCGCCCAGCACCTTGAGCCGCTTCTCGGCGACGACGCTGAGCTGCATGTCAGCCGGGGTGGTGAGATAGGCATAGGCCCGCAGCTTTGACCGGCCCACGCGGCCGCGTAGCTGATAGAGCTGGGCCAGGCCAAACCGATCGGCGCGGTGGATAATGATCGTATTGGCGCTGGGGATATCCAGCCCGCTTTCAACGATGGTGGTGGAAAGCAGCACTTCGTACTTCTTCTCGTAGAAGGCGCTCATCCGCTCTTCCACTTCGGTCGCCCCCATTTGGCCGTGGGCGGTAACGAAGCGTATTTCGGGCACGGTATCGCGCAGCCACTGCTCGACCTCTTCCATGTCGGCGATCCGCGGCACGACAATGAAGCTCTGCCCGCCGCGGTGGTGTTCGCGCAGCAGGGCCTCGCGCATCACCATGTTGTCCCATTCCATCACATAGGTCCGCACCGCCAGGCGATCGACCGGCGGGGTCTGAATGGTGGACAGCTCACGCAAACCGGACATCGCCATCTGCAGCGTGCGCGGGATCGGTGTGGCGGTTAGCGTAAGGACGTGGACGTTGGTGCGAAGCTGCTTGAGCGCCTCCTTGTGGTTGACCCCGAACCGCTGTTCCTCGTCGACCACCACCAGGCCGAGCCGCTTGAACTTGACCGATTTGGAGAGAATCGCGTGGGTGCCGATGACGATGTCGATCGTGCCATCGGTCAGACCTTCGCGGGTCGCGGTAGCCTCCTTGGCCGGCACCAGGCGCGACAGGCGCCCGATGTTGAGCGGGAAGCCGGCAAACCGCTCCACAAAATTGCTGAAGTGTTGGCGGGCAAGCAGGGTGGTGGGGGCGACGACGGCCACCTGCTGCCCCGCCATCGCCGCAACGAAGGCCGCGCGCAGGGCCACTTCGGTCTTGCCGAAGCCGACATCGCCGCAAACCAGGCGGTCCATCGGGCGGCCAGCGCCAAGATCTTCCAGCACGTCCTCGATCGCGCGTTCCTGGTCCTCGGTTTCCGCCCATGGGAAGCGATCGACAAACTGATCGTAGCTGGCCTGTTCGGGCGCCAGAACCGGCGCCTGCCGCAGTGCGCGCTGGGCGGCGGTGCGCAGCAATTCGTGCGCGATTTCGCGAATGCGCTCCTTCAGCCGCGCCTTGCGCCGCTGCCAACCTTCGCCGCCCAGTCGGTCCAGCGCGACCAAGTCGCTGTCGCTGCCATAGCGGCTCAGGACGTCGATATTCTCGACCGGAATGTACAGCTTGTCGCCGCTGGCATAGGTCAGCATCACGCAATCGTGCGGTGACTGGCCGACCGGGATGGATTGCAGTCCTTCGTACCGCCCGATGCCGTGGTCCATATGGACCACCAGGTCGCCCGGCGAGAGCGCGGCCAGTTCGGCCAGGAAGGCATCGGCGCTCTTCTTGCGCTTCTTGCGGCGGACCAGGCGATCACCCAGCAGGTCCTGCTCGGTGATCAACTCCAGGCCGGGGTTGGAGAACCCATTGTCGAGCGGCAGAACCAACGCCACTGGCACGCCCTTGGCAGCCAGGCCCAACGCTTCCTGCCAGGTTTCAGCTTCGACCGGCGCTGGCTTGACCGCTTCGCCGAGGATCGCCGCAATGCGGGCGCGGCTGCCAGCGGAATAGCAGGCGATCAGTGCCTTGCGGCCCTGGGCGGCCTGACCGGTCAGGTAACGGGCAGCGGCTTCATAGACATTGTCGCCACGTGCGCGCTCCGGCGCAAAATCCCGCCCCGAAGAGAACCCGAAATCGATGACACTGCCGCTGTCCGGCTGGGCAAAGGTATCGGCGCGGTGAATCGGCCAGCTCCCTTGCTGACCTGAGAGTTCCTCGCGAGTCAGATAGAGCGCATCGGGCCCCAGCGGGCGATAGGAACCAGCCGCCTTGCCGGCCGTGTCGGTGCGAGCGGCGAAGTAATCGGCAATGTCGCCAAGGCGCTCGTCGGCCGCACCCTGTGCGCTGCTGTCAATGACCACGAGATCATCGGCTGAAAGATGATCAAACAGGGTGACCATCCGCTCTTCCAGCAACGGCAGCCAATGCTCCATCCCGGTCAGCCGGCGCCCGTCGCTGATCGCCTGGTACAGTGGGTCGCCGGTGGCATTGGCGCCGAACTGCTCGCGGTAGCGGGTGCGGAAGCGCTTGACGCTATCGTCATCGAGCAGGGCTTCGCTGGCGGGCAGCAGCAGGTGCTGCTCGCGCGTGCCGATCGAGCGCTGGGTGTTGGGATCGAACAGCCGCAGCGTTTCCAGCTCGTCGCCGAAGAAATCGAGCCGCAGGCCGGCATCGAGGCCGGACGGATAGATATCGAAGATCGAGCCGCGTACGGCATATTCGCCGGCGTCTACTACCGTATCGGTCCGGCTGTAGCCCTGGCGCTGGAGCAGACCGATCAGGCTTTCCCGTCCGATCTCCATCCCGGGCTTCAGCAGCTTGACCGATCCGCGAATCCGGAAGGGAGTTAGCACCCGCTGGAGCACCGCGTTGATCGTGGTGACCAGCAGTTGCGGCGCCTCGGCCTTGGCCTGCAGCCGGTACAGCGCGGCGAGGCGGCGGGCGCTGATCGAGAGCGCGGGGCTGGCGCGGTCATAGGGGAGGCAGTCCCAGCTGGGAAAGGTGATGACGTCCAGTTCCGGCGCGAAGAAGGCGGCGGTATCGGCCACGGCCTGCATCGCCGCCTCGTCGGGCGCGATGAACACGGCCCGGCCTTTGGCGGCGCGGGCCAGGTCGGCCAGCACCAGCGGCTGGGCACCCCGAGCCAGGCCTGACAGCGTGAGAGGCGTTTTCGCCGAGAGGATCTTGTTCAGGTCAGGCATGGTCCGCGCAATAACAATTGCCCCGCGGGCCAATTTTGCGGCCAGCGGGGTGGGAATCGATAATGCGGCCTTAGCGCGGGCTTAGCGCCGTGTCAGTGCGGGATTTCGACGTAGTCGAGCTTGCGGAAGGCATCCATCAGCGGACCGCGATATTCCTCCGGCACATCCAGCGTACCGAGTGCCCAACCCATGATATCGACGTCCTCTTCTTCGAGGAGCGCTTCAAACCAGGCGCATTCCGCTTCGCCCCATTCGGCATGGTAGCGATCAAAGAAGCCGCCGATCATGTAATCGGCCTCGCGCGTGCCGCGATGCCAGGCTCTGAACTGGAGGCGCTTGAGGCGATTGGGTTCGATCATGGCACAATCCGCTAGGCCCCGGCGGCGGCCAAGGCAAGCGGTCAGCGTTCTTCGCGCAGGGCCAGCATGATGTCGCGCGGGTTGAACCCGCCCAGATCCTTGCTGACCTCCTTGTGCAGAACCTCGTGCAGCTTGGCATGGTAGTGTTTGCGCATTTCACCCAAGGTACGCGGGGCCGCAAGGATCACAAGGTCCTTGATGCGGCGCCTCAGCACCTGACTGTTGAGCCAGATCGCGACCGCTCGGGCATGGGCATCTTCCGCTACCTGGCGATCGGCGTGGTTACCGGGGCTGGATCGGTGGCTGCCGCCCGAATGGTTCGTGCTGTCCAGTTCAGGCGGATCTAGCAGCAGCAACTGCGGTTCGGCCTCGCTGCCGGCATTACGGTAGAGATCGAACGATTCGCCATCGACCAGCGCGACAGCACATCCATGTGGCAACAGCATATCCGGCTCCAAAGTTCCGAGTTCTGTTGCGACCCACAGCTGATTAGATGTTGCGCAGGGTTGCCAGTCCATGCGCTACATCAAAATACGACGCGCTTATTCGTGAATTGTCCGGGTTTCTGCCTCGGGCAGTTCGTTGGCCTCTGCCTGCGGCATCAGCTCGGCCTTGCGGGCCAACATCGCGTCGCGCAGGGCCACTAGGTCGACATCTGCGCTGCGCGCCTGAACGAACATGCCAACGCGTGATTCTTCCTCTTCCTTGACGTGATGTTCGATTTCCTCCGACAAGACCTTGATCTTGGCTTCAAAGAACTCGTCCTGCGCAGCGCCCAGAATATCGTTGATCAGCACCTTCGCGCCGTCGTGCTCGACATAGGCCTCGTTCAGGAGGTCATCTTCGATCTTGCCCTTGAGCGCCGGGTAAAAGATCTCTTCCTCAAGCATCGTATGGACCTTGAGTTCGTTGCAGATTTGGGTGGCAAGCGACTGCATGCGGCTCTCACCCCGGGCGCTTTCAAACTTGGCGAACAGGTCTTCGACCTTGCGGTGATCGGCCTTCAGCATGGCAATTGCGTCGGTGAATTCAGTTTCAGCCACGGGACTCTCCTATTGGATGTCTCGCCATAACGAGGTTGGGCGACATTGAGTTCCGTCAGCCACGCGAAAGCTAGGGGTGGCGACAATGCTGCAGGTGCGGCTATCAGGAGCCATGCGTCCCGAACGGCTCAATCCCCTGTTTGTGGCAGCTGACAGCCTGAAGGGCGTCGGCCCTGGGCTGGCGCGCCCGCTTGAGAAGCTCGGGCTGACCCGGGTCAAGGATTTTGCTTACCACCTGCCTGATAGGTTTGTGGAGCGGCGGGCAGTCGGCAATCTTGACGATGCCTCGGTGGGGGAAAACATCGTTGTCGCGCTGACACCGGTCGAACATCGCAGTTCCAGCGGGCGTGGACCGTTCCGCGTGCTCGCCCAGGATGCGATCGGCAACATCTGCGCGATCAGCTATTTCGGGCGGGCGTCCTACTCGGCCAAGAAGCTGTTGCCGGTGGGTGAACAGCGCTGGGTTGCGGGCCGGTTGGAGCAATATGGGCAGATGCTCCAGATGGTCCACCCGGATCATGTCGAAGCGGATAGCGCGGGCCTGCTCGGCCAACTGGTCGAACCGGTCTACCCGCTGTCCGAGGGGCTGACTCAGGGACGGCTTGGTGCGCTGGTAGAGCAGTCCCTCGCCACGCTTCCTGAACTGCCCGAATGGATCGAACCGGGCCTGCTGGCGAAGATGCAATGGCCGGCCTGGCGCGACGCGCTGGCGCTGGCGCATCGCGGTGTCCACACTGCCGCACGCGATCGCCTGGCTTATGACGAACTGCTGGCCAACAGCCTGGCGTTGATGCTGGTCCGCCAATCAAACCGCAAGCAAAGCGGCACGCCGCTTCAGGGGGATGGTTCGCGCCGGGCGCGATTGAACCTGCCGTTCCCGCTGACCGGAGCCCAGCAACGTTCGATTGCCGAAATCGAAGGAGATCTGGCGCAACCGTCGCCCATGCTGCGCTTGCTTCAGGGTGATGTCGGTTCGGGCAAGACCGTCGTGGCGCTATCCGCCATGCTGATTGCCGTCGAAGCCGGGGGGCAGGCCGCGTTGCTTGCCCCGACTGAAATCCTTGCCCGCCAGCATCATGAGACGCTGACCCGGCTGGCCGCAGGGACCGGCGTTGAAATCGCCCTGCTGACGGGCCGCGACAAGGGCCGGGCGCGCGAGGCAATCCTGATGGGGCTGCTCGACGGTTCGATCGACATGGTCGTCGGCACGCACGCGATCTTCCAGGATAGCGTGGCCTACAAGAACCTGGCGCTGGTCGTGATTGATGAGCAGCACCGCTTTGGCGTGGGCCAGCGGCTGATGTTGGCGCAGAAGGGCCGCCGCACGCCGCATTGCCTGGCGATGACGGCCACCCCGATCCCGCGCACCCTGACCCTGGCGCAATATGGCGAAATGGACGTCAGCAAGCTGGATGAGATGCCGCCGGGCCGCCAGCCGATCGACACCCGCGTGGTCGCGGTCGAGCGGCAGGAGGATGTGATCGCCGCGATTGGCCGGCACCTTGAGGGCGGGCAACAAGCCTATTGGGTCTGCCCGATGGTGCGCGAGCAGGAGAACGAGGACCTGGCCGCAGCTGAGGCGCGCCATGCCGCCTTGCAGGCCCGGTTCGGTGATACGGTGGTGCTGGTGCACGGTCAGCTTCGCCCGGAGATCAAGGACGCGGCGATGGAGCGCTTTGCCCGGGGCGAGGCAAAACTGCTGGTCGCCACGACCGTGATCGAGGTGGGCGTCGATGTGCCCAACGCGACGCTGATGGTGATCGAACAGGCCGAGCGGTTTGGGCTGGCCCAGCTTCACCAGTTGCGCGGCCGGGTCGGGCGGGGCAGCGGCAAGAGCACCTGTCTGCTGCTGCGCGGGCCGAACCTGTCCGAGACGGCGCGCGAGCGATTGGCGCTGATGCGCGAAACACAGGACGGCTTCCGACTCGCGGAAGAGGACTTGCGGCTGCGCGGCGGCGGTGAACTGCTCGGCACCCGGCAATCGGGTGACACGCCGTTCCGCGTTGCCAGTCTCGAGCAAATCCAGAAGCTGCTCCCGCTGGCACATGACGATGCCCGGCTGCTGATGGAGCGCGATGGCGGCCTGATGGGCGAACGCGGCGAAGCGGCGCGTCTGCTACTCTATCTGTTTGAGCGCGATTGGGGCGTGCAGCTGCTGCGCGGCGGCTAGGCGGTCCTAGGTCCATCTTCCCGATCATGGTTCGGGAGGTGAGGGTGGCTGCAAGTCGCCCACAACGGAATTTGCTGATGATTACCTTGCCCCGCGCCGCCCGCCAGTTGGGCTATGCCGGTTTGTTGCCCCAGGCCCTCTGCGCTGTTTACGTGATCGATGGAGGCAAATGGCAGTGGACGGCTCAGGCGATTGCCTTTGGCTATGCTGCGCTGATTTTCAGTTTTCTGGGCGGGATATGGTGGGGCATCGGCATTGCCCGCCGCGATGCGCCGGTCTGGATATTCGGCGCCGCGGTAATGCCGAGCCTGTTGGCGCTGGCGGCCTATGCGCCGTGGATCATCGGCTGGGAATGGCCCGGCCCCTCGCTGATCGCGCTGGGACTGCTGCTGCTGGCATCGCCGTTGGTGGACCGAGCGATTGGCGGGCTGGAGCGGGATTGGTTTTCGCTGCGCTGGCAGCTTTCGCTTAGCCTTGGCGGACTGACGGCCCTGATCGGGTTCGCCGCGCTCTAAGGATGATTTGGTCGGGGAAAGAGGATTCGAACCTCCGGCCCCTGCCTCCCGAAGACAGTGCTCTACCAGGCTGAGCTATTCCCCGACCGATCATCACCCCTGCAGAGAGGGGCAAGGCAGGAGCGCGCCTATAGATAGCGAAGTGCGGGGTGGCAAGCGGGCAATCGCATGTTTATCGTCCGGGCATGGCCACAGCCGCGAATCTCTCCTCCGCCCCCCGCCAGCCGCACTGGGAATGGCAGTATCTCGATCTCATGCGCCAGATCTGGGAGCAGGGGGATGAGCGGGTTGACCGCACGGGCGTGGGCACACGTTCGGTCTTCGGCACGCAGATTCGCTTTGACCTGTCAGGCGGGGCCATGCCCCTGGTCACGACCAAGCGGGTTTACTGGAAGACGGCCGCGCGCGAGTTCCTGTGGTTCCTGACCGGTGAAACCAACATTCGCCCGCTCGTGCTGCAGGGCGTCAAGATCTGGAACGAGTGGCCGCACGCGAATTACGTCAAGGCGACGGGCGATGCGATTTCGGTTGAGGCCTTTGCCGAACGGATCGCCGATGATGCTGACTTTGCGGCGCAGTGGGGCGATCTGGGGCCGGTTTACGGCAAGCAGTGGATCGACTGGCCGGTCTATGTTCCAGCTGGTGAAACCTTGTACAAACGCGACACCGGTATCAACCAGGTCGCCCAAGTAGTAGAGAGCCTGCGCCACAACCCGGGCAGCCGCCGCCATATCGTCGAAGGCTGGAACGTGGCGGAGCTCGACCAGATGTCGCTGCCGCCGTGCCACAAGACGTACCAGTTCCATGTTGGCAATGGCCGGCTGAACTGCGCGCTCTACCAGCGCAGTTGCGATGTTGCCTTGGGCCTGCCGTTCAACCTGTTTGGAGCAGCGCTGTTCACGCGGATGCTGGCGCAGCAATGTGATCTTGAGCCGGGTGAGCTGGTCTGGATGGGGGGCGATACGCACCTTTACCTGAACCACGCCGAGCTGGTGGAGGCGCAGTTGGCACGCGTTCCCGCTGGCCAGCCGACCATGACGATCACGCGCCGACCCGATTCGATCTTTGGCTATGCCATCGATGACTTCGCGGTCCTCGATTATGCGCCGCAGGCGCACATTTCCGCGCCCGTGGCGGTCTAGGCAGATAGTTGACGCTGTAACCACTTTGAAATAAAATAACGCTCACTTAGAATATTGCTTCCACCCCTCTGGAAGCGGGAGAGCGCGAAGGATGGCCACCGGACCTGATCCTGCGAAGACCGCGCGCGGCAATCTGCCGCCGTTGTCGTTGCACGTGCCCGAGCCGAATTTCCGGCCCGGTGACCCGGTCGACTATTCGTTCCTCGACATTCCGCCTGCCGGTCTGCTGCCGCGACCCGATGAGACCTGCGCTGCGACCGAAACGACGCCGCTCTGCTCTGGCATGGTCCGCGTGCTGGGTGACGATCATCGGGCTGTGGGCCCTTGGGACCCCAAGCTCGATCCTGAAACGCTGCGGCGGATGCTGCGCGCGATGGCGCTGACCCGCGCCTTCGATGACCGGATGTATCGCGGCCAGCGGCAGGGCAAGACCAGCTTCTACATGAAGTGCACGGGGGAAGAGGCCACCTCGGTCGCCTCAACCTTTGCGCTCGCGGCGGACGACATGGTCTTCCCGTCCTATCGCCAGCAGGGCATCCTGATCGCCCGGGGCTATCCGCTGACCGAGATGATCAACCAGATCTACTCGAACAAGGCGGACAAGCTGAAGGGCCGGCAGCTGCCGATCATGTATTCGTGCCGGGACTACAATTTCTTCACGATCAGCGGCAACCTGGCAACGCAGTATCCGCAGGCGGTGGGCTGGGCCATGGCCTCTGCGATCAAGGGCGATAGCCGGATCGCGACGGCCTGGGTCGGCGAAGGCTCCAGCGCCGAGGGTGATTTCCACGCCGCCATGACCTTTGCCGCGGTCTATAACGCGCCGGTGGTGATGAACGTCGTCAACAACCAGTGGGCGATCTCGAGCTTTTCGGGCTTCGCCGGGGCGGAGCGCAGCACCTTTGCCAACCGCGCGGTGGGCCATGGCATCGCCGGGATCCGGGTCGATGGGAACGATGCGCTCGCAGTCTATGCCGCCACCCGCTGGGCCGCCAATCGCGCCCGCGCCAATGGTGGGCCGACGCTGATCGAGCACTTCACCTACCGCGCCGAAGGGCATTCGACTTCCGATGATCCGGGTGCCTACCGGTCAGCCCATGAGCGCGAGGAATGGCCGCTGGGCGATCCGATCATGCGGCTGAAGCGCCACCTGATCGCGCTGGGCGAATGGTCCGTGGAACAGCACACGGCGATGGACGCGGAACTGGTCGATCTGGTCAAGGCGGCGACCAAGGAGGCCGAGAAGAACGGCATATTGGGGCACGGCCTGCACCACCCGTTCCACACCATGTTCGAGGACGTCTACAAGGAGCTGCCCTGGCACCTTGAGGAACAGGCCGAGCAGGCAATCCGCGAACGCCAGATCAAGTGGCCCGAATGGAAGCCGGAATGACCGAGGCAGCTACTACAACACGCCGCCTCAACATGATCGAGGCGATCAACGAAGCGCTCCACGTGATGATGGAGCGCGATCCCAACGTCGTCGTGTTCGGCGAGGACGTCGGCTATTTCGGCGGCGTGTTCCGGGCGACGGCGGGGCTGCAAAAGCAGTTCGGCAAGAACCGCGTCTTCGATACACCGATCAACGAATGCGGGATCATCGGCGCGGCGGTGGGGATGGGGGCCTATGGCCTGCGTCCGGTGCCGGAAATCCAGTTTGCCGACTACATCTATCCCGGGCTGGACCAGCTGATCTCTGAAGCAGCGCGGCTGCGCTATCGCTCGGCTGGCGAATTCATCGCGCCGATCACGGTGCGCTCACCCTTCGGCGGCGGGATCTTTGGCGGGCAGACCCACAGCCAGTCGCCCGAGGCGCTGTTCACTCATGTCGCCGGCCTCAAGACGGTTATTCCGTGCACGCCTTATGACGCCAAGGGCCTGCTGATCAGCGCGATCGAGGACGACGATCCGGTGATCTTCTTCGAGCCAAAGCGGATCTACAACGGACCATTCTCCGGCTTTTACGACAAGCCGGTCGAGCCTTGGGCCAGGCACGAAGATAGTGAAGTGCCGGAAGGCTATTATACCGTCCCGCTTGGCAAGGCCCGGATCGTCCAGGAAGGCGAGGCGATGAGCGTTATCGCCTATGGCACCATGATCCACGTGGCTCAGGCAGTCTGCCGCGAGAAGGGCATCGATGCCGAGATCATCGACCTGCGCACCCTCGTTCCGCTCGACATTGAGTCTGTGGAAAAGTCTGTGAAGAAAACCGGCAAATGCCTCATCATCCACGAGGCGACCCGCACCGGCGGGTTCGGCGGTGAACTTTCGGCCCTGGTCCAGGAGCGCTGCTTCTATCACCTCGAAGCTCCGATCGAGCGCGTGACCGGCTTCGATACTCCCTATCCGCACAGCCTCGAGTGGGCCTATTTCCCCGGTCCCGTCCGCATTGGCGAGGCGGTTGATCGGCTGATGAAAGCGTAACGACCATGGGCAAGTTCACGTTCCGCCTCCCTGATATTGGCGAAGGCATCGCCGAGGCCGAGATTGTTTCCTGGCACGTCAAGGTTGGCGACCGGATCGAGGAAGACGGCAAGATCGCCGACGTCATGACCGACAAGGCCACGGTCGAGATGGAAAGCCCGGTTTCAGGCGTGGTCCTGGAAGTTGCCGGGGCCGAGGGTGACATGATCGCGATCGGCTCGCCGCTGGTGGTGATTGAAACCGATGGCGAAGAGGAGGTCGAGGAGCCTGCTCCAGCGCCAAAAGCAGAGGCCGCGCCCGTTGCAGCAGCCGCTCCGGAGCCCGTAATCGAAGCTACGCCAGTTCCGCCGCCGCCAGCACCAGCGCCAGCGCCAGCACCTGTCCTGGTGCAGCCAGCGGCGCAGGCTGCAAAGGTCCTTGCCAGCCCAGCCGTCCGCGCCCGCGCTGCAGATCTCGGGATCGATCTCGCGCAGGTGAAACCGGCCGAGGATGGCCGCATTCGCCATGCCGATCTTGATGCATTCCTGGCCTATAACGCGGCCGGCGGTTTCCGCGCGCCTGGCGGCAAGCGGGCCGACCAGCAGGTCAAGGTCATCGGCCTGCGCCGCCGCATTTCCGAAAACATGGCGGCGTCAAAGCGCAACATCCCGCACTTCTCCTACGTCGAGGAATGCGATGCGACCGCGCTGGAAGAAATGCGTGCTCAGCTTAATTCGGCTCGGGCCAACCGGCCCAAGCTGACGCTGCTCCCGCTGCTGATCACGGCACTGTGCCGCGCGCTGCAAGACTTCCCAATGCTCAACGCTCGCTTCGACGATGAAGCCGGTGTGGTTACCCGCTTTGGCGCAGTTCACCTGGGCATGGCGACCCAGACCGATGGCGGGCTGATGGTTCCGGTAATCCGCGATGCCCAGGACAAGAACCTATGGCAACTCGCCGCCGAAATCACGCGTCTGGCCGAAGCTGCCCGCAACGGCACGGCCAAGAGTGAGGAACTTTCCGGCTCGACAATTACGCTTACCTCGCTGGGGCCACTCGGCGGCGTAGCGCACACGCCAGTGATCAATCGCCCCGAAGTGGCGATCATCGGCCCGAACCGGATCATCGAACGGCCGATGTTCGTCCCTGATGGCATGGGTGGCGAACGGATCGAGAAGCGCAAGCTGATGAACCTGTCGATCAGCTGCGATCACCGCGTGGTTGATGGCTGGGATGCGGCCAGCTTCGTTCAGGCGATCAAGCGCCTGATCGAAACGCCGGTATTGCTGCTGGCGGACTGAGGTTCAGCGCACGATCGCGCTGTAGGCGATCCGGCCCTGGCCGCGTGATGCGGTGCGGGGATCAACGCGCCAGCGCACGTGGGTGACGTCTTCGGGGTTAGCCAGGCGATCGCCAGCGTAGATTGCGCCAAGCTTGCCCCAGGTGCGGCCGCCGTCGATCGAGACTTCCTCGTCGCCATTGGCGCTGCCCTGGTAATAGACCGAACGGGGCAGGGGATTGGTGACGACGAAACCGCCATCGCCGCCCATCTTGTACCAGCGCACCACATAGACCACGCGGTCACCGCGATTGAGTTCGCTGGCTGGCTCAAGCATCCGGCCGGCCTTCTGAGTCACCCGCTCGACAAATACGGCGCTGTCCAGCGAGACCGCCGGAGCGGCAAGGGCCGGTGCGGCCGAGGCGATGCAGATGAAGCCGGCAAGTGCGGCGCGGACAGTGCGATTCATGGCGATAAGCCCCCGGTTGTTCGCCGACGCTTGTCGCAAAGAGGGGCAAAGGAATGGTTAATTCGGCCTTAGCCATGATGCGCGCAAATTGCTGCGTGAACCCCGTTGACAGCCCCGGCTCGAGGCCCTAGTGGCGCGGCTCCCAAGTGGCTGCGCGGGTGTAGCTCAGTTGGTTAGAGTGCCGGCCTGTCACGCCGGAGGTCGCGGGTTCGAGCCCCGTCACTCGCGCCACTTGGGACGTTCTTCCTAGAAAGCTTCGGAATAGTCCACGGCCTGGCTGCCGGCCGGCAGGTGGACCAGCATACCGTCGTGCGCCAGGCGCAAGTCGCCCGAATAGATCTTCGGCGCATCCCCCACGAACAGCCGTTCGATCAGCTTGGCCGGCGGGGCCGGGACCATGTGATAGAGCACCAGCGCCTTTGCGCCTGCTTCCTTGGCGGCGCGCGCCGCATCTTCCGGGCTGGCGTGATAGCCGGGGATGTCCGCCATGATCTTGGCCGAATCAGCCCGCCCGCGCTTGGCGAGTTGGGTCTGCATCGCCCCGATCAGCTTCGGGTTGAGCGCTTCGTGGAACATCACGTCCGAGCCCTTTGATGCAGCTACGAAATCGGGGGCGTAAATGGTGTCGCCGCTGATCGCGATTGAGCGCCCCTTGTAGTCGAGCCGATAGCCGAAGGCCGGCTTGATCGGATCATGGATCACCCGGACCACGGTGATTTTCACGCCGCCCTGGTCATAGACCACCTTGCTGGCCTGTCCCTCAGGCAGGTCGATGATCTGCGCCGTTCCGCCAAAGCCGCCAGGGCGAGCAACGGCCGGCCCATGGTGAGCAATCCGGTAACCGCTATCAAGCTTGTAGGCCTGGATCAGGCCGCCAATGACCTGGTCGGTCCCGGCTGGCCCGCTGACGGGCAGCGGCGTGCCGCGCGATCCGGCGATCCAGGCCTGGAGCAACAGTTCGCCCAGGCCATCGATATGGTCAGAGTGCAGATGGGTCAGATAGGCACCCTGCAAGCGGTCCATCGGGAAGCCCATCCGGCCGAGCTTGCGGATCGATCCTGCACCGGCATCAAAGACAAAGCCCTGGCGGCCAGCCAGCACGGCCAGACAAGGGCCAGCCCGGTCGGCATCGGGCATGGGAGAGCCTGAGCCGCAGACATAGACATGGATGCCATCGGGCAACGCAGCGGATCGGTCGACGCCGACATTCTGCTCGATCGCGGTATCGAAGGCACGCTGGGCCAGGCGATCGCGCGCCGCCAGCAGGATTAGCCCGATCATCAGCAGCAGCCCGGCAATGCCGAGGCCGATCTTGCGTTTGGTGGTCACCCTGTTCTCTCCCCGCGATGCTTGGGCAAAGGTTGCCGAAGGGGGCCGGTTACGGCAAGTGGCAAATGTGACCACCCGGCTTGCCCTGGAAGCGACGCTTGCGGCGATCGAGCCTGCGCTCGCTGCGGCGCAGCACCCCTGGTGGATCCTGGGCAGCGCAGCAGTGGCCCTGCACGGTGCCGAGCTGGACGAGATTCGGGATGTCGACGTCCTGCTCGATTCGCGCGATTGCGCGGCGGTGTTCGAGCGCCTCGGCATTGCGGTCCGGCCAGGGCAGGGTGACGGCCAGTTCCGGTCGGAAGTCTTCCAGCGCTGGGATCAGGCCAGCCTGCCGGTCGAACTCTTTGCCGGCTTCAAGCTGTTTGAGCAGGGGGCGTGGCACGAACTGCTGCCAGAGAGCCGCATGGCCGTGCTGGTGGGAGAGGTTGCCGTTTACGTCCCGGAACGTGCCGAACTGATAGCCATCTTGCAGCGCTTCGGCCGGCCAAAGGATTTGCTGCGGATCGCCGCACTCAGCCCCAGCGCCCAGTCTCCATCCAGATCAGGAAGCGCCTGAGCGGCAGCAGCCAGACTACGCCCAGCACAATATAGACCGGCGTCTGCAGCAGCGCGTGCCATTCGGTGATCAGCGGGGCGACATAACGTGCCACGAGCAGTCCATAGATCAGCAGCACGGTCAGCAGGCCAAGCACGCCTACGGGAATTCGCCAGGTTGGTTCGGTGCGCATCAGAAGGGTCCGTAAAGGCGGGTGGGGGTGATGACGGCGTCCAGCGCACGGTCATGCGGTTCGTTGGGCAGTTCATCGACCAGCTGGCAGTCCCAGGCGAGGCCAATGGCAAGCTGCGGTGGGTGGTCAGCCAGCCAGCGATCATAATGCCCGGCGCCCAGGCCCAGACGGCCGCCGCGCTCTGAGAAGCCGACGAGAGGGCAGAACAGGACATCGGGCACCAGGGCAGGGCTTTCGCCTGCCGGCTGGTGCGACTTGAAGGGATCGGGCTCCAGCAGGTCTTCAACGAATGGGTTGCTCCATTCGCGAAATTCCATCGCTGCATCGCGACCGGCGAACCAAGGCAGGGCGATCCGGTGGCCACGCTCGAAAAACCAGCGAGCGTAGTGGCTGGCCGGGGCTTCGGCCGGCATTTCGTGATAGAGCCCGATCACGGTGCCTTCGGCAATCAGGCAGACAATGGCTTCGGGCGGGCGGCGGAACAGCAGGCCCAGCTGCATGGCCGGAATGGCGGCGACATGCTCACGGCGGCGTTTCTTCAGTTCGGTGCGCAGCACCTGCTTGTCGATCACGCGTGGCTCCGCGAAGGGGTGGGTGACGGAACCACCATGGGCCGTTGCCGGGAAATCCTCTGACGCGTTCACGTCAGGTGGGAACCATGTGTGCCGGACCTCTATGCGAAATAGCGGCCAGACCAGGGACAGCCCCCATTGGATTTGCTTATAGCCTCAGGGATTTTCGAAGGCTCGCACCGGGCAGTACCCGTCGACCCCTAGATAGGGTGGATTGCTTCAACCCTCAAGGGCCAGCGCGCAAGCTTCCAGTTTTGCCGCGATAGCCTCAAGCCGGTCGGCCTGGCTATCGTCGAATGCCGGAGCGGGTGTGGGTGCGCGGGAGGCGGACTTGGCCTCGTGGACCTCATCGGCCAGGAGCAACGCGGCGAACAGCAATTGGCGGGTTTCGTTGGTACCGGCCGCACCCATTGACTGGATCTTGGCATCGATCGCCTGGCCCAGACCTGTAACGTGGTCTTCCTCACCCGCGGCGCAGGCGACGGTATAATTGCGGCCGCCAATGGTCAGGGTCACATTGCTCATCCCTGTGCCCCCTCAATCAACTGGTCGAGTTCGGTGAGGGAATCGGTTACCGCCGCGCGCAACCGGTCATGGCGTGTTCGCAGGTCGGCCAGTTCTTCCGAACCAGCCGAGTCCCTTGCCCCCCGACGCGTGGCGGCTTCAATCCGCTCAAGCGCCGCTTCGATCCGCGCCAGCGCGCGGCTGCTGCGATCCCCGCTCATGGTTAAGGGCTAGCGCAATTGATTGCCCCCGCAAAGAGCTTGGGCCACGCTTTCCCACCATTTGCGTAGCGGCAGGGCTGACCTGTGCTTGACGGGGCGGGGTGCCTCCGCAAAGGAAGCCCGACATCGAATCGGTGGCCTATTCCTGCCCTTTTCGGGAGAGCCCAAGCATGACCCTTGATCCGTCCCGCCTTGCGCCCATGGCCAATGCCATCCGCGCGCTTTCGATGGACGCGGTTCAGGCGGCCAATTCGGGCCACCCCGGCATGCCGATGGGCATGGCCGATGTTGCCACCGTGCTCTATTCGCAGTTCCTGAAGTTCGATCCCGCCGCGCCGAAATGGCCGGACCGTGACCGCTTCGTGCTCTCGGCCGGACACGGCTCGATGCTGATCTATTCGCTGCTGCACCTCACCGGTTATGCTGCGCCGACGATGGCTGATATCGCCAATTTCCGGCAGTTGCACAGCCCCTGTGCGGGGCATCCAGAGAACTTCGAGCTGGACGGGGTCGAATGCACCACAGGGCCGCTTGGGCAGGGCCTGGCCATGGCGGTTGGCATGGCGATGGCCGAACGGCACCTCAACGCCGTTCACGGCGCTGATCTGGTCGATCACCGCACCTGGGTGATCGCGGGCGATGGCTGCCTGATGGAAGGCGTCAACCACGAAGCCGTCGGTCTGGCCGGCACGCTGAAGCTCGGCAACCTCAACGTGCTGTGGGACGACAACAACATCACCATCGACGGCGATACCGCGCTATCGACCTGTGAAGACATTCCCGCCCGTTATGCCGCCAGCGGCTGGCACGTCACGGCGTGCGACGGACACGATTTTGCCGATATCGCCCGCGCTCTGGCCGAAGCTGCCGCCGATCCGCGCCCCACGCTGGTCGCTTGCAAGACCGTGATCGGGCAGGGAGCCCCCAACAAGGCCGGTTCGCACAGCGTCCACGGTGCGCCGCTGGGAGCCGATGAAGTGGCAGCCACCCGCGAAGCGCTGGGCTGGACCGCCGCGCCGTTTGAGGTGCCGGCTGAAATCCTCGCCGATTGGCGCTCGCTCGGTGCAAAGGGCGCTGCCGCCCGCGCCGAATGGGAAGCGCGCCTGGTTGCGTCGCCTAACCGCGCAGCTTTTGAGGCTGGTCAGGCGGGCCTGAAGGGCAAGACTGCTGCCGCGCTGCAGAGTTATATCGACGGCCTCATCGCCAATCCGCAAAAGGTCGCCACCCGCAAGGCCAGCGAAATGGCGCTCGGCCCGCTGACTGAGCAGTTGCCGGCCCTGATTGGCGGCAGCGCCGACCTGACCGGTTCGAACCTCACCAAGACCAAGGCCACCACAACCTTTAGCGCTGATGATTATGCTGGCCGCCACGTCCACTATGGCATCCGTGAATTCGGCATGGCCGCAGCGATGAACGGTATGGCGCTGCACGGCGGGCTGGTGCCCTATGGCGGGACCTTCCTGGTCTTTGCCGACTATTGCCGCAATGCGATCCGCATGTCGGCAATCCAGCGCGCCCAGGTGATCTATGTCCTAACCCACGATTCGATTGGGCTGGGCGAAGACGGGCCGACTCACCAGCCGATCGAGCATGTGATGAGCCTGCGCGCGATCCCGAACCTGCTCGTTTTCCGCCCAGCCGACGTGGTTGAAACGGCAGAGTGCTGGGCCCTGGCGCTGGAAGCCGAAGGCACGCCCTCGGCGCTGGCCCTCTCGCGCCAAAACTTGCCGCAGCTTCGCACGGAAGGTGGGATGCTCTCGGCCAAGGGTGGTTACCGCCTCAAGGCTGCCGAGGCCGTCCGTCAGGTCGTCCTGGTGGCAACCGGCTCGGAAGTGGAAATCGCCCTGGCCAGCGCGAAGGCACTGGAAGCGGAAGGGATCGGGGCCGAGGTCGTCTCCATGCCCTGCACCGAGTTGTTCGACGCCCAGGACGCCGCCTATCGCGGCGACGTGCTGCCCGCCGATGTGCTCAAGGTCTCGATCGAGGCCGGGGTTACGCTCGGCTGGCAGAAATACGTCGGTGACGGGCTGACCATCGGCATCGATCGCTTCGGCGCCTCGGCTCCGGCCGATCAGCTTTATGATTACTTCGGCCTTTCGGCTGACAAGATTGTCCCCCAGATCAAGGCCCGGCTGGGCCGCTAAACGCAGGAGTTTCTCACCATGGCGATCAAGGTTGCGATCAACGGTTTCGGGCGCATCGGGCGCAATGTGGCGCGCGCGATCATCGAGCGTGGCGATCATGATCTCGAGCTGGTCTCGATCAACGATCTCGCCTCGCCCAAGGCCAACGCGATGCTGTTCCAGCGTGACAGCGTTCACGGAGCCTTTGCTGGCACAGTTGAAGTGGACGGCAACGACCTGGTCATCAACGGCAAGCGCATCCACGTGACGGCTGAGCGCGATCCCGCCAACCTGCCGCACGGCGCGCAGGGTATCGACATCGTGTTGGAATGCACCGGCTTCTTCACCGACCGCGCCTCGTGCGAAAAGCACCTCGCTGCTGGCGCCAAGAAGGTGCTGATTTCGGCTCCGGGCAAGAATGTCGACCTGACCGTCGTCTTCGGCGTCAACCATGACAAGCTGGAAACCGGCCACACCATCGTTTCCAACGCTTCGTGCACCACCAACTGCCTGGCGCCCTTCGCCAAGGTGCTGAACGATGCGATCGGGATCGAGCGCGGGCTGATGACCACGGTCCACGCCTATACCAACGACCAGAAGATCCTCGACCAGATCCACGAAGATCCGCGCCGCGCCCGCGCTGCGGCGATGTCGATGATCCCGACCACCACTGGCGCCGCCCGGGCCGTGGGTGAAGTGCTGCCCGAACTGAAGGGCAAGCTCGAC
>Ga0315907_10000609_pt1 | contig 50969 bp, 48 predicted proteins | sample LakEriMetagenome_3_FD_203525 | JGI IMG/M metagenome (GOLD analysis project Ga0315907, IMG submission 203525) | Freshwater fungal communities from buoy surface, Lake Erie, Ohio, United States - Buoy 12 MA123 | ecosystem: Environmental > Aquatic > Freshwater > Lake > Lake biofilm | place: USA... | reverse complement strand
CCGTTGGCAGTAGAGGCTTATGCTACCGCTACAGGACCACAAAGTTTTAGTCAGTGTGATAGTTATGGTGATCCGTATGATGGTGTTGAACTTATTGATTTAACGACTTATGCAACGGCAATACTAAACGGACAAGATCCAGCAGTATTCATAGTGAGTTACTATACCAGCTTAGCAGATGCGCAAGCAGGCACCGGAGCATTAACGTTGGCTGAGGCACAAGGTTATGAGACCGATGCCGACACCGATACGATTTGGGTTAAGGTTGAGAACAGTGCTAATTTGATTACTCCTTTCTGTAATGCCATTACCACGATTGATATCGCTGTGGAGCGTTATCCAAATCCTATTATTACCACCATAAATAATGTGACTACTATCTGTGTTGATTATATTACGAATCAAGTGGTAAGACCACTTACGTTAAACAGTGGTATTGCCAATGCGGCAGGTTATACATTCGAATGGTTTGAAGGCAGCTCAACTACACCGATACCAGGAGCAATAGGTTCTACGTATACAGTTGATACAGCCGATGCAACAGGAGCAACCAGAGATTATACAGTAAGTGTAACCAGCGCAAGTCCGTTGGCGTGTCAAACTACATCGGCAGCTTTCTCTGTGGTACAATCGGGTCAGGCAGTGGTTCCGGCAGGAACAGTTGGCTATACGGTAACTAGTGCATTTTCAGCATCACAGACTATTACGGTGAATATTGAAGGTTATGGCGCACCGGATTACCAATACAGTTTGGATGATGGACCGCGACAAGATAGTAATGTATTTGAGAATGTTAGTTTAGGCACACACACGATACATGTTTGGGATACCAAAGGTGATATTGCCTACAGTTGTGAGGAGCTAATAATAGAGGAGGTACAAATCATAGATTATCCACATTACTTCACTCCGAATGGAGATGGTATAAACGATACTTGGAATATTATTGGATTGGGTGGACAACCTAACGCAAAAATTTATATATTTGACCGCTATGGTAAACTAATGAAGCAAATCAGTTCTACAGGCGTTGGTTGGGATGGTATCTATAACGGACATCTTTTACCATCAGATGATTACTGGTTTACGGTTGATTATGCTGAAGGAACCACAGTCAAACAATTTAAAGCCCATTTTTCATTAAAAAGATAGTTAAAATGAATTTTAGAAAGATTTATTTATTAGCACTACTAATAGTTGCACAATTTTCCTATTCACAGGAAGGATTACCAGTTTATTCGGATTATTTATCCGATAATTACTATTTGCTACATCCTTCAATGGCCGGAGCTGCTAATTGTGCAAAGCTTAGGCTTACAGGAAGACAACAATGGTTCGGCCAAAAAGATGCACCGGCCTTGCAAACATTAAGCTTAAATGGTGCATTAGGAGAAAGATCTGGTGGAGGTATTATTGTTTTTAACGATAAAAACGGTTATCATTCTCAGACAGGAATGAAATTAACCTATGCTCATCATATTATGTTTTCCCGAGATAATGTTGATTTAAACCAACTTTCATTTGGTATGAGTGCCGGTTTTATTCAAAGCAGTTTGGATGAAAGCACCTTTTATGAAAACAATCCTAGTTTTGACCCCTTGATTTTTGGTTCAATTCAAAGGTCAACCTATTTTAATGTAGATATTGGTGCCTCCTACAATTTTCTTGATTTCTATGTCCATGCAACAGTAAAAAATGCTTTGGCTAGTGACAGAAAATTATATACTGATAGTGAACCGGTAAATTTGAGAAGATTTATTTTAAATGCTGGATATACTTTTGGTGATGCAGAACAAATCCTTTGGGAACCATCATTTATGTTTCAATTAGTTACTCTAACTCAAGAGAAAACAGTTGATTTAAATATTAAAGCATACAAAGACTTAGATTTTGGAAGATTATGGGGCGGAATATCTTATAGAAGAAGTCTAGACGGCGCACAATATGTTCAGGGGAATAGTGTTGCTGACCAAAAGTTGCAATATGTAACGCCAATAGTCGGAGTTAATTTCAAAAACTATGTATTTTCATATACTTATTCCCATTTATTAGGGAATGTGAAATTTGACGCGGGTGGGTTTCACCAATTAACTTTGGGGATTAATTTATTCTGTAAACCAGAAAAATATCACTGTAACTGTCCTGCTATTAATTAATATAAATAACTGTCCCGATTTAATCGGGACAATTTTTTTAACCATGATAATAAAAGCTGTTAACGGTAAATATCCGCAAATTCCTGATGATTGTTATGTTGCAGAAAACGCTACAATTGTTGGTGATGTTGTGATGGGAAGTTTTTGTAGTGTATGGTTTAATAGTGTCATTCGTGGTGACGTTCATTATATTAGAATAGGAGACAAGGTTAACATTCAGGACGGTGCTATTATTCATTGTACTTATCAAAAACATCCAACTGAAATTGGTAATAATGTTTCTATTGGTCATAATGCAATTGTTCATGGATGCAAAATTCATGACAACGTACTAATAGGCATGGGCGCTATCGTGATGGATAATTGTGTTGTTGAAAGCAATTCTATCATTGCCGCCGGTGCAGTGGTTACTCAAAACACTATAGTTGAATCGGGGACGATTTATGCTGGAGTTCCTGCTAAGAAAGTAAAAGACATTAATCAATCTGATTTTGCAGGCGAAATAGAACGTATTTCTAATAACTACGTGATGTATTCGAGTTGGTTTAAAGAAGAGTAAAAGAAGCTTTAGTTTGAGTCTAGCCCCGATGGGAGTGAAAATCCTTTTTATTGTTTAAAAATAGCCTTTCGACTTTGCGTTAGTGTGACAACAATAAAAAGATTGCAGCGGACAGCGGGAACATACTTGCTGAAAAAGGGAATGGTGTGCTTCAAATAATAAAAAAGTGCCGAATGTCCTCTGGACATTCTACTCTTAATATCAAATTAAAAATCTTTACTAATTACTTCGTATTTATTATTCAAAATTTCCTTTAATACTTTTGGGTCTGCATTTGAATAGAAGATAGCCTTTGCCTTATTCTTTTCGTCATTTAACCCATTTCTTTCTAACAAAACATTTTTTGTTTGTCGAGCAACTGCTTCCCCTGAATCGATGATTTTGATATCATTAGGAAGTATTTTTTTAATTTGTGGAATCAAATAAGGATAGTGGCTACAACCTAAAACTAAATAATCGATATTAGCAGCAATCATCGGTTCTAAATAAACATGAAGTAAATGATTCATTTCTTTTGAATTCATTTCGCCATTTTCAATTAGCGGAACTAAACCGTGTCCGATTTGCTCAATAATTTTAGTGTCTTGAAATTTTTCGGCAGTTTGATGAAATAATTCACTATTTAAAGTTCCTTGGGTTGCTAAAATTCCAATTACATGTTTTTTAGAATTTATAGCTGCCGGTTTTATAGCCGGTTCAATTCCAATGAAAGGAACATCATATTTTGCACGCAATTCTTTAATTGCATTAGTTGTTGCTGTATTGCATGCAACCACTATTATTTTGGCATTTTGATTCAAAAGAAACTCGGTATTTTTAATACAGAGTTGGATAATTTCTTCTTTAGATTTTTGGCCATAAGGAGCATTTTTGCTGTCTGCAAGATAAATGGTATCTTCATTTGGAAGCAAATCGTGAATAGCAGACCAAATAGATGTTCCTCCAATTCCCGAATCAAAAAGGCCTATAGGATTATGGTTTTCCATAGTAACAAAAGTAAAAAAAAAACTGCTCAATAAGTTGAGCAGTTTTTAATAGTATTATGATTTGATATTAAAATCCTAAATCTTTTTTAACATCAGCTGTTAAATCTGGACCGTCTGCTAAAAGTAAATCAGCAACGTTTAAAACATATTGGTATCCTTTAGCTTTACCAACTTTTGAAATTGAAGCTTTTATTTTGTCCATTAAAGGTTTTACCATATCAGCTTCTTTCTTTTGCAATTCTTTTTGAGCATTATCTCTGTAATCTGTGATACGTTTTACTAAATCTTGAACTTCTGTTTGACGTGTTGCATTAACAGCATCTCCTACAGTAGCAGCTTCTTGATCGTATTTTTTAATTTTGTTTTGATACTCTTCAGCCATAGTTTTGTATTCAGCATCGTAAGTACCGCTCAATTTTTCTAATTGTTTTTGAGCATCAAGCATTGCAGGCATTTTAGAAATTAATTCATTTACATCTACATGTGCGGTTTTAGCTTGTGCATTGATGGTATAACTAGTTCCTAAAAACAACACAGAAGCTAGTAGTAATGATTTCAATCGTTTCATTTTAAAAAGTATTTATTAATTATTGTTATTATTTATTCTGTTTTCGGTTTATTTTTTGCGTCTTCTTTAGCTTTTTTAGCAGCTTCTCTATCCTCTAATATTTTTTTCTTCTTGTCTTCTAAAGCTTTTTTTCTATCTTCTATCAGTTTGGCTCTAGCGGCAGCTTTTGCTGCTTTTGGATCAACGGCTGTTGAATCAGATTCTTTTTCATCTTCTGTTGGTGGTGTTGTATTTTCATCAACGTTTTTTTCCTTAACAGGAACCGTGCCAGTTTTTTTAGCGTTTTTGGCAGCAATTAATTCTGCTCTCTTAGCTTCTTGTTCTGCTTTCTTTGCTTCGGCAGCTGTCTTTCTATCTTCTATTAGTTTAGCTCTTGCTGCTGCCTTAGCGGCTTTGGCATCTATTGCTGTTGAATCAGAAACCTTACTATTTACAGATGGTGTTGTTGATTTACTATCACTAGGGTTGTCTTTAGCTGGCACGCCAGATTTTTTAGCGTTTTTGGCAGCAAGTAATTCGGCTCTTTTAGCTTCTTGTTCCGCTTTCTTTGCTTCAGCAGCAGCTTTACGGTCAGCTACTAGTTGTTCTCTTGCTTTCTTTTTATCTTCTAATGCTTTTTTTCTAGCTACTAAAGTTGGATTTGCATCAAGAGCAGCATCTTCTAGTGCATCTTTTGCTTCTTGAGCTTTAACTTGTTTTGCACTCATTTGCTCTCTTTTCTCAGCTCTGGTAATAACTCTAATTACTTGGTCGCTTATGTCATATCTTTTGGCAGAAAAAAGCATCGTTAAATCTGAAGACTTATCAAAAACAAAATCATATTTTTTAGCTTCAGCAATATCTTGAACAGCAGTAAAAACTTGATCTTGTATAGGTTTTACCAAAACAGCTTTTTGTGTAATTAAATCACCATTTGGACCAAACTTGCTTTGTTGAAAATCTAAAAGTTCATTTTCTTGAAATTTTATTTCCTCCTCACGCTCATCTATTAATTCTTTGGTTAATAAGGCTCTTTCAGTTTTTAAAGCATCTTTCAATTTTGCAATTTCAATCTTTTTAGCTTCAATATCTTGTTTCCATTTTTGCGCTTTTTGCTCAAGTTGACTTTTTGCCTCACTATAATCAGGTACATTTTGAAGAATGTATTCCATGTCTATATAGCCTATTTTAACTCCTTTAGATTGTGCATTAATCTGAAATACAGCTGATAAAAACAGAATTGATATTAAAAGATATTTTTTCATTCTTAATTTGATTTAGAATTATTGTACCAAATATAATTAAAATTGTTGACCAATTATAAAATGTGTTTCCCAGCCATTAGGATTTGACGTACCCGACGCACCATTAAATCCAGGAATACCATCAAACCCATGAGCGAAGTCAATTCCTAGCAATCCAAATGCAGGCATAAATACTCTTAAGCCAAATCCTGCTGAACGTTGCAGCACAAAAGGATTGTATTCTTTAAAAGAATTGTATGATGCTCCAGCTTCTAGAAAAGTAAGTGCATAAATTGATGCAGCAGCTTTTAAAGTTAATGGATATCTTAGTTCTAATGAGAATTTATTATAAATTGTTGCGCCGTCTGAAGAAGATAATGATTGATTAGGATATCCTCTTAATTGTATTATTTCTCTTCCGTCTAGTGCAAAGTTAGCCAAACCATCTCCACCAACAAAGAATCTCTCAAATGGCACCAAACCTCTACCATTATTATAAGCGCCTAAATAACCAAACTCACCTAAAGCTCTTAAAACTAATGCTTTTGACTGAGATCCAGCAAGTCTAGTATACCAATCAGCTTTAAATTTAATTTTGTAATATTCTAACCAATTAAATTTTTCTTGATCTACTTTTGCTCTATCTGCTGTAGCTGCTTCAAAATTTTGTCCTACAGTTTGATAAATTCCTGAGCCAGCGGTTGTTTCTTGCAAATAATCACCAACAGCTGGAAGTGCTCCATCAGCAGTTGGAACAGTATTTATTCCAGAATTTTCTCTATATGTAAGTTTATAATCTTTTTGATTTTCTAAATTGGCATAATCAATTCCATTAAATGCTGAATATGGTAGTGTAAATTTAGCTGAAACACTAAACTCAGAACCTGAAGTTGGGTATATAGGATTAACCCCTTTATTATTTCTAGTTAAACCAAGTGTATAAGCTAAATTTCTAGATGCGCCATCTCCAAAAGTAAATAATCCTGTATTATAATTATTTAAATCATAAAACTGAAAACTCACTGAACTTTGAAATACAAAAAAATCATCAGGAACTGTTAATCTCTTTGCAATTCCCATAGACAAAGAAGTAATGTTAAAACTTTTATTTCTATCTACATCTCTTGAATTTCCAGAAAAAAGAAACTGTTTACTATGTGATAGAGAGCTAGAAAACTGTAGTGGTTTTTTACCTCCAAGCCAAGGTTCAGAAAAGGACAAGCTGTAGGTTTGAAAAAATGCGCTTGCTTGTAAACGTAAAGACACTTTTTGGCCATCACCCATAGGAAGTGGCTTATAGGCTTCTTTTTTAAACAAATTTCTAGCAGAAAAATTGTTAAAAGACAATCCTAATGTCCCAATAAATCCACCACCACCATAACCTCCTTGAAGTTCTATTTGACTGGAACCTTTTTCTACTACATTGTACTCTATGTCAACTGTTCCTGAAGCAGGGTCAACATTTTTAAATTTCGGATCAATAGCTTCTGGGTCAAAGAATCCTAATTGACCGATTTCTCTAATGGTCCTAACTAAATCTTCTTTACTATATTTTTGGCCAGGTTGTGTTCTTAATTCTCTATAAATTACTCTGTCATTGGTTTTGTCATTTCCAACAACCGTAATATTGTTAAAGTAAGCAATTGGCCCTTCAGTAACTCTTATTTCAAAATCAATAGAGTCGTTAGCAGTTTTTGTTTCAACAGCATTAATATTTGAAAATAAATAACCGTTGTTTTGATACAAATTGGTGATGTCATCTCCATCAGGTTTAGATTTATCGGCAATTCTTTTTTCAAGTAAAACACCATTATAAGTATCTCCTTTTTTGATACCCAAGACTCTTTCTAATAATTGATCTGAATAAACAGAATTACCTAAGAATTTGATGTTTCCAAAGTGATATTTTTTACCTTCTTCAACTTTTACGTTGATAGCTAGTTTTGTTTTTTTGGCATTTAAAAATACAGAATCAGTAATAACTCGTGCGTCTCTAAATCCTTTTTCTTTATATTTATCAATGATAGAAGTTAAATCTTCTTTGTACTTATCTTTAATGTATTTAGATGCTTTGAAAATTCGAATCGGATTGATTTGTTTAGTATTTTTCATCGCTTTCCTCAGTTTCGCATCGGAAAACTTTTCATTGCCATCAAAGGTTATTTTTGAAATTTTCAACTTATCTCCTTTATCAATATTAACAAGCATTTTAACATTATTTCCTTCGGTTGTGTCAGGAATGGTGTTAATAAAAACTTTGGTGTTAAAATAACCGTCTTTTTTATATTTGTTTTCGATGTAATTTTTAGTAGTTGTAATCAAGTTTTCATTTACAATTTTTCCTTTTGTCAAAGAATTGTCTTTAATAAGAGATTCTATTTTTGATTTTTTTACACCCTGAATTTTAGCTTCACTAAGTTTAGGAAGTTCAACGATATCAAGGTCTAACCAAATGCTGTCAGCTTCCACTTTATTTACATAAAAATCAATGTCGCTAAAAAGACCAAGTTTCCCAAGTTTTTTTATAGCGTTACTTATTTCTTCTCCGGGAACAGTAAGTTGTTGGCCTTTTTCCAAACCTGTAAATGTAACAACGGTTTGTTCGTTGTAACTGATTTTACCGTTTACTTTTACATTGGCTAATATATATTTTTTGCCTTGGTCAAATGGTATTCTTTCTTGGGCTTGTAATTGAAAAATAGTTCCAAATAATAAAATAAAAAGGAATATTTTCGAATGGTAATTTAGCACTGAAATTTTATTTAATTTGTTCACTTGTTTTTCCAAATCTTCTTTCTCTTTTTTGATAGCTAATGATGGCTTTATATAAATCATCTTCTTTAAAATCGGGCCATAATACATCTGTAAAATAGAACTCAGCATAAGCTATTTGCCATAGCAAAAAGTTGCTAATTCGGTGTTCTCCACTGGTTCTAATCACTAAATCTACATCTGGTAAATTGTGCGTGTAAAGATGCTCATTAATAATTGATTCATCAAGAGTGTCTATAGAAATTATATTATTTTTAACTTTCTCACTTATTATTTTAACAGCATTTAGCAATTCTTCCCTAGAGCCATAACTCAATGCCAAAGTTAGGGTCATTCTTGTATTGTTTTTTGTTTTTTCGATGACTGATAAAAGAGCCCCTTTAGCTTTTTTTGGTAACAAATCAATATTACCAATACAGTTTAATCGAATATTATTTTTTTCTAAAGTTGCTAGTTCATTTTTTAATGAATTAACTAATAAACTCATCAAGGTATCAACTTCTAACTTTGGTCTGTTCCAGTTTTCGGTAGAAAAAGCATATAATGTTAGATTCTGTATTCCTAATTTGGCACAGGTTTCAACAGTAGTTCTAACCGATTTTGTTCCTTTTTCGTGACCTAATGCCCTTAATAAACCTTTTTGTTTAGCCCAACGACCATTTCCATCCATAATTATGGCCAGATGTTTTGGTAAGTTGTCTTTATTAATGGTTTCTATTAAGTTCATTTTTATTGTTTACAGTAGCAAGGTTTTTCAGTAAAGGTATATGTTATTGTAAATCCAGTAAAAACGTACCAATCCTTGCTGTTTAAATTGCCAAATTTCAATGGTTCTAAATTTACATTTTTTGGCAAACTACCATCTAAATTATCAGTAAATGTATATCTTGCTCCAACTTCAAATCCAAAAACAATATTTTCAAAAATATTGCTTTTTACACCAACCGTCATTGGTATTGCGAACGAACCAGTAGTGTAATCCTTTTTTGTCTCTCCACTAATTACATACAATTCATCGTAAACAAAATATGTAATTCCCGTATAAACGTAAGGTGTTATTTTTTTTGTTAACTCTTCATGTAGATTAAAATCAAAAAAATTAAATTCTAACCCTGCAGAAAATTCTTTTAAATCGTTTTTAAATTTATAACCTCTTTCAACTCTTCCTCGCACTTCTGAATCTAAATCATTCCCTGTAATTGTTGACTGTGTGTATGAAAATCTATAGGAATGTCTTGGACTTTTGTTCCATTTGTACAAAATTCCAAAGGCCAATTTATTTGGAGCAACATAATTTGTTTTGCCCACATCACCAATAAAGTTACTTCCGCCCAAGAAAACGCCAATTTCATTAATTTGTGCAGTCAATACATTCTGGAAAATCAAACTAAAATATAATACTAAAATCCTTTTCATCAAATTGAAAATAGCGTGCAAATATAACAATTCTCAGTACTTATCTAACATGAATTTTATATTTCTATTAAATTAAATAAAGTGCTGATTATTATTAGTCTTACAAAGGTTTCTTTTCTAAAACGAGTTTTTTAGAATTGTAGTATAAACAGAGTTGATTTTTTTCTAATTTCTCTTATCTTCTCCCCACAGTAATTTGGTTCGAAGTGTTTTAAGAAATGTTTCTTCAGGAATTTCAACCATGTTAATTTTGAATGGTGTTTTCTTAATTATTAATTGAGAATTATTACTAATAGAGGTAATTCTGGAGTCTAGCGAAACCAAATATTGTTCTTCTCTTCCCGAAACTTTAAGTTTTATTTCAGTATCATCGGGAATTACAAGCGGTCTTGCGTTAAGGTTGTGTGGGGCTATTGGTGTTATAACCAATCCTTTTACTTCGGGGGTTAAAATTGGGCCACCACAACTCAGAGAATAACCTGTAGAGCCAGTAGGTGTTGAAATAATTAAGCCATCAGCCCAATACGAATTTAAATATTCGCCATTCAAATAGGTTTCAATGGTTATCATTGAAGTAGTATCTTTTCTACTTACTGATATTTCATTCATGGCAAAATTAATGTCGATTTCAGTACAATTTGGTGAACAATCAATCGTTAACAATGTTCTTTCCGAAATAGTATATTTTTTTTCTAAAACAATTTGCAAAAATGATTCAATGTTTTCTTTTTGAACTTTGGCCAAAAACCCTAGTCGTCCAGCATTAACACCAAGAATTGGAATTCCTGAATTCTGAACAAAAGTGGTTGCTCTTAAAATGGTGCCGTCACCACCAATACTAATCAAAATGTCAAAACTGCTGTCTAAATCTTCGTGGGAAGCAAAGGTGTTATATTTTTTGCCTACGATTTCTTCTTGATATAATATTTCCAGAAACTTTTCCTCAATAACCAATTCCACATTGTTTCTATTAAAAAAAACAAATATGTCTTTAATAATTGGTCGTGTGTCGTTTTGATAATATTGTCCGAAGATAGCAACCTTCATAGCTTACATATTTAAATATTTATCCAAATATTCAGAACGTTCTTTTAAAGTATTCAAATAGTTGTCTTCATGGTGTTCTGAAACAATTTCATAATTATATCGGCGAAACGATTGAATGATTTCATTAATAGCGCCAAGTGTTGTTTTAACTGTTACCTGTACTTTTTCGGCATTGGCTTCAGATACAAAAACACCAAGTAGTTTGCCATTATTGCTTTCAACAATTTGTGTAATCTGACTCATCGAATAATCTGCTGTTGGTTTTTCAACTACTATAATTCCACCGGTTTCTTTAAGAAAAGGAGTTTCATTTAAAAACTTAATGACATCTGTAATTTCGTAATAACCAATATACTTGTTGTTTTCATCTAAAATCGGAACAATATTCGAATTGTTTCTGGCGAAAACCTCCAGTACATCGAGCCAAATCATAGATTCACGCACAAAAAAACCTTCAAAAGAATATCTAAAATCACTAATTTTTTTACCAGTTTCAAAGGTTTCAGCATCAACAGCTGATATACAACCTAAATAAATTCCGTTATCCATAATAGGAAAATGAGAATATGTAATGTCAGCAAAGAAATCCTGAATTTCTGCTACAGATTCTGTACACGCAAATGGTTTAAAATCGTTATTGATATACTCCGAAAGTTGTCTCATATATGCTGTATCTTTTAACGACTGCAAAATAATCAAATTTTGGGACATGATGACTTGGTTTTACTTTGTATTTTTGTAATCAAATTTTTATCACAATTATTTTTCATGACTAAACTAAGTGTAAACATCAATAAAATAGCAACCTTGCGAAACGCTCGCGGCGGAAATGTACCCGATTTACTGCAAGTTGCCAAAGACATTCAGAAATTTGGCGCACATGGAATAACCATTCATCCAAGACCCGATGAAAGACATATTCGCTATCAAGATGCACGTGATTTAAAGCCAATTGTCTACACCGAGTTCAATATCGAAGGCAATCCGCAACACAATTTTATTGATTTGGTTCTCGAATGCAAACCCGAGCAAGTGACTTTGGTTCCTGATGCTATTGGTGCTATCACATCATCTGCCGGTTGGGATGTAGTTAAAAACCAATCGTATTTAACGGAAGTAATTCAGGAATTTCAACGCAACGGAATCCGGACTTCTATTTTTGTTGATCCGGTTTTGGAGATGATTGTAAGTGCAAAAAAAACAGGAACCGACAGAATCGAATTATATACAGAAGCCTTTGCGCATCAATATGGTTTGGGCAACCAAAAAGCAATTGAGCCTTATACAAAAGCAGCGATTTTAAGTAACGAATTAGGTCTCGGAATAAATGCCGGACACGATTTGAGTTTAGATAATATCAAATTCTTTAAGGAAAACATTCCAGGATTATTAGAAGTTTCCATTGGCCATGCTTTAATTTCAGAAGCTTTGTATCTTGGCTTGGACAATGTTGTTAATATGTATCTGCAAAAATTAAAATGATTTTACACTCCAGAATCGAAGGCGAAGGGAAGCCGTTATTAATCATTCACGGTTTTCTCGGAATGTCCGACAATTGGAAATCTTTTGCTTCACTATACGCAGCCGAAGGTTTTCAGGTGCACATGATTGATTTGAGAAATCACGGAAAAAGTTTTCATTCCGATGAGTTTAATTATAGTCTAATGTCGAATGATATTTTAGAATATTGCCAACACTATAGTTTGACGGATGTTTCTATAATTGGCCATTCTATGGGCGGAAAAGTAGCGATGCTTTTTACAACGACTTATCCTGAAATGGTAGAGAAATTAATTGTTGCCGATATAGGTCCCAAATACTATGCGCCTCATCATCAAGATATTTTAGCAGGCTTGAATGCAGTCGATTTTTCTACAAAACCAGATAGAGCTGAGGTTGAAGAAACTCTCTATCCTTTTATTCCTGATTTTGGCACACGTCAATTTTTAATGAAAAACCTCTATTGGGTTGAGCCCGGACAGTTAGCTTTCCGATTTAATTTGCCAGTTTTTAATACAAAAATCGAAACGATTGGAGAAGCTTTGCCAGATGGAAATCATTTTGATAAACCAACACTTTTTATCCGTGGCGGAAACTCAAAATACATTTTAGATTCTGATTTGCCTGAAATAAAAAAACATTTTCCTAAAACTGAACTTGCAACAATTCCAAATGTTGGACACTGGCTTCATGCTGAAAACCCCAAATTGTTTTTTGAAGAAACTCGTGCGTTCTTAAAATAAAAAACCCTTCTCAATCGAAAAGGGTTTTAAATTAGTCGAAATATAAAATTAGCTCTTAATAAATTTCTTAACTGCAATTCCAGAATCTGTTGTGATATTCATAAAATAAAGACCAGAACTTAATTCATTAACATCCAATTGAACTTCTGAAAGATTGTTTACTTTTAAAGTTTTAACCGTTCTTCCGTTAATATCATTAATTGAAACTTCTGATAACAAAATATTATCAGAACTAGAAATGGAAACAGTATTTTTTACAGGGTTTGGATACGCGTATAACTTAGTTGAGAAAAACTCATCACCCGATAAAGGCACTGTAGCGGTAACCGTAATGTTATCTAAAAACATTACATATTGATCATTCCCATCATTCTGAAAAGCAATTCTAAATGATGTACCAGCTAAACTATTGGCTAGTGCTTGAGTTCTGTAGTTTCCTGTATTAAGCTCGTTATTTACATCAATTAAAAGAGTGGTGAAATTTGATACTAAATTACCCCCTGTTGGTGATAATAATACTCTGTAATCTTCTAGGAATGTAGAATTACCTAAACTAGTAGCTGCCCAATTGAGATTAATATTTGTAGCGCCAACGGGAACAGTTATCAATGGTGAAACTAACCAATCGTTTGCTATTCCAACAGGATTATACCACGAATTGCTTGCGATAATATTACCCGCCATTCCAGTAGCGTCTACAGGGTAATCCAGAAAATCTGTAGATGCCAATTGAATCTGTTCTTGTGATAGAACTGTCCATGCTTGTTGAATTAAAAAAGATAATGCTTCACCATCAACTCCATCAGGACCAACAGGGGTTCTATTATCCAAGTTATATAATGTCCATCCGGTAACACCAGGCCCAACTCCATCCCAATTTTCAGCAAAAATTGTAGTTTGTGCATTTAAATTGACTGCACCTATCATTAAAAAAGAAAGTAATAGTTTTTTCATATTTTTAGTTATTTAAATTTTTTGCAATTTATGGAAAGTAAGTTATTATTCAAAATAAATCTTTAGTTTTATGCCTTCCTAATTAAACTATAAAAATGAAACTACTCGTTCGCATGCTGATTACATCACTATTAGTTTTGGTCATTGCCAAAGTAATGAAAGGTGTTGATATAGACGAATTCACCACGGCACTAACAGTTGCTATCGTTTTAGGTTTGCTAAACTTTTTTGTAAAACCAATTTTGGTGTTGTTCACTTTACCTGTAACAGTTTTTACATTAGGATTATTTTTACTGGTTATTAATGCCTCAATGATTTTACTCTGCGAACATTTTGTGGAAGGATTTCACGTTAGTTCGTTTTGGACAGCCATGCTTTTCAGCATCATTTTGTCACTTTCTCAATCCTTGGTATATCAAATAACCGGAGATGCAAAAAAATAGGGTGTAAATCAATAAAATAAAAACTTGGTTGGGTTGCATAAATGTTATAATTTTGCAACCCAATTTTAGTATATATAAAAATGAATATTACAAGAAATAATGTAGATGCATTGAATGCTATCGTTACTGTTGAAGTAGCAAAAAATGATTATGCAGAAAAAGTTGAAAAAGTGTTAGCAGATTATCGTAAAAATGCTGCTATAAAAGGTTTCAGAAAAGGAACTGTTCCAATGAGCTTAATCCAAAAGCAATACGGAAAAGCTATTTTATTAGAAGAAGTAAACAAATTGTTGCAAGACAACCTGAACAAATATTTAGTTGCTGAAAAATTAGATATCCTTGGAAATCCGTTGCCAAAAGTAACCGAAGATTTCAACTGGGATTTAGAAGATTATAAATTTGAATTCGAATTAGGTTTAGCTCCCGAATTCAAAGTTGATTTAGCTGCTAAAAACGAATTGGTTCAATATAAAATCGTTGCCGATGATAAAATGTTAAACGATCAAGTAGCACGTATTCAAAAACAATACGGAAAACTAATCGCAAAAGACACTGTTGAAGAAGGTAACGACGTTTCCGGAATTTTCGCAAATGAAGAAAAAGGAATCAATAACAGAACCACTTTATCTTTAGATACTTTCGCTGACAAGAAAACAGCAAAAGCTTTCATCGGTAAAAAAGTTGGCAATGTCGTAACGTTGAAAACAAAAGGTTTATTCGATGACGATCACAAACTAATGGACGTTTTGGCAATTGGTCACGATGATGTTCACGGTTTGGATATCGAGGTTACTTTTACAATTGATGAAGTTGTTGGTCATGAATTAGCAAACTTAGACCAAGAATTATTCGATAAATTATTCGGACCAAAAGTAATTACATCTGTAGCTGAACTAAAAGCAAAAATTAAAGAAGATGCCGAGCAACAGTTCAAACAACAAGCGGATCAAAAATTCTTAAACGACGTTACAGAATCTTTAATCGCAACAACTAAATTCGATTTGCCAGCTGCTTTCCTTAAAAAATGGATACAAACTGCAGGCGAAAACCCAATGTCTGCTGAAGAAGCTGAAGCAGAATACAACAAATCAGAAAATGGCTTGCGTTACCAATTAATCGAAGGTAAAGTAATGGCAGAGAATAACCTGCAAATCACTTTCGAAGAGTTAAAAGACTTTACTTCAAATGTTATCAAAAAACAAATGGCACAATTCGGACAAATGAATCCAACCGATGAGGATGTTCAAGGAATTGTAGCGCGTGTAATGTCAAACCAAGACGAAGTAAAACGTTTGTCAGAGCAAGTAATGAGCGAAAAAATGCTAAACTTGTTCAAAGAAAAAGTAAAAGCAAAAACAAAAGAAGTTAGCTACGATGATTTCATCAAAGCAATGTATGGTGAATTAAAACACTAATAATATATTTTACTATATTTGAGCGTCGAAGTAATTTGGCGCTTTTTTATTTGAAGCTAATCCGGCTATACGTTCCAATCTTTTTTTAAATTGCCACGGGTTTAAACCCGTGGCAATTTAAAAAAAGGATTTCCACTGCTATCCGGGCTAGGGTTTCGGTTTACCGACACTCTGTCACTTTAAATAACAAGGCATGAACTTTGACTAAAACAAAACACAATTCATAACTCATAATTCATAACTAAAAATGGACTACGGAAAGGACCCGAGAGCTACGCTCGAAATGGCGAAGCAATTCAAAAAATTTGCTACCAAAAAACATGGCGTAAACAGTTTATATTACGATAAAATCGTAGGTAGTATGACGCCTTATATTATCGAAGAACGCCAAATGAATGTGTCGCAACTTGACGTTTTTTCTCGTTTGATGATGGATAGAATTATCTTCATGGGAACAGGAGTTGACGATTATATGGCCAACATCATTCAAGCACAATTGCTTTTTTTAGAAAGTGTTGATGCTTCAAAAGACATCCAAATATACATCAATTCTCCTGGCGGAAGTGTTTATGCTGGACTTGGAATTTACGACACTATGCAATACATCAAACCAGATGTTGCAACAATCTGCACCGGAATGGCAGCCTCTATGGGTGCAGTTTTATTATGTGCTGGTGCTGCAGGAAAACGATCAGCTTTACCTCATTCAAGAGTAATGATTCACCAACCATCTGGTGGCGCATCAGGAGTGGCAACCGATATGGAAATCAACTTAAAAGAAATGTTGAAACTAAAAGATGAGTTATATCAAATTATCTCGCATCATTCTGGACAAACATTTGATAAAGTTCACAAAGATTCAGAACGCGATTATTGGATGATTGCTGATGAAGCAAAAGAATACGGAATGATTGATGAAGTTTTAAGAAGATAAAAATAGTTATCGGTTGTTAGTTAATAGTTATTGGTTTATACCAATTTTCGTCAACCATCAACCATCAACCAAATAAAAATGGCAAAACAAGTTTTAGAATGTTCTTTTTGCGGAAGAAAAAAACCGGAAACCAATTTATTGATAGCCGGAATAAATGCGCACGTTTGCGACAGATGTATTGAGCAAGCTCACGGAATTGTTTTAGAAGAATTGAAATCAGGCGGGAATGCCGCTTTGAAATCAACTTCTGATTTGATTTTGAAAAAGCCAAAAGAAATACGCGCTTTCCTTGATCAATATGTTATTGGACAAGACCAAACTAAAAAAGTAATGTCGGTTGCCGTTTACAATCATTACAAAAGATTGATGCAATTACAACATGAAGAAGATGTTGAAATCGAAAAAAGCAACATCATCATGGTTGGTCAAACCGGAACCGGAAAAACATTGGTAGCAAAAACCATTGCGCGAATGCTCGAAGTTCCCTTGGCTATTGTTGATGCAACCGTTTTGACCGAAGCCGGTTATGTAGGCGAAGATGTAGAAAGCATTTTAACCCGATTATTACAAGCAGCCGATTATGATTTGGCGAAAGCCGAAAGAGGAATCGTTTTTATTGACGAAATTGATAAAATTGCACGTAAAAGCGACAATCCATCAATAACTCGTGATGTTTCGGGCGAAGGCGTTCAACAAGCATTGCTTAAATTATTAGAAGGAACTGTGGTTAATGTTCCGCCAAAAGGAGGAAGAAAACATCCTGACCAAAAATTTATTGAAGTCAACACAAAAGATATTTTGTTTATTGCCGGTGGTGCTTTTGATGGAATTGAAAGAATAATATCGAAACGATTGAACCGACAAGCTATTGGTTATTCTACATCTAAAAATGCTGAGGGAATTGATAAAAATAATTTATTGCAATATGTAATTCCAAAAGACATCAAAGATTTTGGTTTGATTCCAGAAATTATTGGTAGACTTCCTGTGTTAACTCACATGGATCCTTTAGATAGAGAAACGCTTCGCGCCATTTTAACGGAACCAAAGAATGCTTTAATTAAGCAATATGAAAAGCTTTTCGGAATGGACGATGTGAAATTCACTATTTCTAGCGAGGCACTAGATTATATTGTGGACAAAGCTTTAGAATATAAATTAGGGGCCAGAGGATTACGTTCGCTTTGCGAAGCCATTTTAACCGATGCGATGTATGATTTACCTAGTTCTGACGATAAAGAATTACATGTCGATATAGAGTATACTCAAGACGCATTAAGCAAAAATTTATTAAAGAGATTAGAAATAGCTTCATAAAAAATCCCCTGCATTGCAGGGGATTTTTTATTTACTAAATTATAAACCTTTACTTCACAAATCCGCCACCGCTTTTAACTTTCTCGGTTTCGATATCTGTGTTTTCTTTTTGGAGTCTTAAGTTTCCGAAATTATACGTCAATGAAATTCTAAAAATTCTAGTGTCTCTTTTTTCATAAAATTTAGTGTCCAAATTGTTTCCACTAACTAAAGCATTTGTTTGATTCCAATTGAATAAATCTATAGCATGTATGCCTACTTTTAATTTTTTATCCATAAACTCTCTATTAAAAGAGATACTAAATTCTTGGATGGGTTTCGTAATTCTATATATTTCCCAATTTCCAGACGGTAATATGTAGTAACTTATTGAATTTTTAATATTCCACGGTAAAAGAATTTGAGCTTCTGCTGCGTAATTCCATATGGGTTTTGCATCAAAAGGAAAATCAAATCCTGTAGTTACATTTTTTATATAATTTATACTAAAATAAATATAATTCAATTTGTCCATTCCAGTACTCATTCGTTTATCAAATTCTGCTTTCCCTTTAAAAATATAATCCAATGGAAGCGGGAAATTTAAAAAGGCACTAAAAGTTTTGAAACGATCAAATTGTTGGAATGTTTGAATACTTACTGGTTCTGTTGCGTTTTCATCTGCCGCAAATACAAATAGATTTTGGTCTTTTGCCACAGTATAGTTTGCCCCAAGCTGCACAAATTGCATGGCGGTCACTTTAAATTCAAAATTATCAAAATACGTTGGATTTAAAAGTATGTTTCCAGACGCGGCATTAAATTGATCAAAATTCGAACCGTTTGGGTCAAGCGTTTGATAACCTGGTTGCCCAATTTTTCTGGAATAGGAACTAATTAAATTAATAGAATTATTTACTTCATACAACACACTAATATTGGGGAATAAATTCTGATTTTTGAAGTTTACATTCGTTACTTCATTATTTACAATTCCTATTCTATCTACCTCAAAATTTTCAAATCGAAGTCCAAGTGTAAAATTAAATTTCTTAATTTTTTTTCTTGCTTCAGCATAAAACGCCAAATTCTTTTCTTGATAATCAAAATCAATTTCGGTAGGTAATGTAGTATTTAAAAAATAATTTCCAAGATGATTCACGCCTAAACTATTGAACTTTCCACCGGTAGCTATCGATAAATTCAACTTTTTAAAAGGAATTTCAAAATCATATTTTAAATAATAATTCAGTAAGTCAAAATTAGTGTCGGTATTGTTAAAACTTGTTACATTATCTGAAATGGCATTAGATGTTAGCGTAGGATTTCTGCTAAACACATTACTAAAAGCTATAATGTCAAGTGTTCTACCAATTGTGTCTAGTTTAGTTTTAAACTGCAAACTAATTTCATGATTTCTGTTTTTTTCTTTAGCTATTCCATTATTAAAATAGTCGTCAATATCGCTTCCTGTAGTAGTATTGGTAAACGTACTTCTATCGTTGGCTAGGTTTAGATTATAATTAAATAACAAGTTCGATTTTTCACTCAATCGATAATTGGTTCCAGCTCTTAAATAAAAATTTCTATTTATGCGTTCATCAAAACGGTTTTGTTGTAAAATCTTCTCAGGTGAAAATGCGGTAAACGTTTGTGAATTGTTGTTTCTGTTTTCTCCTTCTATATAATTATAACCAATCATTGTTTGCCAGCTCAGATTTTTTTCTTTTCCGTTGAGCAAAATTTGAGGGCTTGGTTTTTGGTATTTATTAAAATTATAATTGATGTTAAAACTAGCATTTATCCCTTTAAGTCTTTTGTTGCTTGTAACTATATTGATTACAGAACCGCTAGAATTTGCGTCAAATGCAGCACCTGGATTATAGATTAATTCTACCTTTTCGATAGAATTGGCAGGCAAAGAAGATAAATAATTTTCTAAATCATTTCCCGTTAAAGTACTTGGCGCACCATCTATATAAACCCGAACGCCACGACCATTTAATGTTAATCCACCAATAGGCGATGCGATGACACCAGGAAGTCTTTTTATGGCTTCAAATGTATTCCCAGAGTTTAAAAGTGGATTGTCTTTAACAGAAACAATGGTTTTATCAGATTCTATTTTTAAAAATTGTTTTTTGTTGCCAAAAACAGTTACTTCTTTAAGTTCTTCTACTTTTTTGATTTCTGTAGAGTCTTGTTTCGTTTTGTTTTGTGGAATCTCTTGAGAATACGTGATGATGCTTAATAATAGTAACACCTTTGATACTAATGATTTCATTGTTGATTGATTAATTGATGATTGCCAATAAGACTTCATCATAAATCAATTGTTACAAATATGTTAAATTCTTTTTTGCTTTTTATAATTTACGACTACTACGCCACTAATAATGAATACCGTTGCAACTATAATTCGGCTCGTAATAATTTCATCTAAAACCAACCAACCTAAAAATAATGCCACTACTAAATTAATATAGGACAACACCACAACTTTGGTTGAAGGTAGTTGTGTGATTAAATAACTGAAGGCAACATAACCTACAACTGAACCAAATAAAGCCAAATAAATCATAGCAAAAATACTTCTTAAACTCCAAGTTGTAGTTGAAATATCTGGAGTAAAATAAAATTGAACAGCGGTCAAAACTACTCCAGCAATTAACATTTGTACGCAGACATTCATTAGCATTGTTAGAGCATTTTCGCTTCCTCTTTTCATAAATATAGTTCCAATTGCCCAAGCTAAAATGGCAAAAAGTAGTGCGCAAACGCCTTGTCGATATTCAGGGATTAACAAATCGGTTAAACTGCTTTGATAGATAAGGAAAATTCCAAACATCCCTAAAAGAATCCCAAGAACTGTTTTGTATGATAGCTTTTCGTATCCCAAAATTAAGTTCAAAATCAACACACAAAAAGGAGTAAATGTAGAAATTAAGGATGCTAATCCGCTTGTAATATATTTTTCAGCATAAGTCGTCAGTCCGTTTGCTAAAACTATCATTAATATTGATAAAATAAAAGCTCGCAAAAATTGTCTTGGGCTAACTTTTTCTAATTTTTTTTGAGAAAACAAATAGAAAAAAATTATGGATCCTGAAATTAAATTACGAATTCCAGCCAAAATAAAAGGAGGAATCGTTTCTACTCCAATTCGTATTCCCAAAAAAGTTGTTCCCCAAAAGAGCGCTACACAAAATAAGGCGAGGTATAGTTTTGTCTTCAAGAAATGAAATTGTTTATAAGCATTTTTTCTTTTGAGACATCAACCACGCAGCGTTTTCCTGTACCACATTTCATTTGGCGTGGACCACATGACACTAGAAAGACTATTATGAATAAAAATAAAGTTGTCTTTTTCATAACTATTTTGAATTAACTTCCTTTTGCATACTTTTTAACTGCTCCAAATATTCTCTTTCGTTAGAAAGTCGCGGGATTTTGTGTTGACCGCCTAGTTTGTTGTTTTCTTTAAGCCAATCGTAAAATAAATTTTCTCTTGCTATATTAATTTTAAGCTGATTTAGCGTCATATTATTGTAACGTTTGGCTTCATAATCGGAGTTCAACGATTGTAAATTTTCATCAAGGTTTATTTTAAATAAGTTGATGTCATCTGGTTGTTTTTTAAACTCGATCATCCATTCATGCGCTCCTTTTTCTTTGTCTTTCATAAAAATTGGAGCAACAGTATAATCTTTAACTTCACAACAATGTGCTGAACACGTTTTAGCTAAAGCCATATCTGTATTTTCAACCATTAATTCTTCGCCAAAAACATTAATATGATGTTTCGTTCTTCCGGAAACCCTAATTCTGTATGGAGACAATGAAGTAAAGCGAACCGTATCACCAATCAAATAACGCCAAAGACCAGCATTAGTTGTAATTACAACTGCATAATTCTTAAACAATTCCACATCTGCAAGACGAATTACTTTTTGGTTTTCGGTTCCAAAAGTATCCATCGGTATAAATTCATAAAAGATTCCATAATCGAGCATCAGCAATAAATCGTTGGAATAATTCAAATCCTGTATGGCAAAAAAACCTTCTGAAGCATTATAGATTTCGTAATATTTGAAATTGTTATTTGGTAAAAGTTTTTTGTATTGATCACGATAAGGCTCAAAACTTACACCACCATGGAAATAAACTTCGAGGTTTGGCCACAATTCCATTAGATTATTTTTTCCTGTTTCGGTCATTATTCTATTGAGCAAAACCAACATCCATGATGGAACACCTGCAAAACTAGTCACGTTTTCGTTCATAGTTTCGTTTATAATATGGGTTATTTTGGTTTCCCATTCGCTCATTAAAGAAATTTTACTGCTCGGAGTACTACTGAATTCTGCCCAAATTGGCATATTCTCAATCAAAATAGCCGATAAATCTCCAAAATACGTATTATTGTTTTCATAAATCTGTGAACTTCCACCAAGGCGCAAACTTTTACCCAAAAACATTTCGGAGTTTTCATTGTTGTTCAAATACATACATAACAAATCCTTGCTGCCTTTGTAATGACAATCTTCCAGAGCTTCGTTGCTTACGGGAATGAATTTGCTTTTTGCATTAGTGGTTCCGCTCGATTTTGCAAACCATTTTATCGGTGTGTTCCAAAAAACATTTTGCGCGCCTTTACGAGTAAGTTCAATCATGGGTTCCAAATCTTCATAATTCGAAATAGGAACTCTTTCCGAAAAAGTTTGATAGGATTTGATACTTCCAAAATCATATTTCTGACCAATTACCGTTTCTTCAGAAGTACGAATTAGGTTCATCATTAGTTCTTCTTGCACTTCATGAGGATATTTTAAAAACAACTCAATCTGATGAATACGTTGTTTCAAAACCCAGGAAGCAATAGAATTTATTAATGGTATTGGCATTTTTTGAGGTACGAATTATGAATTACGAATTACGAATTATAACTTTACGCTAAAATAGGAATTAATTCCTAATCTTGCTATGAATAATCAAAACTGTCACCCTGAGCGCAGTCGAAGGGCTAAATCCCAAATAAAGATATGACTTACGAAGGTGTATTAACCAAAATGCAAACCGAATTCGCAAATCCGATTCAGTATTTTCTGGTTTTTGAAAATAGTTTTTTGAGTTTGAATCAGTTGCTGGGAAAATCGATGGAGATAGATTTCGTTGGTTATCAATGTTTGAATTGCGGTAAAAAGAAAAAGATTTTCCGTCAGGGATTTTGTTATGATTGTTTTATGAGTTCAGCCGCTGCGGGCGATTGGATTATGAAACCCGAATTAAGCACAGCTCATTTAGACATAGAAGACCGAGATTTAGACTATGAAAAGAAAGTACAGCTCCAACCGCATATTGTGTATTTGGCGTTGTCAAGCGAAGTGAAAGTTGGTGTTACTAGACAAACCCAAGTACCAACGCGTTGGATAGATCAAGGTGCTATTCAAGCCATTCCAATAGTAGAAGTTCCGAACAGGTATTTAGCCGGAATTACCGAAGTAGCTTTGAAAAATCATTATGCAGATAAAACCAATTGGCAAAAAATGCTAAAAAATGATGTGCCGGAAGTCGATTTGCTCAAAGAAAAATCCTCGTTAAAATACTTGATTCCTAAGGAAGCTCAAGATTTTTATTATCCAGAAAAGAATGATATATATGAATTGCATTATCCTGTTTTGCAGTTTCCAATAAAAGTTAATAGTTTGAATTTAGACAAATCGCCAAATTTTTCTGGGAGATTAACCGGTATCAAAGGACAATATCTGATGTTTGAAGATGGAACGGTTTTTAACGTTCGGACTTTTGAAGGTTATGTCGTGAAGATACAGGTTTAAATATAGTTCCCCAATAAAATTGACATTCCGACGAAGGAGGAATCTCAATAATCTTAGATGAGATTCCTCATTCGTCGGAATGACAGAAAAAGAGAATAATTATTTTGTGGTTGTTGGCGTTGTCGCCGGATTTGGGTCAGCTTTTTTCTTTTTATTGAATAAACCGTTGATTAAATCCTTAGCTTGTGTTTTTACATCTGGTTTTGGTGTCGCCGTTTTCGAAGTGTCTTTTGGCATTGTATTGTTACGAATTATATTCCCTAATGCCGATGTTCCTTGTTGAATCAGTTTCCCTTTTTGTTGTTTAACCAAGTTAGTGACCAAAGTGGTTGTGGCTTGTTTAACATCAGTGGTAATATTTGGATTTTTAAAATTACCAGTAAGAATAGCATTTATAGGAACTGTTTCAAATTTTTTGGCGTCATTCGGAGTTAATTTCCCAATTAAATTATTGATTTCTGTTCCCAAATATTTAGACGGAACATCCAATTTCACATTGTAGTTCATCAATTGGTCAAAGCCATGTGTTCCGCCAATAGTAGCTTTGATATCTTGGTATTTAATATCAAAAGGTTTTACGTTTACTTTCCCGTCTTTGAATGTTAATGTGGCTTTTAAATCGTTGAGGTTTAATTTTTTCAAATCTACAAAACCTAACTTATTATCCAAAGTGGTTAATAAAGTCGAGTTACTTGAATTCACAGTTGTTGAAAGCAATTGACCTATTAAATCTCCCGTCAGACTTTTCAAATCGGGTGTCATTTCTTTTTCGTTCAAATTTCCGGAAACTTTGATTTTTGAATTCAGTTTCCCATTGATAACTCCTGCAATTGGCGCAATCTTTTTCATCATTTCCAATTGGGTGAAGGTTTGCGCGATGTCAACACCGCTTAAACCCAAATCCATATTGAATTTTGAAGTTTTTTCTTTGGTAGAAACATCACCGTTGAAAGTAATCAAACCACCAAAAATATCTGTTTTCCCATTTTCCAAAGTGGCTTTCTGTTCCTTTATTATTATTTTTCCAGATACATTTTTCAGAACTAAATTATCATACAAAACCGTGTTGGCTTTAGCTGTCAAAGAACAATTCAAAAACGCTGGAATCTTCATTGCTTCATTTGCTTTGTTTTGTTTTTTAGCATCGGTTTCCGAAGTCATAAAATCGCTGACCGCCAATTGATTGGAATTCAAATTAAAATTTCCTTTCAATTCCTGATTTTTAAAAACAAAACCATAGAAATTTTCCAAAACACCAGTTACAGCCAAATCCGTTTTTCCCGTAGTGGCATTAAATTGTTTCAAATTCACACGACTTGGGTCAAATGAGACTAAAGCTCTGCTGATTTTAATGGTTTTACCATCTTGATCCGTATAATTAAAACCTGTTAAGTCAATTGTTCCAGCGTTTCGGATTCGGGCATAATCACTTTTTTCAACCGATAGTATATCAAATGCTGTTGTTACATCGGCTTTTAGAATTCCGGTTAACGGTTTGTCCAATTTTACAGGATACGCTTTCGTAAGATTAGCCAAATTGATAGTCCCTTTAAGTACAGCATTTACCAATGCATTTTCAGAAATATTTTTAATATTTGCTTTCGCATTAAAAACATCTTGGTCAATTTGGAACGATAATTTATCCAAGTTCACGTAAGTATCATTCATCACACCAGTTTCGTTAATGATTTTGGTGTCAATTATAATATTCTTAACGGATTTTGGCAGATTCGGATATTGAAAAGAGGCATTGTTTGAAGCAATTTCGACATTGAATTTTGGAACTGTTTTGTCCGAATACAAACCTTTAGCAAATCCGGCAACGGTAAAATCACCACTGGTTTTTACGTCTTTTAAATTGCTTGAATATTGTGATGGAATTAATCCCAAAAAGTTCTTGAATGAAGAAGTTGGTGTTTTAAATGTCAAATCATATTGTTGTCCGGCATCGATCAATTGAATAAAACCATCAAATTCTAAAGGCAATTCATTGATTTTTGCTTTGTTTTCTTTGAAAGTATATTTGCTTTTGTCTAAGTCAATTCCAAGTATAGCATCGAGGGAAACCATAACATTTTTCATGAAGTTCACTTTGTCCATATCTAGTGAAACTTTTGCCGTTGTTTTGGTCACCAAATCCAATTTTGATGAAGCAAAATCTCCAGTTCCTTCATGATTGATGCTGTCTAAAACCATTTTTATTTTTGATTTTTCATCATAATATTTGAACTTGAAATTTTCAACTGAATACTCTTTTATCTTTAACGAAAGCGGTTTGCTTTTTTCATTATCATCTTTGTTTTTATCTTTTAAAGCTATATCATAATTACCAATTCCGTCTTTGTTGAAGATGATGTTTATCAAACCTTTATTGGATGAAATTCCATCAATATTCATAGGTTCGTTATCATCATTGAATAATTCTTTGATAGACATTTTCAGATTCAACTCTTCAAATGCTACTAAAGTATCGCCTTCAAATGGTGCTTTATTGATGATGGATAATTTTTCTATCGAAACACTTGCATTGGGAAAATTTCGGAACAAACTTAAATCAGCATCGGCAAAAGCCACTTTAGCATCTACTTTTTCATTGATTGAAGATAAAATTTTGGCTTTGATTTGATCTTTAAAGAAATAAGGAATCGCGAAAGCTGATATAAGTAATAGCAATAAAACAATTCCAACGATTTTTAAGATTTTCTTTAACATGATGTGATAGATTTAGATAACGCTTAAATGTAACAAAAATAAGCCCTTTTCTTCATAAAGCGGTTACTATTTATGGAAGTTTTAAGATTTTATTAAAAGGCAATTGTTGAGAAATTGTTATTAACAGTCGCTTATTTTTTCGCGTTATTCTAAAATAGTTTAGTTAATTTGTGCTTCCATGAAAAAGCAGCATCAAGTCATTTTATCATTAGGTAGCAATCAAGGCAATCGTCTCGAAAATATTGTGCTTTGTATTGAAAATTTGCATAAAGAAATTGGAACAATTATTAGAGTTTCCAAGCTTTATGAAACACCATCTTGGGGTTTTGAGAGTGAAAAATTCTACAATTGTGCGGTGATTATGAATACGCATAAATCGGCACATCAAATTTTGGAAGAATGTCTTTTGCTCGAAGAAGCTTTAGGAAGAGTTCGTGAAGCTGTTGATGGTTATCAAGCGCGAATTATTGATATAGATGTGATTACTTTTGATGAACAAATCATTGCTTCCGAAAAATTACAAGTGCCACATCCAGAAATGCAAAATCGACTATTTGTATTGTTGCCAATGCAGGATTTACATTTAGATTGGCGCCATCCCATTTTACAAAAATATTTGCATGAATTATTGGTGATGTCTGAAGATAAAAGCAATTGCAAAGTCATTCAAAATCTGGAAATTCCAATTGCTAAATTAAAACTCGATCATTTCAATTACATTGCCATTGAAGGGAATATTGGTGCCGGAAAAACAACTTTGACCAACAAATTAGCAGAAGATTTTAATGCGAAGTCAGTGTTAGAACGTTTTGCGGATAATCCATTTTTACCAAAATTCTACGAAGACCAAAACCGTTATGCTTTTCCGCTGGAAATGTCTTTTTTAGCCGATAGATATCAGCAAATTTCAGATGATTTGGCGCAATTTGATTTGTTTAAAGATTTTATTGTTGCGGATTATCATATTTTTAAATCGTTGATTTTTGCAAAAGTTACGCTTGCTGAAGATGAGTTTCGTTTGTATAAAACCATGTTTGATATTATCTATAAAGAAATGCCAAAGCCAGATTTGTATATTTATTTGTATCAGGGTACGGAACGACTTTTGGAAAATATCAAAGAAAGAGGAAGAAGTTACGAGCAGGAAATTCCTGCCGAATATCTTGAAAAAATTAATAATGGTTATTTAGATTACATTAAATCACAAACTAATTTAAATGTTTTAATTATTGATGTGACCAATAGAGATTTTCAGAATAATCAAGAAGATTATGTTTTTATTTTAAACGAAATTCAGAATAAGGTTTCGAGTTAATAGTTCATTTTCTTAAACAAATCCCAAACTACTATTCCGGCACTTACCGAAATATTTAAAGAATGTTTTGTTCCCAATTGCGGAATTTCAATTGTGCCATCGCAAAGCTCGATGGCGTTTTGAGCTACGCCATACACTTCATTGCCAAAAACTAAAGCATATTTTTTGAGTTTATCTACTTTAAAATCTTGAAGAAAGATTGAATTTTCTACTTGTTCAATTGCATAGACGGAAACATATTCTTTTTTAAGATTTTCAATTACATCTAAAATGTTTTTTTGATATTCCCAAGTAACGGTTTCGGTTGCGCCAAGTGCTGTTTTGTGTATTTCTTTGTTGGGTGGAATTGCTGTTATGCCACACAAATATATTTTCTCGATTAAGAAGGCGTCCGCAGTACGAAATACGGAACCAATATTATGCAGGCTTCGTATATCATCTAGTACTATTATTATTGGCGTTTTTTCAGATTCTTTGAAATCAGCTATTGATTTTCTTTCTAATTCTTTATTTTCAAGTTTGCGCATATTTTTTATTTAATGGGGCAAAGATATTCAAAAAAAAACCCGTCACGTTTTTTAGAACGAGACGAGACTTTCTTGAATTATAATTAAGTAAAATTTAGCTTTTTGTTGGAGCAGCACCATCAGCTGGAGCATCTGGTAAAACAGTTCCTTTAATAGTAACTACTTTAGTTTCCTGACCAGCAGCGTTTGATTTGATAGTTACAGTTTTTGTAAATGGACCAACTCTGTCAGTCGCATATTTTACACCAATAACTCCTTTTGCACCTGGAGCAATTGCGCCTTCAGGTTTAGAAGGAACTGTACAACCGCAAGAACCTTGAGTACTTTCAATAACTAATGGTTTGTTTCCGTTGTTAACAAAAACAAATTCTCTTTTTCCATCAGCATTATGAGGGATAGTTCCGTAATCAATAGTTTCGTTTTCGAAAACCATTCCAGCTCCGTCAACTTTTGTAGTTTCAACTTTAGCTGGAGCATCCGCTTTTTTAGTGGTCTTTCTTGCAGTTTGAGCGTTGCTAGTTGCAACACCAAAAAAAGTAATTGCAGCTAATAAGATAATTTTTTTCATTTTATATAGTATTTAAGTTTCTGGGACAAATCTATTTAAAAATTGAAACGCTCCACTTTTTTTTGTCTTAAGGTTAAATTAATTTTTATTAGGAAGGCTAAATCATTCTAAAATATTTAAATTCGCTTTCACTAAAATTAATTCCAAATACATTGGCATCCAAAGAAACTTCTACCAAAGAAACGCCTTTAATGAAGCAATACAACGAGATAAAAAGAAAATATCCCGATGCTTGTTTGTTGTTTAGAGTTGGCGATTTTTATGAGACATTTGGAGAAGATGCCATTCGAGCTGCTAAAATACTCGGTATTGTTTTAACCAAACGCGGAGCTGGTTCTGAAACCGAAACTGCTTTAGCTGGTTTTCCACATCATTCTTTAAATACTTATTTACCAAAACTGGTAAAGGCCGGACTTCGCGTAGCCATTTGTGACCAGCTCGAGGATCCAAAGATGACAAAAACGATTGTCAAACGTGGCGTAACCGAATTAATTACACCTGGAGTTTCAATGAATGATGAGGTTTTACATTCAAGATCAAATAATTTTCTAGCTTCGGTTTATTTTGGAAAAAAACAATTAGGCGTTTCGTTTTTAGATGTTTCTACGGGAGAATTTTTAACTGCACAAGGCAATGAAGAATATATTGATAAGCTGTTGCAAAATTTTAGTCCGAGTGAAATTTTAATTCAAAAAAATAACCGAAACCAATTCAAAGAACTATTTGGAGATAGATTCAATGTTTTTTATCTCGAAGATTGGGTTTATAAAGAAGATTACGCTTTAGAAACGCTAAACAATCATTTCCAAACCAATTCATTGAAAGGATTTGGAATTGAAGAATTGCTCGATGGAATTATAGCTTCAGGTGCAGTTTTGTTTTATTTATCGGAAACGCAGCATAACAAAGTGCAGCACATAACCAATATTCAAAGAATTGCTGAAGATGCCTATGTATGGATGGACCGATTTACGATTCGAAATTTAGAATTGTATCACAGTCATTCACAAAATGCAGTTACCCTTTTGGATGTAATTGATAAAACGCTTTCGCCAATGGGTTCAAGATTATTGAAACGTTGGTTAGCATTGCCTTTAAAGGACATTCACAAAATTAGAGGTCGTCATGAAGTTGTTTCTTATTTAAAGGATAATTTAGAAATTCTTCAAAAAATGCAATACCAAATCAAACAAATTTCCGATTTGGAGCGTTTGATTTCTAAAGTGGCTACAGGAAAAATTTCTCCACGAGAAGTTATTTACCTTAAAGAATCGTTAGATGCAATTATTCCAATAAAAGTGGTTGCTTTAGAAAGTAAACAGGAAGCTGTTCGGGTTATTGGCGATAGTTTGCATTCTTGTGATTTGCTTCGCGAAAAAATAAAAACTACCTTAAATCAAGATGCGCCAGTGGCTATTGCCAAAGGAAACGCTATTGCTAGTGGAGTTCATGCCGAATTAGACGAATTGAGAAATATTGCCTTTTCAGGAAAAGAATATCTGGAAGGAATCGAAAAAAGAGAATCAGAACTCACTGGAATTTCTTCATTGAAGATTTCTTTTAATAACGTTTTTGGCTATTATATAGAAGTTCGAAACACACATAAAGATAAAGTTCCGACTGAATGGATTAGAAAGCAGACTTTAGTTAATGCAGAACGTTATATTACTGAAGAATTAAAAGAATACGAGACTAAAATTCTTGGTGCGGAAGAAAAAATTCATCAAATTGAAAGTCAATTATTCGAACAACTCGTTAGTTGGATTGCAACTTATATTAAACAAGTTCAGTTGAATGCAAATCTTATAGGACAGTTAGATTGCCTGATTTCTTTTGCACAATTAGCCATTGAGAACGATTATGTGTGCCCAATTCTTGACGAAACATTTGAATTAGAAATCACAAATGGTCGTCATCCAGTTATTGAAAAGCAATTGCCAGTTGGTGTTCCGTATGTTCCCAATGATGTCTTCCTAGATAGAGAATCACAACAGCTTATTATGATTACTGGGCCAAACATGTCTGGTAAGTCGGCAATTTTGAGACAAACGGCGCTGATTGTGCTTTTGGCCCAAATGGGAAGTTTTGTTCCGGCTGAAAAAGTCAGAATGGGAATTGTAGATAAAATTTTTACACGAGTAGGAGCAAGCGATAATATTTCGATGGGTGAATCTACTTTTATGGTGGAGATGAATGAGACCGCATCGATTTTGAATAACATTTCAGATAGAAGTTTGGTTTTATTAGATGAAATTGGACGTGGAACCAGTACCTATGACGGAATCTCAATAGCGTGGGCAATAGCTGAGTTTTTGCATGAAAATCCAGCCAGGCCAAAAACATTATTTGCGACACATTATCACGAATTGAACGAAATGGGCGAGTTGTTACCAAGAATAAAAAATTATAATGTTTCGGTGAAAGAGTTAAAAGACACCGTTCTTTTTATCAGAAAGTTGGTTGCCGGAGGAAGCGCCCATAGTTTTGGAATTCATGTAGCGAAAATGGCCGGAATGCCACAAACAGTAATCCAAAAGGCTCAAAAACTTTTAAAGAAACTGGAAAAGAATCATTCAAGCGAATCGTTAAGCGGAATAAAGTCTGTCAAGGACGAAATGCAATTAAACATTTTCAATCTAGATGACCCTTTGTTGGAAGAAATAAGAGAAGATATAATGAATTTAGACATTAATACTTTGACTCCAATTGAAGCTTTGATGAAATTAAATGAATTAAAGCGTATGCTGCAGAAAAAATAAATGTGGTTATTGAATTGTGTTTATCAATTGGTTAGGATTTAACAAACTTTTTTTCAAAAAAAACGTTTGTATTATTCATTTTTAATATTACATTTGCATCCGCAATACGGTATAAGTATTGCTGCTCTAACAAATTATGTGAATGCGAAAATAGCTCAGTTGGTAGAGCGCGACCTTGCCAAGGTCGAGGTCGCGGGTTCGAGCCCCGTTTTTCGCTCAAAATATCATTCTGCTCGGATGGTGAAATTGGTAGACACGCTGGACTTAAAATCCAGTGAACAGCAATGTTCGTGCGGGTTCAAGTCCCGCTCTGAGTACAAAAAGCTTCAAACTATGTTTGAAGCTTTTTTTGTTTATATACTCTCTAGAATAAATATGAATATTAGATTAAATAAGAAAGCCACGCAATGCGTGGCTTTAAATCTTTAAAATAATTAGTTAACTAATTATTTTTTTTCAGCTGGAGCAGCAGCAGCAGGTGCAGCTTCAGTTGCAGCAGCAGCAGCAGTATCAACAGCAGCAGCAGCAGTATCAACAGCAGCAGCAGCAGTATCTACAGCCTCAACAGCAGTTGAGTCAGCAGCAGCAGCGTCAGTAGCCTCAGCTTGTTTACAAGATACTACAGTTAATGCAGCAATAACAGCTAAACTTAAAAATACTTTTTTCATCTTACTTAATATAAAAGGTTAATTATTAATTCGAGGCAAAGATATAAATTTTTTAATAGGTTAAAATAAATTTTTAATTTTTTTTAAAAAACCCATATTTTACTTCGCATCTATTTTATCAACAATCGTGCCAAAACTTAAACTAATGTTAAAAAAATTACTTTTTAATTATTGGTGCAATGATTTTTAACTCCTTAATTAAGTTATTAGCTCCGGCAAATTTATCAATGATAAACAAAACGTAGCGAATATCAACCATAATATTTCTACATATTTCAGGAGAATAATAAATATCGCTCATTGTTCCTTCCCATACTCTGTCAAAGTTTAAACCAATTAAATTTCCGTTTGCATCTAATGCAGGGCTACCAGAGTTTCCACCAGTAGTATGGTTTGTAGCTATAAAATTTAATGGCATTCTACCATTTATGCCATAAACTCCATAATCTTTTGCATTGTAAAGATCAATTAGCTTTTTAGGAGCATCAAACTCGTAATCACCAGGAATATATTTTTCTATAACTCCGTCTAAATAAGAGAATGGCTCATAAAAAATAGCATCACTTGGTTTATATCCTTTTATCTTTCCATAAGTTACACGAAGTGTACTATTAGCATCAGGGAAATTTCTGTTTTTAGGAAATAATTCTAAGATGGCTTTCATATAGGTTCTTTGAGCAGCAATATTTCTTAAATTTATTTCATCATATTTTGGCATTACATTTTTTAAATGCGCATCAGCAATTGCTTTGATTACTTTATATCCTTCGTCATTATTTAATTTTTCTAAAACAGTTTTTGCATCACCGTTTAATAACTCTTTGACTTTATCAAAACTTACTAATTGAGATTTTGTAAAAACTTCATTGGCTAGATTTTCAGGATCGATATTTCCTAAAGAACTTGGCAAAAATTGTTTTGGATACTTTTTATTATAAATAGCAATTAATTCCTTAAAAACTTTTTGGTCAACTACTGAACTAAACTCACTATAGAATTCACCCCAACCGTTAATTAATATTGTTTTTCTATCTTTAAATGCTAGTTCACCTTTAGTATTATAAAGTTGTTCTAATTGATATAGTTTATAACCAACATTTAATATTTCAGAATTTGTTCCGACAATTTCATTAAAATAATCACGAGCTAAAGCGTAGTCTCTGATTTCGGAATAATTTTTTTCAAATTCAGCAATTAGATTTCCGTATTCTGTTTGTTTCCCTGCTTTTATAACTTTTTCCTGAAATTCCTTTTCAAAATTTTGTTTGGCACCAACAGCATTCGATTTTTTCAAACCTTTGATTTCTCCTTGCCATTTTTTCCATGCGTTTGCAATAGTTTGATTCTTTGATGCATATTGAATTTTTATGACTTTGTCATTTCGCATAAACTCATTTTGAATTTTTAAAGTAATATCGCGAAGTTCAATTTTAGCCGGATCAGAATTATTTATAATTTGTTCAACAGCAAACGAAGGTAAATATTCCTGTGTTGTGCCCGGATAACCCAAAACCATAGTAAAATCGTTTTCATTTAAGCCCTTAATTGAAATTGGAAAATAAAACTTTGGTTTGTATGGCACGTTTTCAGGCGAATATTCTGCTGGACGATTGTTTATATCTGCATAAATCCTAAATAGCGAAAAATCTCCTGTATGTCTGGGCCAAACCCAATTATCGGTAACATCGGCAAACTTTCCGATGGAACTTGGTGGAGCACCAACAAGTCGGATATCTTTATATGTTTCGGTTACAAAAAGCAAATATTGATTTCCATAATAAAATGTTTTAATCACGTTTTCTTCCCATGTTTCTTTTGGTAAAGTTTTGGTTAGAATAGCAATATTTTCTTGAATTTTTTTTTGTTTTTCCGATTCTAACGCAATTGAAGAAACTCCGTCTAATACTTTTGAAGTAACATCTTCAATTCGCACTACAAAAGAAACCACCATTCCTTTATTAGGTAATTCATCTTCCATTTTGTAAGCCCAATAGCCATCCGCTAAATAATCGTGCTCAACAGTGGAATGATTTTGAATAGCATCAAAACCACAATGATGATTGGTTAGGATCAAGCCTTTTTCTGAAATCACTTCGGCAGTACATTTCTTGTCAAATTGAGGAACGCCGTCTTTTATACTCGATTTATTAATTGAATAAATTTGCTCAGCGCTGATTTTCATACCAAGGCTTTTCATTTCGTCTTCGTTCATTCCTTTTAACAAAGATGGAATCCACATACCGCCTTGTTGAGCGGAAACTTGTAAAATAAAGAATAAGAGGAGGAGTTTTAAGTATTTCATTTTTTCGATTTAAAGTAGTTTAAAAAAAAATTCTATTAAGAGTATCAAAATTAACGGGATGAAAATATTGGATGAAATTGTAAATATTAGTGAGTGCTTAATTAAGTTTTGGTATTTGCCTCTGAATTTCTGCAAAATTGTGATTTTTTTCTTTTTTCTAAAATAGTTAAAAAAGCAATATACATACAATAAAAAAAAAGAGATAAAAATCACAAATAATCTGGTTGTTCCCGAGGAATCATAATATTTATACCAATTTAGAATGCCATGTTCATATAATTTATTGAGTAAAAAAAGAGATGGTAGCAAAAATAAAAATAGTTTTCCAACAACAAATGACAATTGAAATTTACCTTCATTATAATATTGGTTGTTTCTTCCTTCGTATTCTATGTAAAAAAACATTTCTAACATTTTCACTTGATAATATATTTCAAAATAGCCGCTGTAGCGCCTTTATTCATTTGTACAAAAGTGGAGCAAATATGGCCTTTTTCATAGCGAATATCATCATTTGAAATCAAATTGGAAAAGGCATCGTCAAGTTGATTTTGATTAGCAATAGAAACACAGCCTTCTTGATGAACTAACGCAACCGCCTCTGCAAAATGCGAAAAATTCGGACCAACAATAATCGGAATCCCAAACGTAGCTGGCTCCAAAATATTATGAACACCTGGATTTCCAAAACCGCCGCCAACATAAGCAATATCAGCATAGCTGTAGATTTTGGTCAGAATACCAATGGTGTCTACAATTAAAACATCATAATTGGATAAATCAATGTTTTCTTTTTCTGAAAATAAAATCACTTTTTTAGAAATGGAGTTTTTCAAATCTTGAATTTGTTCCGTTCTAACATTATGTGGAGCAATAATGAATTTTACCATTTCATTAGTTTTATTAATGTAATTCACTAGAAAGTTTTCATCTTTTGGCCAGGAACTTCCAATAACAATTGTCGTTGTATTGTTTTTAAATTGCTTGATAAAATCTAAAGAATTATCTCTTTCCAAAATAGAAACTACACGGTCAAAACGTGTGTCGCCAGAAATTTTTACGTTTTGAAAGCCTAACTTTTGCAACAACAATTTTGAATTTTCATTCTGAACAAAAAAATAATCGAATGCCTTTAAGGCGTTTCGATAAAAACCGCCATACCATTTAAAAAAAGCCTGATTTTCTCTAAAAATTCCCGAAATCAAATAGGTTTTTATATTTAGCTTCTTTAATTCATTCAAATAATTTGGCCAATATTCATATTTGATAAAGAAAACTAAATCGGGATGAACGAGTTTTAAGAATTTTTGAGCATTTGATTTTGTGTCCAATGGTAAATAAATGGTAACATCTGCAACGGTATTATTTTTTCTTACTTCATAACCCGAAGGCGAAAAAAATGTCACTACAATTTTATGATTAGGGAATTCTTGTTTGATTTTTTCCATCACTGGCAAACCTTGTTCAAATTCGCCTAAAGAAGCCGCATGAAACCAAATTGTTTTATCAGATGAACTGATTTTGTTTTCCAATGTTTGAAAAACAATTTTTCTTCCATCAACAAACAGCTTTATTTTTGGACTTAAAAGCGCCAACAATTTTAAGATTTGTGAAGCAAAAAGAAGCAATAAATTGTATAGAAAAAACATTCCCAAAAATTTGTTGCGCTAAAATACGTTTCTTTTGTCGAATAGGATATTCTACTTCAGAATTTCTTACTTTTGCATCACAAATTTCAGACTTATGAAAAAAATTCAAATGGTTGACTTAAAAAGTCAATACGAAAAAATAAAATCTACCGTTGACGCTTCTATTCAGGAAGTTTTAGACACTACAACATATATTAACGGACCAAAAGTTCACGAATTCCAAAAAAATCTTGAGGAGTATCTGAATGTAAAACATGTAATTCCGTGTGCAAATGGAACCGATGCTTTGCAGATTGCTATGATGGGATTGGGTTTGCAACCAGGTGATGAAGTTATTACCGCTGATTTTACTTTTGCCGCCACTGTAGAAGTAATTGCATTATTACAATTAACTCCTGTTTTAGTTGATGTTGATGTAGTGAATATGAACATTTCGATTGATGCAATTAAGAAAGCCATTACTCCAAAAACCAAAGCGATTGTTCCAGTTCATTTATTTGGAAGGGCAGCAAATATGGAAGCAATTATGGCGATTGCAAAGGAGCATAATTTATATGTTATCGAAGATAATGCACAAGCCATTGGAGCAAATTGTAAATTCTCTGACGGTACTAAAAAGAAGGCCGGAACTATTGGTCACGTTTCTTCAACGTCATTTTTTCCAAGTAAAAATTTAGGGTGTTATGGAGATGGCGGAGCTATTTTCACAAATGATGACGCATTAGCACACACTATTCGTGGCATTGTAAATCATGGAATGTATATTCGTTATCATCATGATGTGGTTGGAGTAAACTCGCGTTTAGATAGTATTCAGGCCGCAGTATTAAATGCTAAATTACCGTTGTTGGATACTTATAATAAAGAAAGACAAAATGCCGCCCGCAAATATAGCGCTGCTTTTGAAGGACATAAAAATATTATAGCACCAAGTATTTGTGAAATTTGTGATTGCCACGTTTTTCATCAATATACTTTAAGAATTATTGATGCTGACCGAAATGCATTAATGGAATATTTGTTAGCCAAAGGAATTCCATGTGCAATTTATTACCCTATACCGTTGCATTCACAAAAAGCATATATAGATTCAAGATATAAAGAAGAAGATTTTCCGGTAACAAATCAATTGGTGAAAGAAGTAATCTCTTTGCCAATGCACACCGAACTTGATGATGAGCAAATTAAATTTATTACAGATAGCGTTTTAGAGTTCTTAAAATAAAGAGAAAAGTAAGTAGAACATAGAAAATAGACTTTTAAAGTTGATGCTTCTTTTTCTATTCTCTTTTTTCTGTTTTCTTAATAAACATGAAAATACTTGTAACCGGCGGTTTAGGATTTATAGGTTCACATACAGTTGTTGAATTGCAAGATGAAGGTTTTGATGTCATTGTGATTGATAATCTTTCCAATTCTTCTATAGAAGTTCTAGATGGAATTGAGAAAATTACAGGTAAAAAAATCATTTTTGAAAATATAGACCTTAGAGATAAATTAGCTGTCCAAAATTTCTTCCAAAAGTATAATGATATTATAGGAATAATTCATTTTGCTGCCTCAAAAGCGGTTGGCGAAAGCATTGAAAATCCGCTATTGTATTATGAAAATAATATTAATTCGCTTGTATATCTTCTGCAAGAAATAGCAAATTTGCCTCAAGCCAATTTTATCTTTAGTTCCTCTTGTACAGTTTACGGTCAAGCCGAAAAAATGCCGATTACTGAAGATGCTTCTGTTCAACCAGCAAATTCACCTTATGGAAATACAAAGCAAATAGGTGAAGAAATAATAGTTGATGTAACAAAAGTCACTAATCTCAATGCTGTTTTATTGCGGTATTTCAACCCAATTGGTGCGCATTCAAGCGCCGAAATCGGAGAGTTACCTCTTGGAATTCCACAGAATTTAGTGCCATTTATCACACAAACTGCTTTTGGATTGCGAAAAGAACTTTCGGTTAATGGCAATGATTATCCAACTCCAGACGGAACTAATATTCGCGATTATATAAATGTGGTCGATTTGGCGAAGGCCCATGTTATAGCACTGCAAAGATTATTGAAAAAGCAGAACGTCGAAAAAGTAGAAATATTCAATTTAGGGACAGGAAAGGGGAGTTCTGTTTTGGAAGTTATAACTGCTTTTGAAAAAGTTTTTGGACAAAAATTACCTTATAAAATTGTAGGTAGAAGAGAGGGCGATGTAGTTTCTGCTTACGCTAATACCGACAAAGCAAATAAAGTTTTAGGATGGAAAGCAGAAACATCTCTAGAAGATTCTTTAGCCTCGGCATGGAAATGGGAACAAAAGATTAGACGCTAAACGGTCAGTATTTAACATAAAAAACCCTCGTATTATGAGGGTTTTTTATTATTTATTAACTGATTCTTTTAGTTTTTTAGCAGCTTCCTCCATTTTCTTAACACCCTTTAATTTAGCGCTGTCAATTTTGGTGTTGGCTTTTTCTTTTAAAGTATCGAGTTTTGCTTCCGCTTTAGCTTTAGCCGAATCAACAGTTGCGGTTACTTCTTCAGTTACAGCATCTTTTGCTTCTTCTAGTTTTTCTTTGGTTTTGTCTTGACAGCTAGCTAATACTGCTGCAAAAGCTAGAGATAAAATTATTTTTTTCATTTTTAATTAATTTTTTTATAATCTTTTTTATAATTCTTGATGTAGCGCTTTCGATATTCAAAAATTTTACTATCTAATAAACTTATTAAAGAAATTGATTTTTTATGTTTATTATTCTAAATTACTGCTTATCCGGTTTTAATGATTTGCTCAATGCTATTTGTAATTGTTAAAGTATAGTTTTCAAAGCATGAGTTTAATGGTTTAATAAAATTCAAATTAAAATCCTCGCAAACATAAATATATTGAGGGTTTTAATTTATTTATAATAAAAATTAAGCTGAAAAAGTTTCTACTTCTTTATCAATTTTGTTTACTAATCCAACCAGTACTTTTCCTGGGCCAACTTCAGTAAAACTGGAAGCCCCGTCTTTTATCATTTGTTGCACCGATTGAGTCCATCTTACAGGAGCTGTCAATTGTATAATTAAGTTTTTCTTGATTTCGTTGGCATCAGAAACCGCGCTTGCCGTTACGTTTTGATATACAGGGCAACATGGTGTAGAGAATGTTGTTGCTTCAATAGCTGCAGCCAATTCTTCTCTGGCTGGTTCCATCATTGGCGAGTGAAAGGCACCACCAACTGGCAAAATCAAAGCACGTTTTGCTCCAGCTTCTTTCATCTTTTCGCAAGCTAATTCAACAGCTTTATATTCGCCAGAAATAACTAATTGCCCCGGGCAATTGTAATTTGCAGCTACTACAACACCATCAATAGAAGCACAAATATCTTCAACAATTTTATCTTCTAAATTTAAAACAGCAGCCATTGTTGAAGGTTTAATTTCGCAAGCTTTTTGCATTGCTAAAGCTCTTTGAGAAACTAATTTTAGTCCGTCTTCAAAAGACAAAGTGCCATTGACAACTAATGCTGAAAACTCGCCTAATGAATGTCCGGCAACCATATCGGGTTTAATATCTAACGTTTTTGCCAATATTACCGAATGTAAAAAAACCGCAGGTTGGGTAACTTTAGTTTCTTTCAATTCTTCCGCTGTACCTTCAAACATGATGTCAGTTATGCGGAAACCTAGAATATTGTTAGCTTTTTCGAATAAATCTTTAGCCAAAGCCGAATTCTCGTATAATTCTTTACCCATTCCGGTAAATTGTGCTCCTTGCCCTGGAAAAACGTATGCTTTCATCTTCTTAGTTTAATGTTTTGAACGACAAAAATAGGAATTAAATTAGATTTCAATCGAATTGACAATATCTAATAATTGATTTTTATACTCTGGATTAATAACGCCGTTTACAGCATCAAAGTTTTCGAAGAATGTTGGTAATGAAAAACTACCTTTTACTTCTGCTCCTTGAAATGGAAATCGCTTAGTGGCAATTTCCAAAACTGAATTTCCACCTCTTGCGCCAGGAGAAGTGGCTAATAACAACATTGGTTTTTGTTGGAAAGTTTTAGCATTAATTCTAGAAGCCCAGTCTAAAATATTTTTGAATGCAGAAGAATATGCGCCGTTGTGTTCGGCCAAAGAAAGCACAATAAAATCGGCACTTCCAATTTTAGTATAAAAATCAATTGCCAATGAATGAATTCCTTGTTCTTTTTCTTTGTCTACAGAAAAAATGGGCATTTCATAATCGTTTAAATCTAAAATTTCTATTTCAGCATTTTGAAACAAATTGGCAGCATAAGTAGCCAATTGTTTATTGATAGAATTTTTGCTTGATGAACCTGCAAAAGCTATAATTTTTCTCATTATTTCTTATTCATATTATAAGTTAATGCGCCAGAAGGACATTTATTAACGGTTTCAATAATTTTATCGGTGGTTGAACCTTCAGGAGTAATCCACGGTTTTTCTTTAGGTTTGAAAACATCCGGATTGTTTTTAACGCAATTAGCAGAATGTGTACATTTTCCTGATTGCCACACTATGGTTACTTCTCCATTGGTATATTCTTTTTTTAAATTGTTTGGATTCATTTATCATAATATTAAATTATAGTACATCGCTAAATTCAGGAACTTTATCAATAACACTTTTCGCAAACGGACAAAGCGGTATTATTTTGATGCCATTTTCACGAGCAAATTCGACGGCTTTGGTTACCATTTTTTTACCAAAACCTTTGCCTTCGTTTCCGGGATTTACTTCGGTGTGGTCGATAATAATTTGCTTATCACCGGCAAATACTAAGGTCATCATCGCTTCATGTTTTCCATCAACATCAATGTAGAAAAAGCCTTTATTACCTTCGATTTTTAATTTTACTTCATTCATAATTTTTTATTTACTGAACCATTGGAACTTCCATTAATAAAATATCTGCATCTGAAGTTGCTTCAAAAGATACTATGTTAAAATCGGTAATGCCCAAGCCATCTCTTTGTTCTAATTCTTGTCCGTCCACTTTTACGCTTCCTTTAATCACAAACACATACAAGCCGTTGCCTTCTCTTTTTTGATTGTAATCGATAGCAATTCCTTTATCCAAATTACCCATGTGAAACCAAGCATCCTGGTGAATCCAAACTCCGTCGTCATCAGCATTTGGCGAAAGAATTTGTTGTAATTTATTATGTCTATCAGTTGTGTCTAATGTAATTTGTTGGTAACGAGGTTCTACATTTCTTGTTTTTGGGAAAACCCAAATCTGCAACAGATTAGTTCTTTTATCGTGATTCGGATTGAACTCTGAATGTTGAATTCCGGTTCCGGCGCTCATTACTTGCACGTCACCAAATTTAATAACCTCAGTATTTCCCATACTGTCTTTGTGCGCCAAATCACCTTCTAACGGAATCGTAATGATTTCCATATTGTCGTGAGGATGTGTGCCAAAACCCATTCCTGATGCCACGATATCATCGTTTAAAACTCTTAGAACACCAAATTGAATTCTTTCAGGTTCATAGTAGCTTGCAAAACTAAAAGTGTGATGTGCGTTTAGCCAACCGTGATCGGCATGTCCGCGAGTGTTGGCTTTGTGTAAAACGGTATTTTTCATGATGAATAAATTTACTGATTATTATGATACAAATTTACGATCAATAGGAAAGGAGTGTACTTAACCTAGATTAAGAAATTATTTTCTAAGCATTTTAGATTTCATTTTACTAAAAAACTCAGGTGTAACGCCTATATAGGATGCAATTTGTTTTTGAGGTAACTTTTGAATTAATGTTGGGTATTTATTGCAGAATTTTTCAAATCGTTCCTCAGCAGATAAACTCAAATTATCCATCAATCGCTCTTGGTTTGCAACTAATGAATTTTCAGTTAGGATTCTGAAAAAGCTAACGAGTTTTGGGATTTCAAGATAAAGTTGTTCTTGATTTTCTTTAGATAATACAACTACTTCAGCATCTTCTAAAACTTCAATAAAAAGATTCCCTGGCTTTTGAGAAAGCAAACTGTACATGTCGCTAATCCACCAACCTTCAAAGGCAAAACTCATAACATGTTCTACGATATTGTCATTGATGTTAAAACTTCTGAGCAAACCCGAATTTACAAAATAACCTTCCTTGCAAATCTGGCAGGCATTTTGAAGAATGGTTTTCGCTTTGTATTGTTTCGTTTCAGTTTTGGATAAAAATAGCAACTCTTCTTCAGGAGTTAACCAGACGTGTTTCGAAATGTTCTGTATAATCAAACTCATATTCCCAAAAGTACAATAAAACTAAAACATAAAAAAAGCGTCCAGTTTTAAAGGGACGCTTATGCTTTTTTAATGTTTGTGGCCTTCGTGCTCATCGTGTTTTTGACCTTCCACAGGAAGCAGTTTAAAACTTGAAGACACAAAACGATCACCTTTTATTTCACCAACGACTTCAGCTTTTCTTACAGTTGAACAAAAACCATCAGCAGCATGAGCATCGCCATGTTTGTAAATGTCAGTTCCGTCAACAAAATAAGATTTCCCGTCAATACGAACGGCTAAATCACAACCGCCTTTACCTTTCATTACGAATTGGCATTGACCGCAAGCCGCTTCTACGGTTTGTGTTTTTGGTTTGTCTTGTGCATTCACTGCAACGCATACAAAAAGGACAAGAATTGAAATAATTTTTTTCATCATAATAGTATTTAAGATAAAGCTTCCTTGATTCTTTTGAAAGCTTCGGTTAATAATTCTTCACTTGTTGCATAAGATATTCGGATGCAATTTGGATTACCAAAAGCGTCACCAGTTACAGTTGCGACATTAGCTTCGGAAAGCAAATACATCGAAAAATCATCAGCATTGTTAATTAATTTACCGCGTAATGTTTTTCCGAAATACGAAGAAACATCAGGGAAAACATAAAACGCACCTTCAGGGGTATTGATTTTTAATCCCGGAATATTTTTGGTTAAACCAACTACTAAATCTCTTCGGTTTTTAAAAGCAGTAACCATTTCGTTCAACACTTTTGGGTCAGCATCTACTGCTGTTATTGTTGCTCTTTGTGCAATAGAGTTAGCTCCTGAAGTCACCTGCCCTTGCATTTTTGTACAAGCTTTGGCGATAAATTCGGGCGCGCCAATGTAACCAATTCGCCAGCCTGTCATTGCGAAAGCTTTGGCAACGCCATTCACAGTTATGGTTCTTTCAAACAAACCTGGTATAGAACCTATGCTACAAAAAGTTCCGGAGAAATTAATATGCTCATAGATTTCATCTGAAACAATATAAATATTTGGATATTTTTCTAAAACTTTTCCAATAGCAGTCAACTCTTCGCGATTATATACTGAACCACTCGGATTACAAGGAGAGCTGAACCACATCATTTTGGTTTTTGGGGTAATTGCTTTTTCCAATTGCTCAGCCGTCATTTTGAAATCGGTTTCAACAGAAGTTGGAACTTCAACCGGAACGCCGCCCGATAGTTTGATAATTTCATAATAAGAAACCCAATACGGAGCTGGAAGAATTACTTCGTCGCCATCATTCAACATTACTTGAGCAATGTTGTATAACGATTGTTTTGCGCCCGTAGAAACTACGATATTGGTTGGTTTGTAATCTAAATTATTATCGCGTTTGAATTTTCTACAAATAGCTTCTTTCAGTTCAACATATCCATCTACAGGAGAATAAGTGCTGTAGTTTTCATCAATAGCTTTTTTAGCCGCTTCTTTAATAAAATCAGGAGTATTGAAATCAGGTTCACCTAAACTTAAACTGATAATGTCTTTTCCTTGTGCTTTTAATTCTCTTGCCAATGCAGCCATTGCCAGAGTTTGTGATGTAGATAAATTATTAATTCTATCAGATAAAACGTTGTTCATTTTGTAATGTTAATTATGGTAAATAAAGAGACGCCAATAAAGGCGTCTTTTATATAAATTAGGCTAATTGTGGTTGTCTTCCCAGTTCCCTTAAATGTCTGAAGTGGGAGATGATTGCAGCTCTTGTAGTTTTAAATTCATAATAAGGCAACTCACATTCTTTAGCAGTTTGTTTTACTATTTCGGCAATTTTACCATAATGAATATGGCTAATATTAGGAAACAAATGATGTTCTACTTGATGATTTAATCCGCCGGTATAATAGTTTACCAACCAGTTTTTTGGAGCAAAATTAGCTGTAGTAAATAATTGGTGAATTGCCCAAGTATTTTCGATTTCGCCATTATCATCCGGAATTGGATTTTCAGTTTCTTCAACAACGTGAGCTAATTGGAAAACTACACTAAGTATTACTCCGGCAGTATAATGCATCACCAAAAACCCTAAAACTACTTTCCACCATGTGATTCCCATAACCATAGGTGCCACTATCCAAATAGAGAAATAGATAACCTTAGTGATGATTAAAGTTGTCCAACGTATAGAAGGTTTTTTGAATTCGCCATAAGATAAATTTCTTTTCAAATAGCGTTTCATTTGAAGGAAATCGGTAGTAATTGCCCAATTAAAAGTTAGTAATCCGTATAAAAAAACAGAATAAAAATGCTGAAATTTATGCAATTTATGCCATTTGGCTTCTTTGGTAAAACGCATAATTCTTCCTGCTTCTAAATCTTCATCGTGACCAAGAATATTTGTATAAGTGTGATGTAAAACATTATGTTGCACTTGCCAGTTATAAACATTTCCAGCCAATATATAAATACTTCCGCCCATAAATTTATTAACCCAGGATTTAGAAGAATAGGCACCGTGATTACCATCGTGCATTACATTCATTCCAACGCCAGCCATTCCAATTCCGATTATAACATTAAGCAAAAGATATACCCAAAACGGCATGTCCATAGCTAATAGAAAGAAATAAGGCGTCAAGAATATAGAAAACATCACTATAGTTTTCAAGTGCAATTTCCAATTGCCAGTTCTGTCAAGGTTGTTTTCTTTGAAATAATTATTCACTCTTGAATTTAAGGTTCTAAAGAATTTTAAATTATCGTTTTTAGAAAATATTGGGGTTGTAGTATCCATTTAATTTATTTCGAATTTTGCTCAAAGATAATTATTAAAATTTTTTAAAGATTATAAACATATCATAATTATTAACTAAAAGCTCTTATTTTTGTTGAAAATTCATTTTATGGAAGAAATCATCAAACAATTTCCTAATCTTACTGATAATCAAATACAACAGTTTCAACAATTAGAAGCGTTATATCAGGATTGGAATGCTAAAATTAATGTGATTTCACGAAAAGACATTAATGAATTATATACTAAACACGTTTTACATTCGTTGGCTATTGCCAAAATTCAACCATTTGAACCAGGAACTTATATTTTAGATGTTGGAACTGGCGGAGGATTTCCCGGAATTCCATTAGCGATTTTGTTTCCTGAAACGCGTTTTTATTTGATAGATGTTATTCTGAAGAAAATCAATGTGGTAAAAGCAGTTGCTGAAGCATTGCTATTAAAAAATGTAAAAGCTGAACAAATAAGAGCTTCAGAAGTAAAAGGCGATTATGATTTTATAATAAGTCGTGCTGTGACTAATATGCCCGATTTTGTTTCTTGGGTAAAAGACAAAATCAAAAAGCAAAACAAACATCAATTATCAAACGGAATTCTGTATCTAAAAGGCGGTGATTTGTCCGAAGAATTAAAGGATTTTCCGAAAGCAACGGAATACAATATTGCTGAATTCTTTAAAGACGAATTTTTCGAAACTAAAAAAGTGGTCCATTTACCACTAAAGTTCAAAGCTTAAAAAAGCCCTTATTAAAGGGCTTTTTTAGTATTAACTTTTTACAATCTTCTTCGTTATGCTACCGTTTTCATTTTCGATAGTGATGAGGTATATTCCTTTATTTAGTGAAACCGGAATTTCTAATGTGCCGTTTATTGATTCGTTTTTTGCTTGATAAATGCTTTTTCCGAGCATATCGGTAATTGTAATATTTGCATTTTCAATAGAAACTGTGCTATTAATTTCAATATTGTTTTGCACTGGATTTTTTATCCATACTGATTGCAGAATGATACTCGAATTGGCCATAACTGGCATAGTGCCTATTTCCATTGTCGTGTCATTTTGGTTGATTCCTGCAGCAGAGGCAACTACGACAGTGTTTAAACTTCTAAATTTAAAATTGTTCGTTGTATCATTATTTTCATAATAAGCAAAAGTAGTTTGAGTAGCTGTTCCTACAGGGAAAATACTTAAAAATAAAGTAACTGAAAGCACTGTTTTTAATCGGGTTACATTGCCGGTGTAGCTATAATCAGGTAAATTTAAAACACCATATCCATCAACAGTTGTAGTTAATGTTCCTGAAAATGTCCCTGAATTAGTACCATAGACATAACTTCCACTGACATTATTATCGGTATTGGTAAATGGATAAACCAGGGGGAATGCTCCAAGAGTTGCATTGCCACTTCCGCCTGATCCGCCGTTAAAATTAATATTCAAACCTGCAGAATCTATACCAGTTATAGAAACGGTACCGGATGTATTTTTAGTAAACATTTTTCCAGTTGTTGTAGTAATTCCTTGTGTTGAAGAGTTTGCAATTACAGTATTAGTACCAGGATATGTAGAAGATTCTGCAGTTGTTGGTGCAACATTAGTATATGTTGTTGTCCCAAGACTAACGAAACCCGAAAATGTCCAGTTTTGATTAATACCTCCTGAACCTTGATTGAGTGTGTTGGGATTAGTTACAGCAGTACTAACGAAACCATTGGTGCTATAAAAAGAATTGACTTGATTTTGGGAGAAACCAATCCAAGTTAGCATTAATAATAAGAAAAGTAGTTTTATTTTCATAATAGTTTTTTCAATGAAATGATACTCAATTAATTTAGATTCAAATGTATAAAAAAAGTCCAAGTTTTTTACTCGGACTTTAGATTTTTTAGTAAGTCAAAATGCCAAAAGGAGTTTTATTATCCCAAAAATGGATAACGGTAATCTTCTGGAGTAACAAAAGTTTCCTTGATTGTTCTTGGAGAAACCCAACGCAATAAGTTTTGCATTGATCCCGCTTTGTCATTTGTTCCAGATGCTCTTGCACCACCAAATGGCTGCATTCCTACAACAGCTCCAGTTGGTTTGTCATTAATATAAAAGTTTCCAGCAGCATTTTGTAATGCTAAAGTGGCTTCTTCAATAGCATAACGGTCTTGGCTGAAAATGGCTCCTGTCAATGCATATTCCGAAGTTTCATCAATCAATTTAAGAGTTTCATTCCATTTTGCATCTTCATATACATATATTGTCATTACGGGTCCAAAAAGCTCGGTTTCCATCGTAGCATATTTCGGATTCGTAGTAACAATTATGGTTGGTTCAATGAAATAGCCTTTTGATTTATCATAATTACCTCCAACTATTATCTCAGCATCGCTGTCTTTTTTTGCTTGGTCAATATAGCTTGCTAATTTGTCAAATGAAGCTTCATGAATAACGGCTGTAATAAAGTTTCCGAAATCTTCAGGAGAACCCATTTTCATGGATTTCACATCCGTAATCAATTGTTCTTTTGTCGCTGCCCACAAACTTTGTGGAATATAACCTCTCGAAGCTGCCGAACATTTTTGACCTTGAAATTCAAAAGCACCACGAGTAATTCCGGTAACGACTTGTTTTACATTAGCACTTGGATGAGCCAAAACGAAATCTTTTCCACCTGTTTCACCAACAATTCTTGGATAGGTTTTATAAGTATGGATATTTGTTCCGATTTTTTTCCAGATTTCTTTGAATACAAATGTGGAACCAGTATAATGAACTCCGGCAAATTCAGGATGCGACAAAACAGTATCGGTAATCATAACAGGATCACCAAATACAACGTTGATAACACCATCAGGAACTCCGGCTTCTTTGAAAACATCAATAATAATTTTTGCAGAAAATACTTGACTGTCGCTTGGTTTCCAAACTACAACATTACCCATAAGTGCAGCACTAGCAGGTAAATTTGCTGCAATGGCTGTAAAGTTAAACGGGGTAATAGCATAAACAAATCCTTCTAACGGACGATATTCAACACGGTTCCATACATCAGAAATTGATTTTGGCTGGTCGTTATAAATCTGTGTCATGAATTCTACGTTATAACGCAAGAAATCAATCAACTCACAAGACGCGTCAATTTCGGCCTGATATATTGTTTTAGATTGTGCAATCATTGTTGCAGCATTTATTCTTGCTCGATAAGGTCCTGCAATTAGTTCAGCTGCTTTTAAAAAGATAGCGGCTCTTTGTTCCCAAGCCATGTTTGCCCATTTCTTTCTTGCTTCAAGAGCAGATGTAATCGCTTTTTCAATATGAGCTTTTTCTGCTAAATGGTATTTTCCAACTACATGTTTATGGTCATGAGGTGCCGTCATGTTTCTGGTATTTCCAGTTCGAATTTCTTCACTACCAATGTAGTTTGGTACATCAATAGTTTCGTTCCACATTTTTTTGTATGCAGCTAATACTGCTGCTTTTTCAGGCGAATTTGGAGCGTATGATTTTACGGGTTCATTGACCGCTTTTGGGACATGAAAAAAACCTTTTGGCATATTCAGATTATTAGATTATTAGACATCTTAGATTTTTAGATTACAAGTTTCTAAAAGTGCCACAAAAGTACAAAGGAAAATTTGAATTTTTAATAAGAGAGGACAAAGATTAATTTGCTTTTAACAAGACTTTTAATTCAATGCAAAAGGAGCGCTTAATTTAAAAGTTGGGACTATAACTTTGAAAGTTTTAGTTGTAGTAAAATTAATCATGTTAAAATATCCACTCATGGCTCCAAAAGGAGAAGATAGTAAGCATCCAGAATTATATGTGTGTTTCTCACCAGGTTTTAAAACAGGCTTTTTACCAATTACCCCTTCGCCGTCAACAATTTCAATATTGTTAAGAGAATCAAGTATTTCCCAATGGCGAGTATTTAATTGAACAGAATCTTTACTGTGGTTTTCAATGGTAATCTCGTAGCTAAAGGCAAAGTGAAGTTTGTAGTTTTTGAAGTATGTGCCTTCAAAACTAGTTAAAACTGAAATTTTTATGCCTCTTGTTATTTGAGTAACCATAAATAAGATTATAAATCGCAGTCAAAATTACGAAAAATAGTGGTGTGTAGAATAAATTAGTGTTAATTTTTAGTTAGTTATGTCAACAGAACTTGCTATTCCTTTACCAATTATTCTATCATATCGCTGATTATTTTCTCTGTAATATACTAGAACAAAATAATTGTCTTCCGTTTGAAAAAAGTTTCCATCAATAGCATTTTCTTCATCAATTTTTCCATTACTATCTGCAACTACATATTGGAAATTGGTAAATCCTTGTTTTATCATAATTGCTTTTTCGTAGATTCCTTTTTCAGCATTGTAATCCATTTTATTCTCTTCTCCTAAAGCAAAGTTATTAAACATGCCATTAACATAGATAGACTTTTTTTCATAAAATGCGGGGGCTGAAAGTGAGAAAAAAATCCAAGCATAATCCGCTTCAATTTCATTATTTTCTCGGCCAATGTTTTTTACAATATAGTTTCCGTTAATATCTGGATAAAAAGTGTAGGGTAAGTTTGCTCTAGCTTGAGATAAATAAAGATGTGCATTATAAAGTCCACCTTTAGTGTCAATACTAGCAATGTTGTTGTTGGCAGCGCGAATGTCTTTGTTTTCAAAAAACAAAAATTCATTTCCTGCCCAAAACTGTGTTTCTTTATCGTATCGATAAATTAAATCATTGCCAATAGTAAATTGTGGTTTTATATTAGTTATTGCAGTGTCAAATTTCCCGTTTTGTAATATCATTACTTTTACATTTTGTAGTGGGCTTTGGAAATTAATTATGGCAGATTTTATTGAGAATTCTATATTATGTTTTTTTTCAACAACTGCAACATTTCTAGCTCTTCTAACTTGCATTGGAACTGAAACTAGTTCTTCATAAAGAATAAATTTTTTTGTAAAAACAATATTTTTATCATCGTCTAAAATCTTTATCATATAATTGCCACTTACTCTAAATTGAGTAAGTCTATTAGGAAAAGTAAGCCTGTAATGGGAATATAATTGTAGCGTAGTTAATGAATTGGAATAATCTTGTATCCTTTGATCATCAAAACCGTTTAGATATTCTTGTTTTGCTAATTGTGATGGTTTCCAATCATAATCACAGTGGGTTATGGTATAAAAATAGTTGGCTTCAGTACCATACAAATCATCAAAGACAAATTGGAATGAATCACCTAATCTAAAAATTGGAATGATATTTTGACCATTTTGAAGAAAGCTAATGGTTTTAAAATGATATGGAGGAATTATTTCTTTTTCAACTTGAGAAAAAATATTTCCTGAAAGAAGAATAAATACAAAAGTGAGTAAGCTCTTTTTAAACATAATTTTCATTTTTCGAATGGTAAATATAATAATTATTAAAACATGAATTGTATAGTTTGTTAGACTAAAGATATAGTAACGTTAATATTACGTTAAATATATTTTTGTAAGAGATTAATTTTTTAGTTTCACAATAAATGTAATATTTATCCGTTATAATTTTTATCAACAACAAAAATCCAACTTATTTATGAAACAAATTTTAAAA
>Ga0315907_10000606_pt1 | contig 51034 bp, 67 predicted proteins | sample LakEriMetagenome_3_FD_203525 | JGI IMG/M metagenome (GOLD analysis project Ga0315907, IMG submission 203525) | Freshwater fungal communities from buoy surface, Lake Erie, Ohio, United States - Buoy 12 MA123 | ecosystem: Environmental > Aquatic > Freshwater > Lake > Lake biofilm | place: USA... | reverse complement strand
CAACAATTTTTGAATACCTACGAAACGATAGATACGTTTGTTGGAATATCGCAGATATCAAAGTTGGACCTGATAAATTCTATCCATTAGAGCAAGATAGTATTGATATACTTACACAATTAGGATGTGAGTATAAAGGTAAGTTGAGAATGACAATGAGTCCTATGACGGGAATGGATTTATCTAAAGCAAAGAATTCTATGCAGATAGAAGGACAGTTTTACAAATACGAACCAATTTTTATATTTTATAAACCATAACATAATAAATGTATCAAAATATTTTCTTTGAAAGAAATAGAAATTTAATTCACCTATGGGATGATACTTTGGGGTATCGGACATTTCCTTATAAAAAATATGCATATGTTAAAGACCCAAATGGGGAATATCAATCTATGCATGGTGACCGTTTAAGTAAAGTATATAAATGGGAAAAGGATAGCGGAGAAGAATTATTTGAATCCGATGTACCGGAAACTACTAGAGTATTAGTTGACCTATATGGAGATGATGTACCGTCCAAAGGACACATCGTTTTGACTTTTGATATTGAGGTAGAAATGATAACAGGACTTCCAAACATTGAAAAAGCAGAAAACGAAATTACTTCAATAGCAGCATACGATGATGCTACAAAAGAATATCACGTATTTGTTGTAGATAAGAAAGGTAAAGTAAAAGGTAAATCATTTCAAAAAGATGGTAGGGATGTGCATGTTCATATCTTTAATACTGAACGCGAACTCTTATCGAAGTATTTAACTTATGTTGAAAGTGTAAACGCAACGATTTGGACAGGATGGAATATTGATTTCTTTGACGTTCCATATCTTTACAATCGTATCAAAAACGTATGTGGAGAAAATCAGGCTAATCGTTTATCTTGTATAGGTAAAACATACTGGTCACCATATCGTAATCGTTATAGTATTGCGGGTGTGAGTATTATGGACTATATCGGATTGTATAAAAGATACAACTTTGGTTTAGAAAGTTCATATACTCTTAATCATATCGCAACAAAAGAATTAGGCAGAGGTAAGATTGAATACGAAGGAAGTTTGGATGACCTTTTTGAAAATGATTTAGAAAAGTTTATTGAATATAACATTACTGACGTTGAGTTAGTTGTATCGATGGATACAAAACTTCAATTCATTGAGTTAAGTAGAGCGATTTGTCATTCTGGATTTACTCCATATGAGGATTATATTTTCTCATCAAAGTATTTGGAAGGGGCATGTTTAGCATATCTTAAAAAGAAAGGATTAGTAGCACCGAATAAACCAAAGAATCACAAAGATAAACTTGCAGAACAATCTGAAGCCGGTGAAGAAAAATTCATTGGAGCTTATGTAAAAGAACCAATTGTTGGAAAGTATGATTGGATATATGACTTGGATTTAACATCCCTATATCCATCAATCATTATGACTCTTAATATTTCACCAGAAACTAAAGTTGGTAAAATTAATAATTGGGATCCTGAATCTTGGGTTAGAGGTGAAGATAGACAATATACTATTGTTGGTAAAACAAAAGAGTTTACATATAATAGAAAAGAGTTAGAAGAAGTTATCAAAGATAATCAATTGGGTGTGGCTGCAAATGGTGTATTATACACACAAAAGAAGCCAGGTTTGATTGCAGATATTTTGGATACGTGGTTTAAACAAAGGGTTGAATTCAGAAAGTTAGAGAAGAAGTATGGTGAAGCGGGTGATACTGAAAAGTATGAATTCTATGGTAAAAGACAATTGGTACAAAAGATTCTTTTGAACTCAATGTATGGTGTATTAGGACTTGTAGCATTTCGTTTCTATGATATTGATAACGCCGAAGCTGTAACAATTACAGGTCAAACTGTAATTAAGAAAACTGCAGAAATGGCTAATCTGAAATATCAAAAAGAGTTAGGTACAAAAGATGATTACAACGTTTACATTGATACCGATTCAATTTATATGATGGCAGAACCATTGGTTAAGTTTAGATATCCTGAATATAAAACATTTGACCAAGATAGAATGGCCGCGGAAGTTAATACTGTTGCAGAAGAAACACAAGCATTCTTAAATTCATTTTATAACTTATTAGCGGAAAGATTCTTTTGTATTCCTAAAGAGAAACATCGTTTTGAAATCAAAAAGGAATATATCAGTAAGGCGGGATTTTGGGTAGCAAAGAAAAGATACGCACAATGGATGATTTTGAAAAATGGTATTCCTTGTGATAAGTTGGATGTGAAAGGATTGGATGTGGTTCGTTCATCATTCCCCAAAGCATTTCAGGACTTTATGGCAAAAATGTTGAAAGATATCTTGATGGGTAAGACCAACGAAGAAATAAATGAATCACTTTTAGAATTTAAAAAGAACATTTATAATCTTCCTATTAATAAAATAGCAAAAGGTGGAGCTATTAAAGAATTGAGTAAGTATGACAAAGGTAAGTGGAGAAAGGATAGTGGATTAGCGATTGCTAATTTTGAGAAAGGAACTCCTGCTCACGTTAAAGCCGGTATTTCTTATAACCGATTACTTAAATTCTTTGAGTGTCCGTTTAAGCATGAACCGATTAGAGATGGTGAAAAAGTAAAATGGGTATATCTTAAACAAAATCCATTAGGAATTGATACGGTGGCATTTAAAGATTATAATGACCCGAAAGAGATATTAGATTTTATCGATACCTACATTGATAGAGATGAAATATATAAAGCAGAATTAGAAAATAAACTTAATGATTTCTTCGGTGCACTTAAATGGGAGATGGCATCGGCGGAATCGCAAAACGCAAAAAAGTTTTTTGAATTCTAAACTTTTTTTCGTATATTTGTATTGTAAAAAACATAAAATGAAAAATGAAAAATTAGAAACTGAAGGAGTAACTTTGGTGGAACAAAAAAGAATTGAAGATTGTGAGTGGGTTTTTCAATTTGACGAAGATGAACCACAGGTATTCGCTTGGACGGATAAAGATACCGATACCGAAGATGAACCAACCGTTACATTTACAATCTCTAATATTGAAGGTGCATATATTTCTTTTAAACATACCAATAGTAACAAAGTATTTAAACTGTTCGCTAGACCAATTACAAGCGAAGGTAAAAAAATGAGAAAAGAGGCAAATAAATTAAAGATTGAAGCACAAATCGATTTAGAAAATTTTGAAGAAAAAATGAATGAATATGCAAGTGAAAATAAAGAAACTGAAGCCTAATGCTGTAATTCCAACATACGCCAAAGGTGGTGATGCTGGGATGGATTTAGTAGCAACTGAAATCCTTAAAGATACGCCTGAACAAATCACATACGGTACAGGTATCGCTTTAGAAATACCTGAAGGATTCGTAGGATTAGTATTCCCTCGTTCATCGATTAGAAAGACTGGTTTACAATTAAGTAATTCAGTTGGTGTAATTGATAGTGGATATAGAGGAGAATTACAAGCTACTTTTAATAAATTATTTGGCGGCGAAGCTATGTATGATGAAATGAAAGTAAATGAAGCATCTCATACTAATGTAAATGATTGGTATAAAGTAGGTGATAGAATTGCACAAATTATGATTATACCGTATCCACCAATTGAATTTATGGAAGTAGAAGAATTATCAAATACCGAAAGAGGTGATGGTGGTTTTGGTTCAACCGGAAAATAATGAATTACGAAGAAAAAATAATACTTTGGAAAAGTAAAATATTATCGGAAGATAGTTTAGAAGAAAATATTTGCGATTCTCTTACACAAAAAATTATTAGTGTAGAGGATGAAATTATGAATTTAGGTCCATCAAATTATGATAAAGTTCCTGAAAATACTATAACCGCAAAGCATTTATATTACAACTTGTTAAATTATAAATGGGATGAGTTGGAATATCTAAAACGCAAAATTATCCATAATTCTTCACAAATAATTGGTGGAGATACTTTTCTAATAAAAATGTGGGCAAACTCTTTGAAAAAAGAACAATATATAAAAAAACATATACACCACGCTGAACCAATCATAGAAACTGATGATTTTAAAAAAAATATTTTTAGCACAATCTGCGGACACTTATTTTTAGAAAATGATATAGATTCAGAAACCATTTATTATTTTGATAATAACACAGTTCCTATGCAAAGTATAAAAGGTAATATACATTTCTTTTCGTGTATTGTTCCTCATGAAGTATTACCTTATCAGGGACATAAAAGAATTAGTATTGCATTTGACGTATATAGAGCGGATTTCTTTGAAAAATTAGGAATCCCAACACCAACCGATTTAATAATAATAAAATAAAAAATATGTTTGAATTTAAAGAAGAAGAACAAATAAATCATTCACTATGGGTAGAAAAATACCGCCCATCTAAATTGGATGATTATGTAGGTAATGAGCATTTAAAAAATAAAGTAGCAGGTTATATTGAAACCGAAGATGTACCACATCTTTTGTTCTTTGGAAAAGCCGGTACTGGTAAAACAACGTTGGCAAAATTGATTATAAAATCAATTGATTGTGATTATATGATTCTAAACGCATCGGATGAAAATAACGTTGAGACAGTACGAACAAAGGTGAAGAACTTCGCATCATCTATGGGTTTTAAAAAATATAAAATCATTATATTAGATGAGTTTGATTATATGACACCAAACGCACAGGCAATCCTTCGTAACTTAATGGAAACATTCAGTAAACATTGTAGATTTATTTTGACCTGTAACTATGTTGAAAAGATTATCGAACCAATACAAAGCCGTTGTCAAACTTTCCAAATAACACCACCTACTAAAAAGGATGTTGCTATTCAAATGAGTAAAATTTTAAGAGCGGAAAGCGTTGAATTTGACCCGAAAGATTTAGTTCCAATTATTGATTCATCTTATCCTGATATTCGTAAAATTATTAATACTTGTCAATTAAACTCTCTTAAAGGTAAATTGCAAGTAGATGTTCAAAATCTTTTAGAGAATGATTACAAAATGAAAGTTTTGGAAATTCTTAAATCAAAAGATGATAAGAGAAATAAATATATGAATATTAGGCAGGCTATTTTAGATTCAAAGGCAACTGATTTTTCTGACCTTTATACATTACTATATGATAAGGTTGATGAGTATGCAGGAGAAAATACAGCAAACGTTATTCTTGTATTGGGAGATGGGGTGGCTAAATCCGCAGTAGCAATAGATAAAGAAATTATTGCAGCGGCAACATTAATTCAAATTTTAAATTTAATATAATATGGCAAACATTATTGGACAAGGTGACGTTCCGCAAATGCCGGGAGGACAACCTAAAGTAGATATTTCACAATCATTACCGATGGTATGTGAGAATTGTGGATATGATAAATTCATATCAACTATAAAAGTAAGAAGATTATCAAAGTTATCATTTGGTGGGGCACAAGATATGGTTATTCCATTTGATTTACTTATATGTGGTAGTTGTGGCGAAGAATTCGAACCATTTAAACCTCTTGAATTAAGAGCATTAGAAGCAAAAGATAAAATGTCAGCTGAACCAAAAATAGATTTAGATACAAATGGCTAAAGGATTATTTGACCATATCAACGCAATTACAAAAGAACAGGACCCAAAGTATTGGGATAAATTAGATGATGCTGATAAAAAGACTTGGAGTAACTGGTTAATCATACGTTACATGTCTATGAACCCTGATTGGGTAGAAATGATAGCAGAGATACAACCTTATATTCAAGAAGCACCACCTAAAGCAGTTTATAAAGCACTAATCGGTGTTATACCAAAAGGTAAAACATACCTTCGATACATGAAGGGCAAATCGGTAAAAGATTATGAACAATGGATTATCGATTTAGTAGCTAAATGGTACGAAGTTTCTACAAAAGAAGCATCCGAATATATTGATATATTATACGAAAGTGTAGCCGGTAGAGAGGAAATCAAACGGATTGCAGAGGCGTATGGTACTGAACCTAAATTAATTACCAAGTTAAAACTCAAAATTTAATTTGGTAATATCACCATTTTTTCGTATCTTTATATAAATAAAACAAATGGCAAAAGTATCATTTTCGCAGTACTCAATGTGGAGTAGCTGCCCCCAACAATATAAGTTAAATTACATAGATAAATTAGGTGAAAGTTCTGGTAACATTCACACTCTTTTTGGTAGTTCAATGCACGAAACAATTCAACATTACTTATCGGTGATGTATGGTGTATCTAAAAAACAAGCCGATGAAATTGAGTTGGATAGATTGTTATTAGATAGAATGAAAGAAAACTTCACCAAAGAAAAAGAAGCACTTAGTGAGGGTACTCCTTGTACTCAAATTGAATTAGAAGAATTTTATGGTGATGGTAGAAGAATTCTTACTTGGTTTAAAAAATATTGTAGTAAGTTTTATTCCAAATCTGGTTATGAATTAGTTGGTATTGAAATTCCATTAAATGCGAATATTAAACCAGGTGTTCATTTTATCGGATTCATAGACATCGTATTAAGAGATTTGGCATCCAATGAAATTATCATTATCGACCTTAAGACATCTACAATGGGTTGGAATCAGTATCAGAAAGCTGATAAGATGAAAAATTCACAAATCCTATTATATAAAAAATACTATTCGGAATTATTTAATGTTCCTATTACTAAAATAAAAGTAGAATATCAGATTATGAGAAGGAAGTTGCCTGAAGATTCGGCATTTCCTATTCCTTACATATCAAAACACGTTCCGCCAAATGGAACACCATCCGTAAATAAAGTATATGATGAGTTTATGGAATTTATCAATACTGTATTTGATGATGAAGGGAGTTTTAAAAATATACCATATCCTAAAGTACCTGGACAAAACAAAAAGAATTGTAAGTGGTGCGAATTTATGAATAGAGGGATATGTGATGGTAAGGCGGATAAATAAAAAAAGTTCTTTAAAAGTTATTGTTTTTTATTGTTTCTATATACTTATATATACATATATAAATAGATATTAAAATGAATCAAGAAAATACAAAGCTGACAACTGTGAAAATATTGAAAGATGTGTATTCTTCCTTTAAAAAAGTATCATTTAACTCGGATGTTACACTACAAAAATTAGTTAATAGAACGGTTGAAAGATACGTTAATGATGAAAAATTTAGAGAAGAAATGAATGAATACGCGAAACTTCAAATTTCAGGTTCACAATTTTAAAATTAGTTATGGCAAAGAAAAAAATACTGTTACTTTCAGATGATTTAAGAATGGCGAGTGGTATAGCCACCGTTTCAAAAGAATTGGTTTTAGGTACTATACATAAGTACGATTGGTTTCAAGTTGGAGCGGCAATTAACCACCCAGAACAGGGTAGAGTTTTAGATGTTAGTGAGGATATACAAACCAATTATGGTATACCTGACGCTTCTCTAAAGATACTTCCTTGGAATGGATATGGTAATGCAGATTTGATTAGACAACTAATTAATTCCGAAAAACCAGATGCTATCTTACACTTTACTGACCCTCGTTATTGGACATGGTTATATGATATCGAACATGAAATTAGACAAAATGTTCCAATTTTATTTTACGCAATTTGGGATGATTTACCAGACCCATTATACAATCGTAACTACTATGAAAGTTGTGATTGGATTGGTTGTATCTCACGTCAAACATATGGTATTATTAAAAGATTATCAGCATTAGATACTAAACCAACTTGGAAACCTAAAAAGGATTGGCAAGTAAGTTATGTACCACATGGTATCAATACCGATATGTACAAACCAACCGAAGTGCCTGATGATTATCGTAAAGAAATTTTAGGTGGTAAAGATTATGAATTCGTATTATATTGGAGTAATCGTAACATCAGAAGAAAACAACCTGCAGATGTTATTGTAGCATTTCAAAAGTTTTGTGATAAAATTGGTAAAGAGAAAGCGGATAAATGTGTATTAGTAATGCATACACAACCTGTGGATGAGAATGGTACGGATTTGCCAGCTGTAATTGATGCAGTAGCACCTAATTGTAACATTATCTTCTCTGAAAAAAGAAGACCACAACAAGAATTAAATTTTCTTTATAATATAGCAGATGCAACAATCAACATAGCTAATAACGAAGGATTTGGATTAGCAACTGCAGAATCAGTAATGGCTGGAACTCCAATCATTGTAAACGTAACTGGTGGATTGCAAGACCAATGTGGATTTAAAGTGAATGGTAAAGTATTGACCGCAGACGATTATATTAAGATTGGTTCATTACACCAATGGAGAGAGTGGGAAGGTAAAGCGGAACCTGGTCCTTGGGTAACTCCTGTTTGGAGTAGAGCACAATCATTGGCAGGTTCAGTACCAACACCTTATATTTGGGATGATAGAGTTGATATTACGGAAGTTGCAGAAGCAATTGAGAAAGTGTATAACACACCAAAAGAAGTTCGTAAAGCAAATGGATTGATTGGTAGAGAATTTTTCATAAATGAAGCCGGTTTGAATCATACGAATATGTGCCAAACTTTAGTAGATGGAATTGAATCTACATTTGAAAATTGGAAACCTCGCCAAAGATTTGAGGTATTTAAAATTAAATAAGTTATAAAGAATGAAACCAACATTAGTATTTCAAGGACCTATATTCACTCGTAGTGGTTATGGAGACCATTGTAGAGATTTAATGAAATCCCTACGCAAGATGGACAAATATGACATTAAAATTATTCCACTTCGTTGGGGTAACACTCCACAAAATCAAGTAGATGGCGAATCTGAATTTGGTAGATGGATGTTAGAGAGAGTTATCACCGGTATTGAACAAAAACCGGATGTGTTTATGCAAGTTTCAGTAGCAAACGAATTTGAGCCAAAAGGACATTATAACATTGGTGTAACTGCTGGTGTAGAAACCACAATTGCTCCAAAAGATTTTATTGATGGTTCTAACAAAATGAATCTAATCATCGTACCATCGAATTTTACAAAAAATAATTTAGGTGGAACTGTATATCAGCAAAAAGACCAAGCTAGTGGACAGATTGTTGGTGAAATACGAACAACAACTCCAATTGAAGTTCTTTTTGAAGGGGTTGATACTGAAATATTTTCTAAAGGAACTGGTAATAATGTATTGGAAAATGTGAAAGAAGATTTTTGTTTCTTAATTGTAGGACATTGGTTGAAAGGTTCATTGGGACAAGATAGAAAAGATATTGGTATGGCAATTAAAACATTTGCAACTGTATTCCAATACCTACCAAAAGATAAAAGACCCGCATTAGTTGTTAAAACATCTCACGCTGGATTTAGTGTAATTGATAGAGAAGAAACTCGTAAAAAAATAGATGAAGTATTGAAATCATTTGGTGATAAATGTCCATCTGTATATTTGATACATGGTGATATGGAAGAAATTGATGTAAGTAACTTATATCATAATCCAAAAATTAAAGCAATGATTTCATTTGCTAAAGGAGAAGGATATGGTAGACCTATGGCCGAATTTACTTTGACAGGTAAACCAATTATAGCTAGTGGTTGGAGTGGGCAATTGGATTTCTTACCAGGCGAATACGCTGACTTATTAGAAGGTTCATTAACACCAGTAGATGAATCAGCAGCAGACCAATTTATTCTTAAAGAGGCACAATGGTTTACTGTTAATTATAGTGTTGCGGCAAATAAAATATATGATGTTTATAAGAATTATGATAAGTATTTATCAAAATCAGTAGGTTTGAAAGAAAACACATTGAATAACTTTACATTAGAAAAAATGAATGAGCGATTTATTCAGATTTTGGAATCAAATGTAAAGGCTTCGCCAAAGGTAGTACCATTTAACGTACCACAACTAAATAAAGCAAAAATTCAAATACCAAAACTTAACAAAGTATAATGCCGTACGGACAATCATATAGTAAATTTTTTATACAAGAAACAAATGTTGCGAAGAATCAATTAATTCCAAGAAACATTTATAAAATAGTTACATATGAATATGCCGATGGGAAAGTAAAAACTTTAAGCGGTACAAAAACTTCAATAGTTTTTTTATTAGGTATAACACCTGATAAAAAATTATTGTGTATAAAAATTACACAAGTTAGACCGGAAAAATTTTTTCAATGGTTAAAAAAGAATTTTAAAAGAACAACAAAAGCTTCCGATATCGATAACGCTCTTATGGAATCTAAAATAGATACCCTTTTACAGAGAGATAACAGAATTGGAACTAGAACATTTAGTGCAGTTAAAAATGATTCTTTATATAAGATGGCACCGGGTTCATATAGAACATATCTTTTATCCGGTGTTAAACGAATCAGTTTAATGAAATTAGATAATGAATATTTAAAAAAACTTTTAAATAAAAAGGAAACAAAAGAAGAAGATAAACCCGAAGAATAATATTTTTTATGATAAATGTTACATATGCCGTTACCGTTTGTAATGAGTTAAATGAAATTACAAACTTAATTAATTTTTTACACCCAAGAGTACATGCTGATGATGAGATACTAATCCAATATGATTCGGATTCCGTTACATCGCAAGTAAAAGATTATTTGAATATTATAAAACAACTTCATTCCAATATACGAATAATTGCGTTTCCTTTAAACAAAGACTTTGCATCGTATAAAAATAATTTGAAAAATCATGCAAATGGTATTTTTATTTTCCAAATTGATGCAGATGAAATGCCATCGGAATATTTGATTGAAAATATACATGAACTATTGGATTACAATAAGGATGTTGACCTTTTCTTTGTACCGAGAATAAATACGGTTACCGGATTAACACAAAAACATATTCAAAAATGGGGATGGAAAGTTAATGAGAAAGAATGGATAAATTTTCCTGATTACCAAACACGTCTATATAGACGAACATCCGAAATAGAATGGCAAGGTAAAGTGCATGAAAGAATTGTTGGATATAATACACTTTCGGTTTTGCCGCAAGAAGAACAATTTTGTTTATATCATCATAAGCAAATTGAAAGGCAAGAAAAGCAAAATGAATTATACGATACAATATGAGAATAGCATTCTTAACTGAAATGGGATTTATGGGTAAAGTTCCAGCAAATCATCCAAATATGAGAACGGAGTTTGCTTGGATGTATGCATTAGATGCTGACCATTTTAATATTCATATGCTTGATGAGTTAAAAGGATATGAGCATGTGTTTGTTATATTCCCAAAAGGTAAAACATTTTTAAGTTCGGAAGGAAGTACATTAGTAAATGGAGTTAATCCAGTTTCACAATTGCTTAGAGAAGATATTGTTGGTAAAATAAAACAACAGGGTAATATCAATGTTCACTATGTACAAGAAGGACCTCATTGGTGGTATAATGATTATGAGATAGCAGACCAAATTTATTTCTATAACTTTTTACAATCTTGTGATTCAATCTTTACACATAACGATTCCGATGTATATTATTACAAAGGATTATTTCCTAATAAGAAAATCAGACCTATTGGTACATTGATGATTGATACTCTAATCAAAGATATCCAACCTACAAAAGAAGATAAAGCAATTATAGGTGGTAACTTTGCAAGATGGTATGGTGGGTTTGAAAGTTATATGATAGCTGGAAATTTTGAAGTACCTATTTGGGCTCAAACATCACACGCTATGAGAGTTGGCGAAGCTAGTATGGATAACCTAAATCACTTACCAAGAATGATGTGGAATGAATGGATGGCTGTATTATCAACATTCAAATATGCGGTTCATATGATGCCAACGGTAGCAGCTGGAACATTTGCTTTGAATTGTGCATATTTTGGTATTCCGTGTATCGGTAATGCTGATGTGGATACACAATTACTTTGCCATCCATCGTTATCGGTAGCCGTTGGTGATTTGGAAACCGCAAGAGAATTAGCAATACAATTAAGAGATGATAAAGAGTTTTATAATCAATGTTCAGAAATAGCAAAAAATAATTATGAAGCTTGTTTTTCAAAAGAACTTTGGATAAAACGAATAATGGCAGAATTATGATAACAGTTATATTAAATGGTTACAAAAGAGGAGAGAATCTAAATGAACAAATACAGGCTCTCAAAAACCAAACATTACCACCTGACGAGATATTGGTATGGTACAATAATCCTGGTGATAATGATTTGATTAATTACGATATTGGTACGGAAGTTCCCGTTGCCTATTGTAATTACAACTTCGGAGTTTGGGCAAGATTTTACTTTGCTATGAACGCTAAGAATCCTTATGTATGTGTATTTGATGATGATACAATTCCTGGTAAGAAGTGGTTAGAAAATTGTATGAACACAATGAATGAGAAGGAAGGTTTATTGGGAACGGTAGGATTACTTTACTTAAATCCACTACCACCGCAACATTCATCTTACTACGAACACTACTTACGTTTCGGATGGCCGGAGCAAGGTAACAATGATAGGACTGTAGAAGTAGATTTAGTGGGGCATAGTTGGTTCTTTAAGAAGGAGTGGTTACCTATTATGGTAAGAGAATTACCAGACCCTAAATACAATACCTGTGGTGAAGATATGCACTTTTCATATATGTTACAAAAGTATGCCGGAATAAAAACATATGTACCACCACATCCTCGTTCTGATATGGAAATGTGGGGAAGTTTAAAAGGTGGAACTTATGGTGGGGATGCTAATTCACTTTGGGAATCAAATCAAAAAAGTATAGATGGTACACCGTTTAAACAATTGATGAATCAGTATTTTAATGAACAAAGACAAAAAGGCTGGAAATTAGTAAATGAAAAATAAACTACCATTATTAATATGTTTTGGAACTAGACCTGAATGGTTGAAAGTAAAACCTCTTATCGATACAATGGATGAGAAGGAATACCGATTGTTATTTACAGGTCAGCATGAAGATTTATTGAATGATATTTCAGTAAATTTTAAAATACCAATTGCTCAATTGCTTAGATGTGGACGATTGGATAATGTTATAGCATCTTGTTTATCAGAATTTCCACCATATAAATTTAGTGGAGTATTAGTTCAGGGTGATACCGCATCTGCTTTCGGATGTGCATTAGCAGCATATCATAGAGGAATCCGAATCTATTATATGGAAGCTGGGTTGAGAAGTTATGATTTGGAAAATCCATATCCAGAAGAAGGTTATAGGCAGATGATAGCCCGTTTAGCAGATGTAAACTTTGCACCAACACAACTATCAGCTGATAACTTAAAAGCAGAAAGAGTAAAAGGAGATATTCATATAGTTGGAAATACCGTATTGGATAACCTTATGAAATATGAGAAGGGTGATTATGGTGATACTATTTTAGTAACAATGCATCGTAGAGAAAATCATCATTGGTTAGATGAATGGTTCAGAGAGATAAATGCGTTGGCAATATTGTATCCAAATTTAAAATTCATATTACCTATCCACCCGAATCCAAACGTTCAAAAATGGAAGCATTTACTACATAATGTGGATGTTGTAGAACCACTATCGCATGATGAAACGATTAACATTTTAAGAGATTGTAAATTGGTTATAACGGATAGTGGTGGGTTACAAGAAGAAGGTTCTTTCTTTAATAAGAAAGTTATTGTATGTAGAAAAACAACTGAAAGACCAGAAGGTATCCAAACCGGTCACTTACATATGTGCGAAGACCCAAAAAAATTAAGAGAATTATTTGGTGAGTTGGAAAAGAATTCGTATATTTGTATAAATTGTCCGTATGGTGATGGTAGGGCAGCGGAGAAGATTAAAAAGATATTAGATGCAGAAAAATTTTAGAGAACATTTTGGAAAATTTACTGAAATGATTAGAAATGATATTCATTTTGGTTTTGCAAGATATTCTGACGGTGAGTTGTATATTCTTCAAAATAAAGAATTGGTTTTGGACAAAGGTGTAATTCAAATTGGAGACCAAAAGCAAGGTGGTATTTATCAACCGGCTGATTTTAAACACTATGACCCAAAACAACATGGTGAATCATACAATCGATTAATTGAAGCATACAAACATAGACAACCAAATTATTATAAAGGTATTAGTTGTAAATGTTGTGTAGGTGATGAAGCATTTAAGTTTCAATTGGATTTGCATGGTGGTGATGATGAGAGTTTGAGTTGGGCAAATCTTTGGGTTAATGGTAACTATCCACTATTCATTATGCACACACTTCCAATTTTGTATAGTAAAGATTGTGTGTTTGTTGGACATGAAAGTGCAGATACATCAAAACTACCATTCATTAAAAAAGATTTTAGAGTGGGATATAACGCATTTGTAAACGATTATGATAAAATTGACATTATTAGACAATGGATTAAAGAAAATAATATCACAAATCACGTGTTCTTATTTTCAGCTTCTACATTCACCAACTTGGCAGTGTATGAACTATTTAGAGATTTTCCCAATAATTCTTATATTGATATTGGAACGTGTCTTACACCAATGATGAACATGCCAACTCATAGAGGTTATTTAGAGGCATTTTGGGGATATAGAGGTGGAGCTGACATTCAAAAAATATGTATATGGTAATAGTAGAATGTACAAAAGAATATTGGGAGTTCGTAAGAAAACTTCGAATGGATGGTAGAGTAATTGATGGTTTTTTACAAACAAATCCAATCACCGAAGAACAACAAATAAAGTATATGACGGATAATTCACAATATTATCGTATTGCTTTATTAGATGGTAAGCCCGCAGGATATGTGGGTGTGATAGAAGATGATATCAGAGTATGTACACATCCTGATTTTTTCGGAATGGGTGTTGGTAAATTTATGATAAAATCTGCTATGGCTATATGGCCAACCGCATACGCTAAAGTTAAATTAGGAAACATAGCTAGTGATAAATTATTCATTAGTTGTGGATTTGAAGTTAGTGGTAGAGATGAAAACTTTACATACTATAAACTAAAAAACAAAATGGTTAGCTTAAAAAGTTCAATCACAGCAAAAGGAAAATATGTTTCTAAAATTCTACACTTTGTTGGTGGAGAAAAAAGAACATTTAATGGAGTTGATACTGATTCGATTAAGCAAGGACAGTTCACAAAGTTTGAAACAAAAGATGGTAGACTTGTTATGATAAATGATAAGAATATTCTTTGTATAGAAATAATAAAAGAAAATTAATATGATAAAATTACACAACCCATATAAAATCGTAAAGATGTTTGAGGAAGAAGTAGCAGAATATACGAAAGCACCATTTGCTATTTCAATTGATAGTTGTACAAACGCACTATTCTTAATTTGTAAATATTTGGAAGTAAAAGAAGTTACTATCCCATCCAAAACATATCTTTCAGTTCCACAATCAATTATACACGCCGGTGGAGAAGTTATCTTTGATAAAAGACCTGAAACAAATCATTGGGTTGGTGCATATCAATTGAAACCATATCCGATTTGGGATGCAGCTAAAAGATTTACACAAGGAATGTATCAGCCAGGAACTTATATGGGATTATCGTTTCATATTAAAAAGTTACTTCCAATTTGGAAAGGTGGTATGATTCTTACCGATGATGCTAAAGCGGCTGAATGGTTTAAAAGAGCTCGTTATGAAGGTAGAAGTGAGAAGTATTACAAAGATGATGATATTGAGTTTTTAGGATGGAATATGTATATGACTCCACAACAAGCAGCACATGGTTTGGCTATGATGCAAAACTTACCACTTCATAATTCAGACCAGGGAGAATTGAATGGTTATAGAGATTTAACTGAATTCACCGTTTTTAAAAATAATAAAGTAATAGAATAATGGTTACATTTCATAAATTAGGAGAGTTAGGAAGATTGGGAAATCAATTGTTTCAATATGCAGCTTTAAAGGGATTGGCACTAAAAAATGGATATGAAGTAAAAATACCAAATCCACAAACAATGAGTTGGCATGGACAAACTTCTTTGTTAGATAAGTTTAATATAGAATGTGGATATCTAACACAGGAAGATGCTAGTAAATTGCAGTATCATTACGAAGAACCAAACTGGCAAAAATACGATTCTAATTTCTTTAATTTACCAGATGGTACAACAATAGAGGGATTTTTTCAAAGTATGTTTTATTTTGAAGATTATACCGAACAAATTAAAAAAGAACTTACACCTAAACAAGAGTATTTAAATAAAGCAACTAAATTTATTGATTATTTAAAAGGACAACATAACTGCGAAATAGTAAGTGTGCATGTTAGGAGAGGTGATAATATGACAAACGGACAAACTGGATTAATTCAAGCGTTTGAACCGGGTGGTGTGTATGAAACTTACTTTAACAACGCTAAAAAAGTATTTGAAGGAAAGAATGTAAAGTTTTTAGTATTCACAGGTGGACAGAGATTTAATGAAGATAATAAAATAGATGTTGATTGGTGTAGAAGTTTCTTTAAAGGAGATGAATTTCTTTTTTCAGAAGGCAATCAGCAAATAGATGATTTTTCATTGATAATGAGTTGTGACCATAACATACTTTCGCATGCTAGTAGTTTTGGATGGTGGGCGGCATATGTTAATCCAAATCCTAATAAGATTGTGGTAGCACCTGAATATTATCATCCTGACGAACCAACTTTAAAAAGAGAAAAATTTTATCCAAACAATTATATAATATGCTAGTAGTAAAAGATATGGGTGGTGATACACCAGATGGAGTAAATGATTATTTAAAAATTGAAAAACACTCCGAGCAAAGCGATAGTGATATTCTAATGTATGGTATTAATTGTACATTGAATTTTGATTTACAAAAGCAATATCAAAACTTTAAAAGTAGAAAACTTTTAAATCTTTGGCAACCTTGTGAGTTTGTATTCGCGGCAGACCCTGCCGGTCAAAGTGCATTTGAACAAATATTATATTTTACAAAAGTATATACAATATGTCCATATACTGCAAAGTGGTTAAATGATTGTTTAGGTGATGATAGGCATGAAGCAATATTTTATCCTTTTGGAGATGATATAATTCCTGAAAGACAAGAAAAGATTTATGATGTTTGTTATTTCGGTGGTATACATGGTATAGACCACGCTGAATGTATTCAACAAATACGAAATTTTAATTATAAATTTGTTTCTCAACAATGGTATGATGGAATTTATAGACCAACTGACCATAATGTTTCATTCAAAGAAAAATTAGATATAGTTGCAAAAACAAAAATATCAGTATGTTATAATTTATTGCATTTTAGACCTGACCAAAGAGAAGTTGTTAGAATGCATGAGAGATGGGAAGAAAATCCAGCATTTCAATATATGGATGAACATGGTAGAGTTCCACAATTTAAACAAAGAGTACATGAATCTGCGTTTAGTAGAACTTTGATATTATGTAAAAGAGACCATTGGAATATAATAGAAGATTATTATACACCTGGTGAAGATTTTATTTATTTTAACGAAAATAGTGAATTAGAAGGATTGATTAAAGATATCCTTAACAATTATAAAGATTACGAACAAATGATTGAAAACGCTTATAATAAGAGTTTAAATTATACATCGAAAAAATTATACGAACATATAAAAAACAATAAAAAATGGAAATAGTAAAAGGTAAAAAGTTTTTAATAACTGGTGGAACTGGATTCTTAGGAAAGAATTTAGCAAAGTATATTACGGAAAATGATGGTATAGCCGATTATTTCGGTTCAAATTATGACCTATCAATTCTTTCTGAAGCGGAAAGAGCATTTACCGATTTTAATAAAGAATACGATTATATCGTACACGCAGCTGTGTTACAGGGTGCGGGTGATTGGCCTTTGCATCATAAAGCAGAGCAGTTTGATATAAATTGTAGAATACATACAAATACATTTACTTGTTGGCACAAATATCAGCCGCAAGCTAAATTAATTGGTATTGGTAGTTCTTGCTCATATCCTGGAAACATACAAGAATTAAGTGAAACTGATTATTGGGATGGCCCGATGCATGAATCAGTTGATATCTATGGATTAACTAAAAAAGTTATGACAACCGGAATCAAAGCATATAAAGAACAATATGGTTTAAAAGGAACAACGGTTGTATTCGCAACTTTATATGGACCACATGATTCTTTTGATAGAGAAAAAGCGCACGTTGTATCTGCTTTAATTAGAAAGTTTGTAGAAGCTAAAGATAATAATTTACCTGAAGTTGAAGTGTGGGGAGATGGTACTCAAACTAGAGAATTAATTTATGTGGAAGACCAAATTAAAGCATTATTAGGTGTTATCGATTATGAGGGTGAGATTATCAACATTGGAACCGGAGTAACACATACTATTAAAGATTTAGCAGAAACTATTAAAACTTTAGTAGGATATGATGGAAACATATTTTATAATACTAATAGATTTGTTGGTGTTAAACATAAAGTTCTTAAAATTGATTTAGCAAAAGAAAAATTTGGATGGATGGATACTATTCAACCAGATACATTAGAAAACAATCTTAAAAAAACTATTGATTGGTATAACGAAAATAAACATTTAATTAAATAAGATGATAACAATAACACAATTAAATACGGATAATAAAGGTATTACCGATATGGAATTTCCGGGATATCAACACCACGATGGTATAAATACAATTGAACCAATTGCGCATGATATGTACGCATTTGCAGAGGATTTAAAAGAAATGTATCCAAATGCTAGAAAGTTTTTAGATATTGGAAGTGGTGCAGCATTCATATCCAAGCGAGTAAGAGAATTTGGCGATGATTATTTGGCAGTTAGTTTAGACGGAAATTATGAAACATTACAGTTAAATACTATTGATAAAAATTACCATTTTATATTAAGAACTGATGTTGATTATACATTGGTGGACGAAAATAATGATATAGTAAAATTTGATGTTATTACATCGTTTGAACATTTTGAACATATACAATCAGATACATTTCCACAATTTATAGAAAATATAAAAAAACATATGCATAAAGATTCGGTACTATACGCATCGGCTGCTAGTTGGGCATATAGTGGTGCAGTAGATAGAGTTCATTGTAATGTTAAGCCTGAATTTTTATGGAAAATTGAAATGGAAGAAACATACGGATTTGTTGAACTTGAAAGAAAATTATTTAATAGTAATAATACTTCTGGATGTGCATTGAGATGGGGAACAACTGCCGAATTAGCATATAAATTAAAATAATAAGAAAATGAAAAGTTGGATAAACAAAAAAATACTAATAACTGGAGCTAATGGGTTTGTTGGTAAAGCATTAGTTAGAATTCTAACACAAATGGGTGCAACGAATATACTAACACCATCATCGACAGAATTGAATCTAATCAATCAGGATGAAACTGAAGATTATTTTCTTTTGAATAAACCTGATATAGTATTTCATTTAGCTGGTAAAGTTGGTGGAGTTGCAATTAATAAGGCAAAACCTGCTGAATTTTTTTATGAAAATATTATGATGGGAGTTAATGTGATGCATTCATCGCATTTATTTAATGTACAAAAAGTTGTATCATTTGCAGCTGGGTGTGGATATCCTAAACATTTACCTGTACCATTCACCGAAGAAGGATTTTGGTTAGGATTACCAGATGAAAATTCATATGGATATTCATTGGCTAAGAAAAATTTAATTATACAAAGTTGGGCATATAGAGAACAATATGGATTTGATTCTACAATATTACTTCCGGCAAACTTATATGGTCCGGGTGATAACTTCAATTTAGAAGCATCGCATGTAGTACCTGCATTGGTTAGAAAATTTATTGAAGCTAATGAAAATAAGTTAGATAGTGTAGAAGTGTGGGGTACTGGTAAAGCAACTAGAGAATTTTTATATGTTGATGATGCTGTTAAAGCTATTATAGATTCGGTTGATTGTAAAGAAAGTGGTCCTTTTAATTTGGGCACTGGAGTTGAAACAACTGTTAAAGAATTGGTTGAAACGATTGCAGAATTAGTAGATTATAAAGGAAACATAGTTTGGAATTCAGATAGACCCGATGGACAACCTAGAAGATTTTATGATATGACTAAATTTGAAAAGGCATTTGGATATGTTCCTGAAACTAAACTAAAAGATGGTTTAAAAATTACAATCGATTGGTATGCAAACAATAAAGATAAAGTAAGATTATAATGAAAAAAATATTAATTACAGGTGGGGCCGGATTCATAGGTTCTCATTTAGTTAAACGATTGGTTGAGAAAGGGCATGATATTACGGTAATAGACAATTTGGAAAGAGGTAGAATTGAATTTATTTCGGATGTTATTCCATCTATTAAAATGGTACATAGTGACTTGACAGACTATGATGAATGTAGTAGATATTTTATTGGTAAAGATATGGTAATTCATTTAGCTTCCAAAGTTGGTGGTATTGGAACGTATCTATCAAAGCCATATGAAGTGATGAACTCTAATATAAAAATGGATAGTAATGTATTGAGAGGTATTATTGAGAATAAAATAGATACATACTTTTACGCATCATCTGCACACATTTATCCAAAGGAATTACAAACGATAGCAGATTCCCCAATGATTAAAGAATCAGAAGCTTACCCAGCAAATCCTGAACTAACATATGGTTGGGCAAAATTGATTGGTGAGAAGGCGATTGAATCAGCGGTAGTTGAAAACGATTGGTTGAAAGTAGCAATAGCAAGATTCATTGGTATCTACGGACCAAATCAAGATTATGGATTAGAAACGGGTTCAGTAATTCCTGTATTCTCACATAGAGCAATCAAATATCCTGAAGTACCATTTAGTGTATGGGGAACTGGAAAGGAAACTCGTTCTTATTGTTTCATCAATGATGCATTGGATTGTATTGAAAAAATGATTGAAGCAATGAATACAAAACAAATAGTTGGACCGTATAATGTTGGTAAAGGTGAGAGATGTACCATTGAGGAAATAGCAAATAATGTTGTTGAAATTAGTGGTAAAGATATTAATATTGAATGGGATACAACAAAGAACACAGTCATTTGGGGACAATGGTGTGATTGTAGTTTGGTAAAACAAGAATTAGGATGGGAAGCACAAACATCTTTAAGAGATGGATTAACAATAGTATATAACGATATAAAAAACAGAATATGAGTTGGGAACAATACAGAAAATATTATTCGGCAGAATATGTAAGAGAATATTGCAAGAATACTTCTTTAGAAGTTAGAAACGGATTTAGCGATGATGTTAATATAATGATAATAGGACATTTGACACATTTGGATATACTTTTAGATTTTTATAAAGGTATAAAAAATGTTTTATTTGTTGTAGATAACAGTGAGCCAGATTATAAAATAGATACATTAAAAGAAAATGGATTTGAAGTTATCGTTTTAGATGTACCTAGCTTTTCTGGATTTGGAAATGTTAATAAACAATGTGCGGCTTCTTTATTAGGTGCTAATCATTTAAATAAACAAAATAAAAAGTATTGTATCAGAATGAGAAGTGACCAATTTATTGTACAACTACATGAATTTATTAACAATTTTAATTTTGATAAATTAGGATTTTTTGCATATGTAAATTCGGCGGATGTTGGAACTGTTAGTGGTGGATACTTAATGGATTATTGTATAAGTGGGGCCGTAACTGATATGCTTGATTTATTTGATTATCAGGAATCAACCGTTATTAATAGACCGGCTGAAACAAAAATAGTAGAAACCTTTTTAACAAAACGTGGTATGGAAAATAATCATTCCTTTGAATACTTAAAGGATAAAGTTTATTTTATGATTACAACTTTAAAGAAACACAATATCAATTTTCTAATGGTAAAGCAAGATTACCACGATTGGACAGTGGCAATGCCGTTACAACCAAACTTATACTGGTATAATTAAAAAAAATAAAAAACAAATATTATGATAAAAATAGAAACACAATACCCAATTGCATCCGATTCACCGGACCACCTTTATCCACACGGAACTGCACATGACAATTCAACCGATATCAACTTTTTAGATGAACTTACAGCTCATTTTAAAAATGAAAAAATAAATTTTTTAGATTTAGGTTGTTCGGGTGGACAGTTGGTTGTTGATTTGCACAATAAAGGTAATGTTAGTATTGGATTAGAAGGAAGTGATTATAGTTTGGTAAATAATAGAGCAAATTGGCCAGAGTATGGTAATAAAATTCTTTTTACATGCGATATCACAAAACCTTTTAAAATTTTTAATGATGAAGAAGTAACGCCTATTTTATTTGATGTTATTACCGCATGGGAAGTTGTTGAACATATCAAATATTCTGATTTGAGTTTATTGTTTGAAAACATAAACAATTCTCTTAAAACCGATGGAATCTTTTTGGCATCAATTGCAATGCATCCAGATGGACCTTTGCATCAAACCGTAAATACAAAAGAAGAATGGCTAACAACGATATTTCCAGAAGTTTTAAAAAATACGAATTTAGTTGTTAAAGAGTATCCGTTCCAATATTGGGTAAGAGGCGGTTCTCAATCATTTCACATAATGTTACAAAAAAATAAATAAAATATGAATAAAGTTTTAATCACAGGTGGAGCGGGATATTTAGGTTCTACATTGACAGAGCAGTTATTAAATAACGGCTACGAAGTTACGGTATTGGACAACTTAATGTATGACCAATTATCGCTTTTACATCTATTCAAAAGAGAGGGATTCAAATTTGAACTAGGGGATGTTAGAAATAAAGAGTTATTGCAAAAATTAGTAAGTGAGCATGATGTTATTATTCCATTAGCAGCAATTGTGGGTATGCCTGCGTGTAAAGCTAATCCAGAATTAACGATAGCAGTAAACTATCAGCAAGTAGCGGATGTTGTTGAAGTATTAAGAGATGACCAAAAGTTAATCTTACCTAATACTAACTCACAATATGGTTCATCCGATTCAATTATTACAGAAGAATCTCCATTCAATCCATTATCACTTTACGCTAAAACTAAATGTGATGCAGAGAACACTATGTTAGCAAATGGTAATGGTGTATCATTAAGATTAGCAACTGTATTTGGTGTATCACCTCGTATGAGAACTGATTTATTAGTAAATGATTTTGTTTATAAGAGTGTAGTTGATGGGTATTTAGTATTGTTTGAAGCACACTTTAAAAGAAACTACATCCACGTTCAGGATATAGCTCGTACATTCCAATTTATAATTGAAAATTATGAAGCATGTAAAGGACAGGCATTTAATGTAGGGTTATCAACCGCTAACTTGAGTAAATTAGAATTAGCAGAAAAAATTAAATCACATATTCCATCATTGGTGATTAAGCAAGATGATTTCAAAGAAGATTTTGATAAAAGAAATTATATCGTATCTAATGAGAAATTAGAAAGCAAAGGATGGAAACCAATTTATGATTTAGATTACGGAATCAAACAATTGATGAGTGCATATAAATTCGTAGTAAACAAAAACAATCAAAATTTTACAAACCTTTAATTATGGAAGAAAGAAAGTATTTACCAACATTGAGTGAATTAGTAGATAGATTATCTATCGTACAATTGAAAGAAGTATTTATAGCCGAACACAAAGCAGAATACGGAGAAGAAATTAAAGCAATTGTGCATGATATTCAATTATATTTGAATGAAAGCAAAGAACCAATCACCGCAGAAACAATCAGAGCAATTGTAGTATTATCACAAATGAACTTGCATATTTGGCACAATGAATCAAACTATCGTAAGGGAATTAAAGATGGTAACAATTTAGAATTAACACATGGATTGAATGGCATCCGTAACGTAGCTAAAAATAAGATTCAAGAAGTTATGGGTGGTAGAAAAGATTACAAAATTGATTGCTTAGCAGCCGATTTTAAAGATTGGGAAATAAGCTGGTAAAATAAAAAAGTTATGAAAATATTAGTTATAGGAGATAGTTGTAAAGATGTATTCATTTATGGTACAGCCAATAGGCTGTGTCCTGAAGCACCTGTTCCTGTATTCATTCCTAAAAGAAAGACTGAAACAGGTGGGATGGCAGCTAATGTATATGAGAACATAGAATCATTGGGGGTTGAAGTTGATTTAATTACAAATCAAGAAGTTATTACCAAAACAAGATATGTAGAGGAAAAAACCAATCACCAAATTATTAGAGTAGATTCCGATTCTACTAAATCAAAAAGAATTGAAGGCATAGAACACATTCCATTCGAAAACTATTGTGCAGTTATCATATCGGATTACAACAAAGGATTTTTAGAGTATGATGACATTCAGTACATTTGCTCAAAGCATGATACGGTATTCATTGATACTAAAAAGATTGTGAATGAGAAAATGTTAGGTGCTAGATTTATTAAGATAAATGAACATGAGTATGAAAACAATATTGCAGCTGGGCAATACTTCAAAGAGTTCTACGATAAGTTAATTGTAACTATGAGTGGAAAGGGATGTAAGTATATGGATAAAGAATACAATGTACAGGAAGTTGAGGTTAGGGATAATAGTGGTGCAGGAGATTCATTTATATCAGCATTAACAATACAATATTGTAGAACTAATGATATAGAAAGTGCAATACTTTATGGAAATGAATGCGCAACAATTGCCGTTCAACACAAAGGAGTAACCAAAGTTGGTAAACACTTAAAAGTATTTTAGTGAGCAAGATAAAACAAATAGTAATAATTGGTGGTGGCACGGCAGGGTGGTTGACTGCTTTGTACACCAATAAACTATTTGGTTCAGATACCGATATAAAAGTTGTAGAGAGTGCGGAAATTGGTATATTGGGAGCGGGTGAAAGCACGATACCTATATTCATATCAACGTTAGCACAATTAAAAATTGATTTTAATGATTTTGTTGCTAAAACAAATGCAGCTTATAAGATAGGAATTAATTTTGAAAATTGGAATGGGGATGGTAATAGCTATTTTCACGCATTTGGAGTTACAAATAGTAAAAGCTCTCCTTATAGTTTTAATGATGCAAATACAACCCCGTATGATACTTCAATTGGAAACGAATACATCGGATATTTGATTAAAAACAATTTATCACTAAATGATTGTGTATTATCGAATGCATTGTTAAAACATAATAAATCTCCATTTGTTAAAAGTGGAAATAATTTAGAATTAGCCAATTATTATGCTTTGCAATTTGATGCATCGTTGGGTGCTAAATATTTTAGAAATTTGGCGGAAAAAAGAGGTGTTAAACGAATAGAAGGTATTGTAGATAGTTTCACACAAAATGAAAAAGGTGACATTGATATTATACATTTAAAAAGTAAAGAAAATATAAAATGTGACTTTGTATTTGATTGTACAGGATTTAAAAGATTAGTACTTGGTGGATTATACAAAACCGAATGGAAATCGTATGAAGAACATCTGACTGTAAATTCAGTAATACCATTTTTTCTACCATCCGATAAAGATATAAAACCATACACTAGAGCAATTGCAATGAAATATGGTTGGATGTGGATAACACCTTTACAATCTAGACATGGGTGTGGGTATATTTTCGATAACAAGTACATTAACCCAGATGAAGCAAAAAAAGAAGTTGAAGATTATTTAGGACACCCAATATCGGTAATTAAAAATATCAATTTTAAAGCGGGTTCTTTCAAAAAAGTTTGGGTAAATAATTGTATTGGTATAGGATTGAGTACCGGGTTTACCGAACCATTGGAAGCAACTTCAATATGGATAACAATAACTCAATTAGATTTATTAAATCGGTATGATTTAAATAATCCAACCGATGAAATTGTTGAATTGTACAATAATAGATTCTGCGAAATGAATGATGATATTTTAAATTTTTTACAATTTCATTATCTGACAAAACGAAAGGACACTGAATTTTGGAAATATTATACGGAACAAGCACCAATGAAACCTTCATTGAAAGTTATGCATGAAAAATGGAAAAATGAATGCCCGGTTGCAAGTGATTTTACTAACTTAAATTATTTTAAAACCAGTTTTTTTAGTTGGCATGGTTATACTTGCGTTGGTATTGGTCTAGATTATTTTGATAAAAACTTATTTTTAAAAAAATATGAAACGTTTTCTAAAAAAGATATGATAGAATTGCATCATAAGCAAAATATGGAAACAATAGAAAATACAATAACGAAAACATATGGGTTATCGGAATCTTTAAAAATAAAATTATAATATGACAAAATTAATAATATTTGATTTGGATGGTGTATTGGTAGAGGCCAAACAAATCCACTATGATACATTAAATCAGGCACTAAAAGAAATTGATGAAAAATATGTAATTACTGAATCGGAACATCTTTCAATTTACGATGGATTAAAAACAACACAGAAGTTAGAATTACTTACGAAGAATAAGGGATTAAATTCTACATTGTATGAGGATATCTGGTATAGAAAACAACATCTAACAATAGAAGCTATTTCTCAATTACAAACTAATCATGTACTGGTTTCGGTTTTCAAAGAATTAAGAGATAGAGGATATAAGTTAGCATGTTGTTCAAACTCAATTAGAAGGTCTGTATTGGTTATGTTATCAAAGATAGGATTAATTGAGTATATGGATTTAATCCTCTCTAATGAGGATGTAAAAAATAGCAAACCACATCCTGAAATGTATTGGAAGGCGATGAGTATGATGGGTGTACTACCAGAGGAAACTCTAATAGTTGAAGATTCTCCACCTGGATTATTAGCGGCAAGTAGAAGTAGAGCAAGTGTATTGAGAGTTGATAATCCATATGATTTGGAAATATCAAAAATTATTCGTAAATTAGAGCAAACAAAACCTATGAGCATACCAAAATGGCAAGGTGGTAAGATGAACGTTCTTATCCCAATGGCAGGAGCAGGAAGTAGATTCCAACAAGCTGGATATACATTTCCAAAACCACTAATTGATGTGGAAGGCAAACCAATGATTCAAGTTGTAGTAGATAACCTAAACATAGATGCTACATTTATTTATGTAGTACAAAAAGAACATAGAGAGAAGTATAACCTGGATACTCTCCTAAACTTAATCACTCCTAATTGTAAGATTGTGGAAGTGGATGGTATGACGGAAGGTGCAGCGTGTACAACTTTATTAGCAAAAGAATTCATTGATAACGATTCTCCGTTAGTTATGGCAAACTCTGACCAATTCGTAGAGTGGGATAGTAATGAGTTTATGTATAAGATGATTGAACAAAAAGTTGATGGTGGCATTCTAACATTTACAGCAACACACCCTAAATGGTCATTCGCTAAAGTAGATGAATATGGGTATGTAACCGAAGTAGCAGAGAAGAATCCAATTTCGGATATCGCAACTGTTGGTGTTTATTATTGGGCAAAGGGTTCTGATTATGTTAAGTATGCAGAACAAATGATTAGTAAGAATATCAGAACTAATAATGAATTCTATACTTGCCCTACTTTCAATGAAGCAATTGGAGATGGTAAGAAAATAAAAACATTCAACATTGATAAGATGTGGGGATTGGGAACACCGGAAGATTTAAAATACTATTTAGAAAATTATAAGAAATAATGACAAAATATCAACGTATAACATTTATAATTCCTTGTAGGAATAATGTAAAATATTTAAAGCAAGCTGTAAATAGTATTGAAGATTGCTATGGTGATACTCACAATATAATAATATTAGATGATGCTTCAACCGATGGGACTTGGGAATGGGTACAATTGATGGAAGATAAACATCCGTATATTAAAGGATATAGAAACGAAGGACCTGAAAGAGTTGGGCATACGGTTCTATATGATAAAGGTATTCAATTAGCAGAAACACCGGTTGTTAGTATTTTACATTCGGATATGATTGTAACACAAAATTATGTAGGTAATATGCTAAAACACTTGAAACCATTATCAGTAGTAAGTGCTACTCGTATCGAACCACCATTACATCCACCCGGTCCTGAAAAGTATGTGGAGGATTTTGGAATGGAGCCGGAATCATTTGATAATCGTGCATTTCAAAAGTTCGTTTATGAAACCGAATATGTAACCGAAGGTAAAACAACTCAAGGTATATTTGCACCTTGGATGTTATATAAAGAAGATTTTGTGTGCATCGGTGGACATGATAAATTGTTTGCACCTATGGAATTAGAAGATTCTGATATATTCAATAGATTTCATTTACAACAATATGAGTTAATACAAAGTAGAGATGCTTTTGTATATCATATGACGTGTAGAGGTAGCCGTTTCAAAGATGGTATTGAAATTGAAAGGGTAATAGATTTACCAGATGGGACAAAGTGGTACAAACCAAAAGATTCAGAAGAATACACAAAACTTCGTCAAAATAAATTTAAAGAGTGGTGGAGAAAGTGGCATACTGATGTATTACATGATGAGTTAATGATGCCAATCGTTCCAAACCGATACGATACTACATTTGTGGTTCATAACTGTCATCCACAATTATTAAAAGCTTTAGAACCTTGGTGTGATAATATCTATGTCGATTGTATGTATGTGGATTATGTTAATAGTGAGCAAACAGAATCTATGTTTGATATTACGAGTAAAGTTCATTCGATTGGTGATGAAATGAAAGGTGATGTGCAAATTATGTTTGACGGTTCTAAAATAACCAACGAACATTTTACAACATTTATAAAAAACATACCATTTATAATTCAGCAAACTGATTCATTGGGAAGCTTTGAGTGGGATATATTCCAACTACACATATTTAATTTAAGAACAAAAGACATGGTAGTTCCATTCTTTAAAAACGTATTTTAATGGCTAAGAAAAAAACACTTATTTGCATACACGTTATGCCATCCGAATTGGAAATGGTTGAACGATTGATGTTTCAATTTAGACGTGCATTGGTTTACACAAATGAAAATGATGATATTACATTCAAAGTAACTCTTAATTTAAATCCAAAATTAACAGATTGGGAAAATAGCGAATATAAGCAAGGATACTTTGTTAGCCGTTTCGCTATACTTTTTAATGGTATTAAAAACATAAATGAAATTATACTGGATGAATCGTGCTGGGGAACTACTCAACAAAAAAGAGAGAGTTATAAATTAGATTATGACCAGTTTATATTTTGTGATACTGATATCCTATTTCACGAGTTGCAGCTTAGATATCAATTAGATGTATCTTATCAATTAGATGGTATGTATATAGTTTCACCTTCTCTTGCAAAATGGTGGGATGCCAGTTGGGATGTTTTATGTCATTCGGATTACAAAGATGCGGTATATGGATATGCACTCGATAAGAAAATGATTGATGGTGCATATACGCAGCAGGTTGGTAAAATGGTAGCACAAAGAATTCCTACTATTAAATTTGGGTGTGGGATGCATACCTTATATTCTAAATCATTTTGGGAATTTGTTACAATACCTGAAGAATTTGGTGGATATGGTCCCGAAGATACATATGGAATGGAAGCTGGAAAAGTGGGTTTAAAATTGGGATATGATATTCAGCAATATGTTTTGGATGGTTTGTATATAACGGAGGATTATGAAAACAGAATTCCATCATTTAATGGTAAAATAAAACCAATTGATAGAAAAAAAGAGTTTTATGATAAAGCGAATTCATTGGGACCAAATCTTATTAGGGACTTTGCTGTAAAATTGATTGAAAAAAATACCCCTAATTCCTAAAAATTATATTTATATCTATAATTTCATGTAAAAATGGCAAATATTAAAGATAAAATTAGAAGTATTATAAGAGAAAATTTCATAAAAGAGATGGGTATTAACGATACACACCTTAAAGCTATTATGAAATACTATGATAGAGGTACTCCATCTACAAAGAAGCAAGTAGCTATTGTAGTTACTGGAAAAAAGACATCAAACAGAGGTCAGATTCTTAATGACCTCATGGATATGGATTATCGCGAGATTTTGGATACTGAAAAGAGATTAAAGTATGTGAAAGAATACTTTGATAAAAAAGGAAATGAAAGAGTTGCGGCGGCGTTACCTCAAACTGAAGAAGAACCACAAAAAGACATCTAAATGGAAAACATATATTCGGTATTAATAACGGCAATCACAGTATTAAGTGGAACAACCGCATTTCGTTACTATGAAAAGAGAGCAATGCGTAAGGAGAAAGATGACGAGTTTATCAGACATGATTGCAAAGACCGTATTACTAAATTAGAAGCACTTCTTACAGCATCTTCTAAAGAAAAGGATGAATTAAGAAAGATGGTTTTAGATATGACAGCTAAAGTAGCTGAATTGAGTGTTAAAGTGGAATTCCTTACCAAAGAAAATGATAAATTAGTAAAGACTCCAAGAAACAAAAAATTACTTAACGGATAATATGCCAATATCAAGAACACTATTTACCGAAGACAAAAAATTAAGAATATTTGATTTTGATGACACTCTTGTCAAAACAAACTCTTTTATATATGTAACTCACAAAGACGGTAAGAAATCAAAATTAAGTCCTGGTCAATATGCAGTTTACAAAGAGAGACCGGGTGACGTAATGGATTATACCGATTTTCAAAAGGTAACCGAACCAAAATTAATTAAAGGATATTTTGAGCTATTAAAGAGAATGTCAGCAGCGGATAGTGGTAGAACTATTTACATTCTGACTGCACGTTCAGCATATAAACCTGTTTACGATTTTATTAGAGATTTAGGTATTAGAAATATCGAAGTAGTTGCATTAGGTGATAACAACCCTGAAAAGAAAGCAGATTGGATAGAAACAAAGGTGAAAGATGAGGGATACGATGATGTATTCTTTGTTGATGATTCCCTTAAAAATGTAGATGCTGTAAGAAAGAGACTTAAGGGATATCCGAATGTAAAACAAAAAATACAACATATAAAACACTCTTAATATGGGAGTAACACTTGTTATAGTGGACTGTAAAAACCAGGACATCAATAAAGCTCTTAAAGAATTTAAAAGAAAGGTTATTAAATCCGGACATATTCAGGAATTAAGGGATAGAAAGGAGTATAAAAAACCAACAACGATTAAAAGAGAGCAAACACAAAAAGCAATTAGAAAAGAGAAGTATAATAAAAATTTACCATCCGTATCTAACCCGCAAAAGTAAAAAATAGAGATTAATCATTCTTGGATAATTAATCACAATAGTTATTTTACATTTAGAATATATTTATGTAGGTAACTAATAATATTCAACAAGAATTATAAAATGGCATTAATAACAAGAATCTCAAATGGTGCTCCTCTAACTGCACAACAAATGGATGATAACCTAACCTATCTTGAAACGGTAGGTGTGGCAAGTGGTTCAATTGATATATTTACAGGCTCAATAGCATATCCAAATATTAACAAAATAAAGCTTGATGGACAACTTCAAGCATCTGCACCTGTAAATGGTATTGTAACTATAAGTGTACTTGGTGCGGTTGGTTCATCTGGTACCAATGGCACATCTGGAACATCTGGTGCAACCGGGTCTACTGGTACATCTGGTTCATCTGGTACATCTGGCGGAACTGGTTCAACCGGTTCGGCGGGTACTAGTGGTGAATCTGGAACATCTGGAAGTAGTGGTTCATCTGGTACATCTGGAAGTTCAGGAAGTAGTGGAACTTCTGGTGAAAACGGTGACAAATTTGCAACAACATCGTCAACATCAAACGATATATCTACTGGTTCCAAAACATTCACAGTAGAGTTAGGATTACAATGGACACCTGGACAAGCGATTGTTATTTCTCAAAACGCTTCAAACAAATTAGAGGGAAGTGTAACATCATATAATAGTGGGACAGGGGAATTAATAGTTAATATAACTACCGCAACCGGTAGTGGTACAGGTATAACATCTTGGTATGTTAATACTGCAGGTGCACCTGGTCAATCTGGTACATCTGGTTCAACTGGTAGTGCTGGTACATCTGGAACATCCGGAGCAAATGGTGGACCTGGAGCAGCGGGAACTAATGGCACAGCTGGCACATCGGGTACAAACGGAACATCTGGAACATCGGGCAGTACGGGTAGTGCAGGCACAACTGGTTCAGCTGGTACATCTGGATTAGCAGGTTCTTCGGGAAGTTCTGGAACAGGTGGTGCATCATTTCCATATGACGGTAGAACACAACCAGCAATTGTTACTGGTTCACTTTTTGTAAGTGGAGCATTATACACAACTGGTAGTATTTTGGCTGATAGATATTTAGTTGGTATGAATTTACCATCCGGATTACCGATAACCGTAAGAATTCCAACCGGTAGTGGAGATATTACTTTAAAAGATACTGTAGGATTTGCGGCATTTTCAGCATCAGTTGATTCAAGAATTACTGCAGCCGGAACTGGTACACCTGGAGGAACATCTGGTTTCCCATACACCGGTTCTGCAACTGTATCGGGTTCTTTAGACGTTATTGGACCAATTAATCTTAATGGTAATTTAAGTGCGAGTGGGTTTATTTCTGGCGCAGCTGGAATATCAACAACTGGTCCTTTAACTGCATCTTTAAGAGAAGGATATATTTGGGTTGGTGGACCTACAAATCAAAATACACGTCAGTTGGCAACCGCATCATTGGGTACATCAACTGGAGGAGGCGGAATTGAACCGATAGCAATTGAATATAACGCAGTAGTGGTAGCACCTGCGGTTGAATCTATAAACTTTACTGGTCCTGGTGTTGTTGTTACAAATGCAAGTAGTTCGGTAACAATAACAATAACAACTGGTTCGGCTAGTGGTGCACCAAGTGGTTCAGCGGGTACTAGTGGTACATCTGGTACATCTGGATTAGGAGCGGCATTAACTGTTAAATCTAGCATACAAGAATTTTCTGGAGTAGCAGCATTAACATTTAGTGGTAGTGGTGTAACATTAGAACCATCTGGTTCAAATGGAGTATTAGTAACGTTAAGTGGTGGAAATGGAGTTGTTGGTTCATCTGGTACAAATGGTACTGCTGGTAGTGGTGGTACATCGGGAGTTAATGGATTTGCAGGTTCATCTGGTACAACTGGTACATCTGGTTCATCTGGACAATCTGGTTCAAGTGGTATTAGTGTAACTGGTACTGATGGAACATCGGGTTCATCTGGTACATCTGGACAACAAGGAACGCAGGGCACATCTGGTACATCAGGTAGTAGTGGTGCAAACGGTACCGCGGCAATCGATGGCACAAATGGTACTTCTGGTTTAGGAGTTGTATTAACCGTAAGAGATACCGGAATAACAACAATTAGTAATCTAACTGCTTTAACATTTAGTGGTAGTTTTACCTTAAATACAAGTGGTAGTGGTGGGGCAGTAATCGGTATCAATAGTAATTTAAACGTTACTGGTGCACCTGGAGGTACGATATCCGGCTCTCAACAAATAAGAGAGTTTGGTTACGCGGTAACTAGTTCAAATGATTTTAAAGGAAACCAAACAATAACCGGTTCATTGTGGGTAAGTGGTGCTTTACTTGTATCTGGAACATTATTATCAAATAGATTAACTTTAAATGATATAAGTGATTTCATTGTACCACTATTACCTGGATATATGATAATTGGTGGTCAAAATGGATATCCAACAACAATTCCAACATCATCATTTGTGGTTAGTGGATCTGTAGGCGGAGGCGTTACCACTTCTGGTGGACCGTTTACTCAAACTGGCTCATTTTATAGTGCAATTAGTGATATCATAATAACTGGTTCATTAAGAGTATCGGCATCAATAAGTGCAGCATCAATAACCGCATCAGCTTTTTCAATTACTACACCTGGTACACCTGAAATTGCATCATCAACTGATATTAATTTAAATGCGGCAAACGTTGTTAGAATTACATCATCATCTTTAAAATTAGCATCTTTTACTGACTCTCAAACTGGAAGTATTGTTGCTGAAAATGGAGCGTTGATTTACAATTCTACTAAAAATAAATTAGGTGCATATATTAATGGAAGATGGGTAGAAGATGCGGGTACGTTCCCGTATATAGGAACGGCATTAGTTTCCGGTTCATCATATACAAGTGGTTCTATGACCGTAGTTGGACCAGCTAGAATTACAGGTTCATTATTTGTTTCGGCGAGTGTGACGTCTGTTCAAATGACAACTTCATTTGCATTCATTGGAGATGTTCTAACAATCCAACCTACATTTGTAACACCACAATTTGGTACTGTACCAACGGGAAGTATAATTGTATCAGCAAGTGTTGATAGACCTAAACCATGGATGTGGGATGGTTGGGATTGGCAACCTTTCTATTAATAGATTATGAGAGAATATAACGTAGCATTAAACAAAGATGTAGATTACGATGAGTTTTGGAATGATATGGAAAGTGATACCGATGGTGGTAAACTATACATTCCAAATCGTAGAGTAGAATTTACAAACGAAAGACTTACATCCCTTCGTCAATGTTGGTATTTGCTGACAGATGAAGAAGCAGAAACGCTTAGACAAGATGATAGAGTATATTGTGTAGAGATACCACCTGAACAAAGAGATGACCTTATCATGGTAAGGAACGCAATTCAGATATCCGATTTTACAAAAACAACGTCAGATAGTGGTGCATATGTGAATTGGGGACTAAAAAGAACCATTTCACAATTGAATAATTATGGAACTGGTATAATTCCAACCGAAACTCCAAACGAATATCCGTACACATTGACGGGCAAAGGAGTTGATGTGGTTATTCAAGATAGTGGATTGCAAGTAGACCATCCCGAATTTCAAGATGAAAATGGAACATCGAGAGTACAACAGATAAATTGGTCAACTGAAAGTGGAGTATCGTTTACACAAAATGCAAATCATTATAGAGATTTTAATGGACATGGTACACATTGTGCCGGAATAGCTGCAGGTAAAACGTATGGTTTTGCAAAAAATGCAAGAGTATATTCACAAAAATTAAGTGGGTTAGAAGGAACTGGTGATAGTGGGACTGGTATATCTGCAACATACGCATTTGATGCGATAAAAGGATGGCATAATAATAAACCAAAAGACCCAACAACAGGTTTCAAAAGACCAACTGTTGTTAATATGAGTTGGGGATATTTGGACGCATATAATACAGTTTCATCCATATATTATAGAGGAGCAAGCACAACTGCAAATATCAGTACAGCTGCATTAAGACAGACTAATTATGGATTAATAAATTTTTCAGGTGCAGCATATGGGTTTAATTTTTTAACAAATGTAAGAGTTTCATCCGTTGATATTGATATTGAGGAAATGGTTGATGCTGGTATAGTTGTATGTGTAGCTGCCGGCAATCGTTCACACAAAATAGATGTAGTTGGTGGAACTGATTATGATAACTATGCCGTAACTGACCAAGGTAATCTTTATTATCATAGGGGTTCATCTCCACGTAGTGAAAGAGCAATTACGGTTGGAAATATAGATAGTTCAATCAAAGCACCTGCATCGGAGCAAAAGGCCGCATCAAGTGAATGTGGACCTGGAGTAGATATTTATGCACCTGGTACAAATATTATGAGTGCATGTTCTACAACAAACGAATTTACTGATGAACCATATTATTTAAATTCATCATTTAGACAAATGAATATAAGCGGTACATCTATGGCATCGCCACAGGTGGTTGGTGTAGCGGCTTTATTATTAGAAATGAATCCATCCACATCACCACAACAGATTAAACAATCACTAACAAGTATGGCGGGAGATGGTATTCTATATACTCCATTTGCATTGGATTGGAATGATACGAGGTCACTTCAGGATGGAAACAATAAATTTTTATATTTGAAATTTGCTAGTAATATATCACTTGAAATTAAAGGACAATTTGACAAATATCCAAATTTTGTAAAACTAAAACAAAAAATTCAATAACTAATATTTATTTCTAAAAGGAAGTTATGATATATTGGTTTACGGGACAACCTGGTGCAGGGAAAACTATTCAAGCTACAAAACTTAAAGAATTTCTTCAAACGGAAAAACGTAATTGGAGAAAAGATGTATTTCACATCGATGGTGATGATTTACGAGAACTAACACTTAATAAAGATTATTCAGAAGCGGGTAGAGTGCAAAATATAAAAAATGCACAATTACTATCTTTTTTCTTAAACGCAAAAGGATGTGATGTTGTTGTATCTTTGGTATCACCATATAAAGAATTAAGAGAAGAATTTAAAAACGAATGTGGCGAGAGTATTGTTGAAATATATGTACACACTAATCGTAAAAGAAATAGAGAAGAATTTAAAGTTCAGGGTTATGAAGCTCCTGAATTAAATTTCTTTGATATGGATACTACATCCGAAACTCCAATACAATCCTTCACTAAATTAATACATTTTTTGAAAGATACAAATAAGTTATAGTATGAATAAGATAGAAGAAATATTTAAAGCTTGGAAAATTGCATTTAACCCAAATGAAGCGCAGGCATTTCTAGCTTCGGAAAGAATTCAAATATGTGATAACTGTGAACACAAAAAAACTACACCTGTTATACATTGTGGAGTTTGTGGATGTGCTCTAAAAGGAAAGATATTTTCACCAGTTGTGTCAGCATGCCCGAAGGGGAAATGGGAAGAAGTTGATAAAAAACATTTATCAAATCAAAATAATCAAAATTACGATAATCTTAAAAAATAAAAGTTATGAAAAAATATGCAATGTTCATCGGAAGATGGCAAACTTGGCACAAAGGACATGAATGGTTAATTAATCAACAATTACAAAATGGTAAAAATTGTTGGGTAGCTATTAGAGATGTGGAGCAGGATGAAAAGAATCCAAAGACGGCACATGAAGTTCTAATGGATTTGGCTAAAGAACCATTCTTTATAGAAAATTCAGATAAAATTTTATTATCAATTATACCTGATATAGAATCGGTAAACTATGGTAGAGGAGTTGGTTATGAAGTAATATATCACCAACCACCAATTGATATAGAATCAATAAGTGGAACCGGTATTCGTAATGGATACATTGATTCAAATGGAGATATAATTGCCTACAATACGGATACTAATGATAGTACAACGAAAGAGACACATAGCTAAAACCATCTCGTATCGAATTTTAAGTACCTTAATCGGGTTTATTATAATGTGGTGGATAAGTGGTTCAATTAAAATTGGCGCCGCATTTGGGGTAGCAGAATTGATTTATAAACCTATTCAATATTATATCCACGAAAGAATTTGGTATAGATGGATAAAATACGGTCTGAAAAAATAAAATTGATATACTTATATATAGAAATATAAATAGTGTATCAAAATTGTTATGGAAGAACAAAAAGAATTTAAGGAGTTTACAAACTTTGACCCTACAAAGGATTTATCATTAGCTCCACAAAGAAGAACTAAAAGGGGATTAGGTGCTAGACCTTTATTGGAAAGTGAAATAAAGGATATACAAAAGAAAGCACGTTCAGCGGCCGAAGCCGCCAGATTACTAGGCGTTTCCTACAACACATACAAAAAATATGCCAGAGAATATGGTATATTTGAAGAATTGAAAAATCCATTTGGATTAGGAATTAGAAAAGGTACAAATACACATTCTGGATTTCATGCGTTGGATAGTATTTTAGAGGGTAAACACCCAAATTATCCAGTTTGGAAATTAAAGAAACGATTACTATTAAGTGGATATGTAGAAGAAAAATGTTGTAATTGTGGATTTGAAGAAAGGAGAATAACTGACCATAAAGTTCCATTAGTATTGGATTTTATGGATGGAAACCGAAAAAATCACCTATACGATAATTTAAGGATGTTATGCTTCAATTGCTCCTTCCTAATTAACGGAAATCTATCAGGACCTAAAAAAGAATATGAATATTAATTTGGTAGATTCAATAAATTATCGTATATTTGTAATTAAACATTAAAAACATAAAATTATGGCAAAGTATTTTGAAGTTACAGTGACCGTTCAACACGAAGTAGATGGTGGTAAAGGCGGTACAAAAATTAAGAAAGTTAAAGAAAGTTATTTGGTAGATGCGATGACCGTTACCGAAGCAGAAGCTAGAGTAGTTGGTGAATTTGAAAAAGCAGGTATTCAATTAGATTATGAAGTATCGGCTGCAAGAGAATCTAAAATCTTACAAGTTATTGCGTAATGGCATTTGAAACTAAAATAGAAGAAATTAAAGAAGTGGTACTAAAACGAGTTCCACCAGGTGACCGATGGACTCCTGTGGATTCTCCATCCGTTGTGTTAGAATCTCTAACCGATGCATTGGAGTATCATTTCCAAAAGAATGGACAAACGGAATTCTTTTTATCAGCTCGTAAAGGGACGGTAGAAGTAATCTATAAAGAGGAAGTAAAGGTTGAAAAACCTATTACTAAATACTCTTTATATGGTGAAGAATAACATTTGTTTACAAAAAAACTATATATTTATAGATAAACCTTAAAACAAAAATCATGGGAACAATTTTAATTATTGTAGCAATTCTAGCAATCGGCACAGCATTCGCATACTTTGGTATGAAATCTGGTAAGATTGAAGATAAGAACAACAATAACATTCCAGACGCTATCGAAGAAAAAATCGAAGAAGTTAAGGAAGTTGCGGCCAAAGTAAAAAACGTAGCTGAAAAAGCTAAGAAAGTTGCAAAGACCGTAGTTGTTGAAAAGAAAGCTACAAAGAAGCCAGCGGCGAAAAAGCCAGCAGCTAAAAAGACTAAGTAATCGATGAAGAATCTTATATCCGAACTATCTACTATCCAAAAAGAGATTAAGGAAATCAGAACAAAACTATTCGCTGAAATAATCACCGAAGGAGTTGATGATCCTGGTATTCTTAAATGTATCTTTTTGGCTGGTGGACCGGGTAGTGGTAAATCTTATACCGCCAAAGAAATATTTGGTGTAGGTAAAAACGATATGGCATCGGTTTCGGCAGGGGGATTGAAGATAATCAGTTCGGATACTGCGTTTGAACAAGCTCTCAAGAAGAGAGGAATTAATCCAAAAGATTTAGCAGATATTGAAAAGAATGACCCCAACTTCTGGGCTTACATAGCTGGAGAAGAAGGTGATTCAATTCGTAACAAAGCTAAAGCAGTTACTCAAAAACAACAGGCGTTTTACGAAGCAGGACGTTTAGGAATGATAATCGACGGAACGGGAGACGAAGTTCTTAAAATCAAAAACAAAAAAGACAAAGCTGAAAAGCTTGGTTATGATTGTTATATGGTATTCGTAAACACATCGTTGGAAGTTGCACTTAAAAGAAATGCTGAAAGAAGTAGAAGTTTACCCGAATCATTGGTAAGAGATGTATGGTCTAAATGCCAGGAGAATATGGGTAAGTTTCAGGGTATGTTTCACAACAATTTTATTATTGTAGATAATACGGAATATCAACCCGTTTCTAAATCAGTACAAAAGCAAGTAGATGCTTTTTTAAGAAAACCAATCGAAAACCCAATAGGAAAGAAATGGGTATTAGGTGCTAGGTTGATTAAAAAACATTTCTAATAGGTTACGTTACACTTTACAATAAAAATGTAACAACAAATGGCAAAGTCAGTAGGTTCGGCAAACAAAGTATCTTTTGGTAAAAGAAAGAGCAATCCTAATGGGAAAAAATCGTATGGTCCTAAAGCGCAAGCACCTAAAAAGTATAGAGGACAGGGTAGATAAAATGGGTTTATGAAAAACGGTAAAGCTTACTTAAAAAAGTTTGTGTATAACGAAATTGATGAAGAAGAATTATACATAAAAGAGAAAGGCAAAGTTAAGAAACTAAAACCAAAAAAGAAAGATTCTAAACTACCAAAAGGTAAAAAGAGTTTTTCTGAAGATTGGGAATAAATTATATAGTTATGAATAAATGGTTATGGAGAGCACTCGGCTTACTTTTTGTAGGTTGTGCATACATAGGAGCTATTGTACCAGGTGTACCTATGACAACTTTTGTGGTACTAGCAGCATGGGCATTTGCAAAGAGTTCGCCCGAATTAAATAAATGGCTGCACGAACATCCAACATTTGGACCTCATTTAATAAGATGGGAAACTAAAAGTATTTATCCAACGAAAGTAAAATGGATAATGTTGGTTTGTTGTATAGTGAGTTATACATTCTTATTATTTACATTACATAAAATTGGAGCACTAATTGGAATAGCATTATTTATGTTATTTTGGTTGATATGGGCTTGGCGATATCCGGGTTCGGAAGAAGAATATGAACGTAGAGTAAAAGCTGGTGAAAAAATTGGCTGGAGAAAATAATAAGTAATGAAATTTATGGATGAAGTTACGATTATAATTCAGGGAAAACTTGAAAAAGAATCATATGATTTTTATATTGCTAAATATTTTAATTGCAAAGTAATAATTGTCACATGGATAGGAACTGAAATAGATTTTACAAAATTACCACATAATTTTAGAGTAATTTTGCTACCGGTGCCAGAAAAATCAGGTGACCAAAATCTCAATTATCAAATAGTTTCTACTTTGGCGGGATTGGAAGCAGTTACAACCAAATATGCAATTAAAATCAGAGGTGATGAATTCTGGTCATTTCCAGAAAACATATACGAAACAATTAGAACTGAACCGGAAAAGGTACATACTGCTTCTGTATTTTTTAGAGCGTGGCAATACGCCGAATACCATTTTTCAGACCATATAATAGCAGGCACAACTGAAAATTTATTATTACTATTTAAATCTGCAAAATATAATTTTGACAACAATCGATTGAATGTTTCAAAATGGAAAATAGATGGTAAGTTCAACAAATTTGTTCATACACATGCGCCTGAAGAAAGATTAACAAAATCATATTTAGAAGCAAAAGATCCTGAAAGATTTGAAAAAGTGGATGGTCGTTTTTTAATGAAAGAACATTTTAATATTTTAGATATTAATTTATTAAAACCATATAAAGTAAAAGCAAATCTTTTTAAAAATGAATGGAGAGATAACTTTACTCCAGAACATAATTATAGTATATCTCATATAGACAAGTTGTTTAGTGATGAACCATATAAAATAGATTAAATGATTTATATATCACACAGGGGAAACGTAAATGGTAGAATAGAAGAAGCTGAGAATAAACCAGAATATATTGATGATACGCTTCAAATGGGGTTTGATGTTGAGGTTGATGTTTGGTACATAGATGGTAAGTGGTGGTTGGGACATGACGGCCCACAATATGAAATAGATTTTGAATGGTTGGATAGCAGAAGTAGTAGATTGTGGGTACATTGTAAAAATAAACAAGCGATTGAATTCTTTATAGAAAACGATTATGAATCTGCTAATATTAATTATTTTTGGCACGAAGAAGATACAATGACTCTAACATCGTTTAATTACGTTTGGGTATATCCTGGTAAGCAACCAATTAAGAAAAGTATAGCAGTAATGCCTGAAATACATAATGATGATATAACAAAGTGTAGTGGTATCTGCTCCGATTATATACAAGATTATAAAGAAAATAAACAATGAAAATAGCTTTATGTTTTTCCGGTCATATTAGGGACCTAAATGAAAGTAAAACCTTTTGGACAGAACTTATTAAGAAGTATGATATAGATGTTTATGCTTCTTTTTGGGATATTGAGAATCCTGAATTGGGTGATACTATAAATGAATTTGAAAAGATATATTCACCTAAAAGACTGGAAGTTGAGAGTTATGATGTATTTAAAAAAACAACACAGGACGTATCTTCACTTCATATCAAATCTCCAGATGTAATTGCAAATCAATTTCAAGAATCATCGGAAGCATTTCATCAGTTATCGATGTGCTATAAAATTTGGAAATGTAATTTATTAACAAAACAATTGGGTGTTGATTATGATATTGTTGTAAGGGCAAGAATAGATAGTTTATTAGATTCTAATTTTGAATTTATTATAAACGATATGTTAAACGTACCTATGGGAGTAAATAGTTGTCCATCTTTCCCAAATTCAGAAGGAATAAATGATTGTTTTGCATTTGGAAATCCAAAGGTAATGGATTACTATTCTTTTTTATTTTTACAATTAATGAACTACTTAAATGAAGGACATTATTTGTTTCCACCTGAACACTTATTAGCTGTACATTTTAGTAAAGTTAAAATACAAATAAGGTATTTTCCAAATTACATTCTATTGCTTAGAAGATGGAAAGGTAGTGAGCACGAAATTTATAATAAATTTGTGAACCCACCGGAAGAATCTTTTAGATGGAGTGATTCAATAGAATTCATACCTGAACCACATTTGACATTTAAAAAACAATCAATTGTAACCGATTTTATTGTTTAATTCACAAATGATATATTTAATTGAAAATAATCATTTTATGAATATTGAAAACAAAATTAAAGAAGTAATAGAAACATTAGAAGATGCTATTACATTTGAAGATTGGAGAGCAGTTGAAGATGCTAGAAAAGAATTAACATTTTTGTTTGAAGAAATCGAGTCTTCTTTTCCTTTAGATGAATACGATGAGGAAAATGATATCGATTAATTATGACAAAAAAAATATTAGTTACTGGGTTTCCCCATAGCGGAACAACTATTTTAAGAGCCAAAATTGGTGAATGTTATTCTGTTTTTGACCAACCCAGAGAATTCGGTGATGCTCCTAGTTACAATCCTAATTCCGAATATGAATGGTATGTTTGGAAACATCCATTTCTCCATACCGTATTTAGGAATGGTGGATTCAAAGTAAAACCAGATACTCAATTTGCAAATACAATCGTTATCCCAATAATCAGAAACCCTTGGTATGTTTTTACATCTTTGAAAAAAAGAGGAGAACAAACCGGTGACTTTGATATAAATGATAATAAACAGGGGCATTCTTTATCTTATTATTTTAATGCAGCAGATGTAATACTTGATGCTTTTAAAAATAATTATGAAGGAGTATATCCAATTAGATATGAGGATATGTTTGATAATGATTATCAGAAATTAAAAGAAATATTTGATAAAATTGGTCTTAAATATGATGATGGTATTTTCACTAATAAATCTAAAGTTTACAAACACAATGAATCTAAATTCATAGAAAACTATTCTGAAACCGAAAAATATGATAATGAATATAGAGCTTGGCAAATTAATCAAAAGTTTCAAAATATGAATAATCAAGTTGATATTCCAGAAGATATATCCCAAAAATTAGCCAATGACCCCGCAACAAAAGAATTGGGATATACTGACCCGCGTAACTAATTGATTTTCAATGACTTATGTAACTCATTGATTTCCAACATATTATAACTCATTGATTTCCAATGACTTAAAAAATATTTCAAAAAATATTTGGTAGTCTCAAAACTTCTTCGTATATTTGGTATAATCATTCAAAATTAAACCCCTTTATATGAGTTGGTACACAGATTTTAAGACAGGTACAAAAGACCACCTAGTTAGTGGCAAATCCAAAAAAAGTAAATCATATAGTTCTTATGGTAAATCATCTTGGTGGATGGATGACTGGAGTGATTATTCATCTCCCGTATATTCTAGCTATTCTACAAAAGAATTAGCTACAAAGAACTTGTATAAGTTAGCAGCACATCGTAGAGCGATTGCTAACTTCGTATCTATTGTAACAGGTCAATCTATACCTGTTAAATTTTCAACAAAAGGTGATTCCTATACCGATGGTAAGGTAGTAACTATTTCGGCTAACATTGCTGAACCGAAAGAGTTTGACCCGGCCGTAGGTTTGGCATTGCACGAAGGTTCGCATATCAAACTTTCTAATTTTGACCTATTGAGAGATTTGGATTTGGCGATACATAGAATTGTTGGTAATATTGAATACGCTAGATTGGATGAAGTTTCCAAACAAAAAGGTATTCAATACTTTGCGGGTATTGTGAAAGACTTACTTAACTATGTAGAAGATAGAAGGATTGACAACTTCATCTACAAATCGGCACCTGGTTATAGAGATTATTATCGTTCAATGTATGATAAGTACTTCAATGACCCTGCTATTGATAAGGGTATGAAATCAGATGAGTTCACCGAAGAAAACTTTGAATCGTATATGTTTAGGTTGATTAACCTACATTCTAAATTCAGTAGACCTAATGCATTAAAACGTTTGGGTGATATAACTAGGGTGATTAAACTTAACGAAATCAGCCGTTTGAAAACAACCGAAGATGCTCTTAAAATAGCATTAGAAGTTTACGCTATTCTTATTGAAGCAATTGAACCACTTACTCCCCAACAACAACAAAATGGACAGGGACAGGGTAGTGGTAGTGGCAGTGGACAAGCCGGTGAAGGTGAGAAAGAAGCGGGTGAAGATGATATTGATGTTCAAATGAGTGATGATGATGGTGATGATAATGGTAGTGGTGATACCGAAGGTGATAGTGATATGAGTGGTGATGGTAATGAACCTGCCGAAGATGGTAAAGGTATCAAAGGTAAGATAAGTGTTAAGCTAGGTAAGAATGGTAAGGCATCTGCGAAAAGTGGTGAAGGTAAATTATCACAAAGGCAGATTGATATCATTCGTAAGAAGATTGAGAAACAAAAAGAGTTCCTACGTGGTAAGATTAAGAAATCCAAAATGTCTCAATCAGAATCAAAACAACTTCAATCAATTGAGGAAGCTGGTGCAGAGATGAAAGTTGTAGCGCAAGATTACTATGGTAATGGTAATTCATTCAAAGGTATTGAGTGTGTAGTGGTTAAGAAGATGACTCGTAACTTAATGGAGCAAGATAACTTTCCACTTACTTCTAAACGATATAGTACTAGTGAAGATACTTTGTACGAACAAAACTCCAAAGAAGTGTTAGAAGGTATTCGTATCGGTACATTGTTAGGTAAGAAAATGCAAGTTAGAGGTGAGAGTAGAGAAACTATCTTTAACCGTCAGCTTGTAGGTAAGATGGATAAGAGAATGGTATCTTCATTGGGTTATGGTAATGAGCACGTTTTCTTTACGAGAGAGGTTGATATGTTCAAAAAAGCTAACTTACATATTTCGGTAGATGCCAGTGGTTCTATGAGCGGTAGTAAGTGGAGTAAAACTATGGTTAATATCGTGGCGTTAGCTAAAGCGGTAGATATGATTCCTAACCTTAATATTCAAATCAGTTTCCGTACAACAACAAATGGTGAATTACCTTATATTGTACTTGCGTATGATAGTAGAGTAGATAAGTTTATGAAGGTTAAACAATTGTTTGGTTACCTATATCCAAATGGTACTACACCTGAAGGATTGTGTTTTGAAGCAATTATGAAACAAATGGTTGGTAGTAATGGTGAGGTTGATAGTTACTTCTTAAACATATCGGATGGTGAACCTTACTTTCATGGAAAAGGTATGAGTTATAGTGGTAGTAATGCGGCTAAACATACTCGTAAGATGATGAAAACAATTGAGAGTATGGGTATCAAAGTAATGAGTTATTTCGTTAGTGATAGTAGTTACGATATGGACCCGAATAGTAATGGTTCAGCTCGTATATTCAAAGAGTGTTATGGACCGGCTGCTAATTATATCAACGTAACCAACGTTAATGAGGTGGCCCGTACAATGAACCGATTATTTATGAGCAAACCCCAAAATTCATAACTGATTGATTATCAACGAGTTACGAAAATCACTCCTAACTCGTTGATTTTCAACCACTTATAACCCTAAAAAATAAATTTGGTAGATTCGAATATATTTCGTATCTTTACATAGTAAGATTGATAACAAAGAATTATTATTTATATTTAAAACCCCTTAATTATGGCAAAGTCTAATGTAGACAAAATGAGTAAACAAATCTTTAAAGTTGTAAAGATTGGCTCACATTTCAAACTAGCAAATACTGCTGGTAAAATAGTAGGTACGCAAGGAATTGGTACTCCTACTCGTAAAAAAGCTTATGAAGCCGGAAAGGCACTTCGTAAGGTAGTTGGTAGTGGTGGTAAGATTCAATACCGCTTAACCGAAATGAGTGAATTTGATAATTTAGTTGCTCCATTAAAGAGTAACGCCGAAGTGAATGTTGAGAAGTTGGATAATCATAAAGAGATTACCGATTTCATCCATAACGAATCGGTTAAACTTAAACCTGAAGGATTGGTTATTTCTGACCTTAAATGGAAATACCTTATTCGTTCAGCGGTAAGAGCTAAAAATATTATGATGACTGGACCTGCTGGTTGTGGTAAGACATTGGCGGCAAAAGCATTAACCAAAGGTTTAAAGAGACCTGATTTCTATTTCAATTTAGGAGCTACGCAAGATGCTAGAGCAACCTTAATCGGTAACACACACTTTGATAGTAAGAAAGGTACTTTCTTCGCTGAATCTGCTTTCGTAAAAGCAATCAGTACTCCAAATGCTGTTATCCTATTGGATGAGTTGAGTAGAGCACATCCTGACGCTTGGAATATTCTTATGACCGTATTGGACTTAGGACAACGTTACCTTCGTTTAGATGAGGCTGTTGATTCACCAATTGTTAAAGTAGCAGATGGTGTTACGTTTATCGCTACCGCTAACATCGGTGGTGAATATACTTCAACTCGTGTTCTTGACCGTGCGATACTTGACCGTTTCACTACAATTGAAATGGATGTATTGAATGATACGCAAGAGTTTGACTTGTTAAAGTATATGTATCCAGCTGTTAATGATGAGGATTTGAAAGCAGTAGCTGAAATTGCTAATCACACACGTGAAATTGCTAAGACAGGTGATGGTAAACTTTCAACCGGTGTTTCAACTCGTGCTAGTGTAGAAACTGCGGGATTGTTATACGATGGATTCAGTTTGTTTGAAGCGGCTGAAATTAGTATGTTCCCGTTCTTCTCAAATGATGGTGGTGTGGATAGTGAAAGAACGTATGTGAAGCAGTTGGTTCAAAAGTATATTAAGGATGATAAAGCTGATGAGGCATTATTCACCGAACCAACCGAAGATGATAGTGAAAAAATTGTTTGGTAATTTAAGGGGTTAAATCCAGACAATAGGTGGGTGGTTTCGGCCATCCACCATTTTTTATATAACCCCCAAATAAAAGTTATGTTAAAGAAAGCAAATGAGAATGAAATTATAGATTCGTTTGAAAGAAAAAAACGAATTGAAAGTGCGGCTAAATACTATGGTCTATTTTTAGAATCGTTAGGATTTGATTATGAGGCAGACCCACAAACAATAGAAACTCCTTTAAGGGTAGCTAAAGCTTGGGTAGAGGATTTAGTTAAAGGTAGTATGACCGAAGCACCAAACATAACCACATTTCCAAACGAGGAAGGATACGATGGTATAGTAATTCAGACCGGTATTAAAGTGAACTCAATGTGTGCACATCATAACTTACCGTTCTATGGTTACGCAGCGGTAGCATATCTTCCTGAAAAGAATGTAATTGGATTGAGTAAGTTGAATAGAGTTGTAGATTGGTTTAGTAGAAGGCCACAAATGCAAGAATCACTTACCGCTCAAATACATAAATTCTTAACCGATAAACTAGAATGTGAAAGTGTAGCGGTATCAATTAGTGGACACCACCTTTGTTGTGGTATGAGAGGTATCCAACATCCTGATTCCTTAATGACTACAAACAAATTTAGTGGAAGGTTTTTGGATAGTGATAACTTGATTAGAGAGGAATTTATGAACGCGATTAAAATGAATAATTTAAAATAAAAATATGAAAGTAAATTTAAGTTTATTAAGTAAAAACAGGTCATTCATCGGATTTGAAATAGAACATGGTGGGTACTTAAAGAAAAACGAAGAAGGATATCCTGTGTTAGTAAGAGCTATTGAATTAAGTTTTGGATTTTTATTTGGATGGCTGGTAATATCGTTTGATACCGGTAGAGAAATTAAGTTAGATGAAATTAATAAATCGCTTCGAGAAGAAGTGATGGGTGGTAAAATAATTGACGCAAATAAATAAAAAAATGAGTAACGAAACAAAAGATTGGATGGATAAGTTAGTGAAAAATTATCGCATACCAGAAGAACAACCAAAGGAAAAGAAAGAGCCTGTAAAGTTGTTAAAAGAGTCCCAACTTCGTATTATTATGGAGAGGGATAAAAAAGATTTAGTAAACAAAAATAATAAATAAAAAATGGAAAAATTAAGTAAGTACAAAACGCAAATCTTTAATATCATTACGATATTTTTGATTTTAGAATTCGTGATTTATCCCGGTCTTACACAAGCCAATACAATTGCTAACATATTAGCAGGTGTTGGTTTATTGTTATTGATTGTATGGGGTGGATTGGCACTTTACACTTATGTAAAAGGAAATGAAGTAACAAAAGAAATCATTGAACCTAAAAAGAAATCAAATCCTAAACAATTTGATGGTGTTAAGAGTGAAGAACCATTTGTAAAAACAAGAAAGAAATCAACAACTAAAAAAACAAAGTAATATGGAATCAATGAGTGAAAGATTTGCACGTTTGGAAAGAGAACGAGAAGAAGAATTAAAAGAATATAAATTACAACAACAATTAAAAATTAAAAAAATGACAAAGATTATCGGTGGTAGTATTGTAGGATTATTCCTAATGGTATTTTTATTCAAATCTTGCGAAAGAATTGATGCGGGGCATGTGGGTGTTAAAGTAAACCTTTATGGTGATAACAAAGGTGTAAGTGATGTGACTGAAGTGACTGGTATGGTATTTTATAATCCAATTACACATTCAATCTATGAGTTCCCAACGTTTATTCAACATAAAGAATATACCGGTGATAATTCATTTGTAGTAAATAGTAAGGACGGTTCGGAGTTTCACGTATCTCCTATCATTAACTATTCAGTACAAAGAGAGAAAGTACCGTCAATCTTCGCAAAGTATCGTAGAAGTTTAGACCAGATTGAAGAAGGTTTCTTAAAAACATCTGTATTTGATGCATTCAGATTAGCAACTAACAAATATACTGCTGATGAATTGATTGGTAATAGACAGGCATACGAAATTGAAGTTCGTAAGATTTTAGAAGGGCAGTTATTGAGAGAAGGATTTGTAGTTAATCAATTTACATCCAACTTGGTTTATCCTGAAACATTTAAAACGGCGATTGAAGCTAAGAATAACGCAGTTCAATCGGCATTGATGGCTGAGAATAAAGTTAAGCAAGCTGAAGCTGAAGCTAAGATTAAAGTAGCAACTGCCGAAGGTAACGCACAGGCATTATTAACATCTGCCAAAGCAGAAGCCGAAGCAAATAGAATGAAACAACAAACATTGACACCATTACTTATTCAATTAGAATATGTACAAAAATGGGATGGTAAGTTGCCAGTATATGGTGAAGTACCACAATTGTTCAGAACGATTCAAAAATAAATTTTTAGAGAAAGTCTTGGTTATTCCAAGACTTTTTCGTATATTTGTATAAATTAATTAAGATGAAAACATTTAAAGATTTAGAATTTGTTGAACATCCGAATCATTTAGGCGGTGTTCAAGCTCGTATCACATTTGAAAATGGATATGGCGCTAGTATAGTTAAAACTCCGCATACCTATGGCGGTGATAAGGGGTTGTATGAATTGGCGGTATTTGGTAAGGATGGGCATATAACATATGCTACCCCGATTACCGATGATGTAATTGGGTATTTAAGACCAGAAGATGTAACTGATGTAATGGAAAAAATTCAACAACTATAAGATGAGATTTGCAGGAACTAAAAGACAACAATATACAGCCGAAAGAGTTCGTAAGATGAGAATGGAACGAGGGCTTGTTAAGGCTAAAAAAGATGGTGTAAGCGATTCACAAGTTCAACACTATATGGGTAAGTTGCAGGCTGCCGGACATATGAGAGTGAATGGTTTTAAAAATATGAAGATTGATAGTAAACCAATGGGTATAGGAGTTCAACCTAATACAGCATATCTTAAAACTATGAATGTTGAATTTGAATTATATAATCAACAAGGTATGAACGATAGACCGCACTTTGATGGGTATCTTCGTTCAGCATCGGAAGTAGATAAACAATACCGATTGAAAGGTTGGTTTAATGAGGATGGAACTATTCGTTTAGAACTTGTAAATTAAAAATTATGGGATATAATCCGTATAGATGGTGGACTAAAGGTAGAACAAACAAACCACTTCCAGCAGAAGCTCCTTTGTTATTAAAGATAAGGAATGGTGACTTTGATTATTCGTATATGTTTGGTGAAGCAAAAAGTATGAGAGATACTTCTCAAAAAGTATATGACCAGACTTATAATAATTATGGTGGAACTGACCAAAAGAATAGAGAACAGGCGGCTTTAGAAGCAAGTAGAATGAAACGATTGAAAGCTATTAAGTTGGAATTAGAAGCAGCTAGAGATGAGGAAATGATATTGTGGAAATTGAGAATGGAGTTAAAGAAGGAATTCCAAAAAGATTTGTGGGATAAAGCAATGGAGAGACAGAGAGGTAAGGGAACACTAGAAGATTTATATGAGTGGTATCGTAAGAATAGTAAGGTAAAGAATCCACAATCTATTCAAGATATTCAGTTAAGAAAACCGAATACTAAAGGATTGGAATATTTATTTTAATAAAAGAACCTTATGAAAAATTTAACAAAATTAGATTCAATTAATGTATGGGCGGGACCTTTGGGGATTATGGCATGTGATGATACCGGTCTACCAATATTAGAAGAATCAAAAAGTTGGGATAATATTGAACCGGATTGGTTTCAAAACTTATCCACCGAAGATAAAGAAAAAGTAAACACAATTATTAATAATAACAAAAACAACTAAACAGTTATGGAAATCGTAAAGAGCAGATTTGGACAAGAGAGAAGCCTTGAAAGAATTAACTTGAACAAAGTTAGAGTGTTAGGTGAATCACAATTTGTGCGTAAATCAACCAATAAGCATGGTGAAATCACTATGTTTGATTTTGAAGGCGGACCTTGTTACTCATTGGGTGGAAAATTTGTATTTGAGAAACTACAATGGAAAATCAACTACATTGAACCAATGGAAAGCGGTTATAAGGACTTGTATGAAGTGA
>Ga0315907_10000602_pt1 | contig 51178 bp, 51 predicted proteins | sample LakEriMetagenome_3_FD_203525 | JGI IMG/M metagenome (GOLD analysis project Ga0315907, IMG submission 203525) | Freshwater fungal communities from buoy surface, Lake Erie, Ohio, United States - Buoy 12 MA123 | ecosystem: Environmental > Aquatic > Freshwater > Lake > Lake biofilm | place: USA... | reverse complement strand
AAAACCAGTAGAATTACTCCCAAATATCACTGCTGTTTTAGAACAATTGCAAGGAAAATACAAATTAGTTGTCGCTACAAAAGGCGATTTAAAAGACCAACATCGTAAACTTCACGATTCTGGAATAGGTGCTTATTTTCATCATATTGAAGTGATGAGCGATAAAACCGAATTGGATTATGAAAAAATGCTAGGTCGTTTAGATTGCAAAGCAGAAGATTTTTTAATGATTGGAAATTCCTTAAAATCAGATGTTTTGCCCGTTTTGAATTTAGGCGGACACGCCATTCATATTCCATATCATACAACTTGGGAATACGAAAAAATAGATTTTGAAATTCAGCATAACAACTTTAAATCGGTTACCCAAATAATAGATATTTTAACCTTAGTGTAATGAAGCAAAAGATTGACATCACAACTTGGAACCGAAAAGAACATTTTGAGTTTTTCTCTACTTTCGAAGAACCTTTTTTTGGAATTACCACACCAATCGATATGACTATTGCATATGAAAAGGCAAAAGCTATGCAAATTCCGTTTTTTGTTTATTATTTACATAAAACGATTGCTGCGGTTAATCAAGTGGAAAATTTCAGGTATCGAATTGAAGAAAACGAAGTGGTACTTTATGACGAAATAGATGCTTCTGCTACAATCATGCGCGAAGACAAAACCTTTGGATTTTCCTTTATGAAATTTCATTCAAATATTGATGAATTTACAAAAATTGCAGTAACTGAAATTGAACGCATTCAAGTAACACCTGGACTTTTTACACGAGAATTCCCTACTAATATTATTCATTTTTCAGCTATTCCTTGGATTAACTTTACAAGTCTAACCCATTCTAGAAGTTATACGTTACCAGATAGTTGTCCAAAAGTTTCCTGGGGAAAATTAATAGACGAAAATGGCAAAAAAACAATGTCGGTAGCAGTTATGGCACATCATGGTTTGGTAGATGGTTATCATATGGGATTATTTGTTGAAGCTTTACAAACGGAATTAAATAAATAAACCACTGATTGCTCAGTGGTTTATAGAACCAAAATTTAATTGAATTACTTACCTAATAACAACAATTCATTTACTAAAATTTCGGTTACATAGCGTTTGTTTCCATCTTTATCGTCATAACTTCTGTGCGATAGTTTTCCTTCGATGGCAATTTCCTTACCTTTGACAACATACTTTTCGATGAGTTCGGCAGTTTTTCCCCAAGCAGTAATTTTATGCCATTCGGTTTGTTCTACTTTTTCACCTTTCGCATTGGTATAATGCTCTTTTGTTGCCAAAGTAAGGTTTGCAACTTTTTTGTCGTTAATTGATTTAACCTCTGGATCTTGTCCTACATGTCCGATTAATTGTACTCTGTTTTTCATGGCGTATAAATATTTAATGTTAATAATTATGTTACTCTTATAGTCGCAGTCGCAGTTTTCAGTCTCAGTTATTTAATTTATGATTTACAACCGAATTTTGTTGGATTTAAAATCATATAATTAATTATTTTACCTATTTCTTCCGACTTATTTACCAAATCAACATATTGAGACTTTGATAAATAATTACATTCTATAGCAAAATCTAACCAAACAGAAGTTTCAGAATTTTCACCATCAGAATCAGTAAGCTTACTTATAAAATGATTTATATATCTTCTCTTTCTATAAGCCTCCGCAATATTTGCACATACACTTCTTGATGACCTTCTAACTTGATCTGTTAATGCGTATTTTTCTTCTTTTGGAAATGAATCAGATACTTTCTTAATTTCCATGGCTAATGAAAAAGCTTTTTGATAAGCTAATAATTTTTTGAAATCCATTTGTTAATTTTTCTGATTACTGTGACTGAAAACTGAGACTCCTTTTTCGTTCATTTCGACAATGCAAAGATGGGGTAAGAAAAAAAGGTTATTCGGTAGTTAGTTATTTACTTTCGGTTGTAACTATTTGTAAGCGTTTGTAAATGGAAATTATTTATTCAAAAAACAATAGAAATTCACATTTTTTATTTATTTTTAATGGTTCCTCCAAAATAGAATTGCTATGAGTAAAACCTGTTTAGAATGTGGCGATAAAATCATCGGTCGCGAAGACAAAAAATTTTGTTCTGATGGCTGTCGCAATGCGTACAATAACAAAATGAACAAAGATCAGAACAATCTGATGCGTAATATCAATAACTCGTTGCGCAAAAACTATCGTATTTTGTGTGATTTAAATCCAGAAGGCAAAACCAAAACAACTCGAAATAAAATGAACAGTAAAGGATTTGATTTTGATTTATTTACCTCTATTTTAAAAACAAAAACGGGCAATACTTATTTTTTCGTATATGATTATGGCTATATGGAAATAGAAAACGAACAATATGTATTAGTCAAAAAAGAATCCTAAATGAAAACAATTGCGATACTCGGCTGCGGTTGGCTCGGTTTACCTTTAGCAAAATCATTACTTTCAAAAGGATACGAAGTAAAAGGTTCTACGACTTCTGAAAGTAAGTTAGAAGTGTTAAAAAATGCCGGGATTTTGCCTTTCCAAATTCAATTAGAAGCACAACAAATCATTGGAACTATTGAAGATTTTCTGAAAGAAACAGATGTTTTGATTATTGATATTCCGCCAGGATTGCGAAGAGAAATTTCACCTCTAGAAGAAATGACATTCGTAAATAAAGTAAAAACATTGATTCCGTTTATCGAAAAATCAGGCATAAAGAAAGTCATTTTTGTAAGTTCGACTTCGGTTTATGGTGATAGTTTTCCATTTTTGGAAATTACAGAAGAAACAAAACCAAATCCCGATACGGAAAGTGGGAAACAATTATTTGTTTCTGAAAACCTTTTACAGAAAAATATTTATTTCAAAACTACGGTAATTCGTTTTGGTGGTTTGCTTGGCGATGATCGTCATCCAGCGAAATTTTTAACAGGAAAAACCAATGTTGAAAATCCGGATGCGCCCGTGAATTTAATACAAAGAGAAGATTGTATTGGAATTATTGAAAAGATACTGAATCAAGTTGAGTATGACATTTGGGGAGAAACCTTTAATGCTGTGGCTCCTCAACATCCAACACGTAAAACATATTATCAGAAAAAAGCTGAACTATTCAATTTGCCATTGCCTACCTTTGCTGAACATTCAGAATCGAAAGGTAAAATGATTTCCAGTAAAAAAGTGGAAACTATTTTAGGGTATTCGTTCCAAAAAGAAATTTAATAATGGCGTATTTTAGCGTATTTCATAATTACATCAAGCAAAAGAAAAATGCAATTGGTTTACCACTTTTAGCATTAATTTGGATTAGCTTTTTCTGGGGAACTACATGGATTGCTTCCAAAGAAGGTGTCAAGCACATGCCTCCGATGCAATTAGTTGCCTTACGACAATTGTTTGGTGGATTGTTGTATTTGCTTTATTTCTTAATCAAAAAACACCCTTGGCCAAATAAACGTCAATGGCGCACGATTTTGGTTTTGAGCGTCCTGAATTTCATGCTGAGTAACGGATTGAGTACTTGGGGCGTGAAATACATTTCAAGTGGTTTGGGTGCGATTATTGGTTCCATTTTTCCCCTTTGGATTGTCATTATCAGTTTATTTCGAGGACAAAAAACATCTTGGAAAGCAGTTATAGGGATGGTTGTTGCTTTTGGCGGCATTTGTGTAATATTCTTCGATTACCTCAACGATTTCTTACGCCCTGAATTCCGATTTGGGATTTTACTTTCGGTAATTGCTACGTTTACTTGGGCGTTATCTTCGATTTATATCAAAGAAAATAAGACCAATTTCAATCCTTATTTTAGTTTGGGATTGCAAATGTTGATTTCGAGTGTTGTAATTTCGAGCGTCATTGGATTCAATGGCACTTCGGTTCCGTTGACTGAAATTCCAGCGATTTCTTGGTGGTCAATTGGTTATTTGGTCGTTTTTGGTTCGGTATTAACCTTTATTGCGTTTATTTATGCCTTAGAAAATTTACCCACCGAAATCAGCAGCTTATATGCCTACATTAATCCGATGGTGGCGTTGTTTTTTGGTTATTTGTTGTTTAATGAACCTTTAACTACAGCAATTATCCTTGGCGGAACGATAACTATTATTGGACTTTATTTAGTGAATCGATCAATTAAGAAGAAATAAAAAATCCCACCTAAAGATGGGATTTGATTATATTTTGTATTTGATTACCAAATTTTAACACGTTTATCTGGGGCAACATACATACTATTACTTGGTTGAATATTGAACGCATTGTAAAACGCTTCCACATTTTGTAACGGCACATAAGCACGATACATTCCTGGCGAATGTGGGTCGGTTTTTACTTGATTTTTGATGGCTTCATCACGCATTTTACTTCTCCAAATAGTTGCCCAAGAAATAAAGAAACGTTGCTCTGGCGTAAATCCATCAATTAAACCTGGGTTTCCGTTTGCTTTCAAATAGATTTGTAATCCGTCGTAAGCTGCGTTAACGCCTCCTAAATCTCCGATGTTTTCTCCTAAAGTGAATTTTCCATCTACAAAAATTCCAGGTAATGGTTCTAAAGCAGAATATTGATCGGCTAAAGCACTTCCAAGACCTGTAAATTGTTTCAAATCTTCATCACTCCACCAATTAACTAAATTTCCATCAGCATTATATCTTGAACCTGAATCGTCAAATCCGTGTGAAATTTCGTGACCAATTACGGCTCCAATTCCACCATAATTCACTGCTTCATCCGCTTTATAATCATAGAAAGGCGGTTGTAAAATAGCTGCTGGGAATACAATTTCGTTATTGGTTGGACTAAAATAGGCATTAACTGTTTGTGGCGACATTCCCCATTCTTCTTTGTCTACAGGTTTGCCTAATTTTTCGATATTCTTTTTATGACTCCATCTCGCATACATTCTTGAATTATCAAAATATGTTCCGCCTTGTTCTGGTGATTTCACTTGTAATTCTGAATAATCTTTCCATTTATCAGGATATCCGATTTTTACACGGAATTTATTCAATTTGATTTTTGCATTCTCCTTAGTTGCTTTTGTCATCCAAGGTAAATTATTGATTCGGTTATCAAAAGCTTGCATTACGTTTGCAATCATTGATTGCGCTTTTGCTTTCGCTTCTGGCGGAAATTTCTTAGCTACATACAATTTGCCTAACGCTTCACCTAATCTTCCGTTAACAGTGGCTAACGCTCTTTCTTCTGCTGGACGCTGTTTTACTGCTCCCGTTAGTGTTTTTCCGTAAAAGTCAAAATTAGCATTTTCGATAGTTGTAGATAAAATTCCTGACGAACCTCTTAAAACAGTCCAGCGCATGTATGCTTTCCAATCTTCGATTTGGTTGTCTTTTAAAATTGTTTCAATTGTTTGTAAATATTTTGGTTGAGAAACTACTAACGAATCTACTTTTCCTATTCCAACCGATTGAAAATAAGACTCCCATTTTACAGAAGGAACTAATTTTTGTATATCTGAAAAACTCATTGGGTTATAGGTTTTTCTTCGATCTCTTCGTTCTACTCTATCTAAAGTAGCGGTTGACATTTTAGTTTCTAACGCTAAAATTTTCTTTGCATTATCGTTTGCTGTTGCTTCAGATTCTCCAATAAATTGCAACATTCTTGTTACGTGAGCTACATATTTTTCGCGTTTCTCTTTGTTGTCTGGCGCATCTGAAACGTAGTAATCTCTATCGGGTAAACCAAGGCTTCCTGTTCCTACATAAATGACGTTTTTGTTGCTGTTTTTAGCATCAGCGCCTATGTAACTTCCAAAAAAACCTAATCCCATTTCGGGTTCCATTTCGGCTAATAAAGCAACTAATTGATCGGTATTTTGAACACTATTAATTTTAACTAAATAAGGTTTTAATGGCTCGATTCCTGCTTTATTTCTAGTTACAGTGTCTAAAACGGTTTTGTACAAGCTAATCGCTTTTGCCTGATCAGAATTTGGATCAATAGTTTTATCGTTGATGGCTTCTTTTAAAATGATCATTACGTCATCATCGGTGTTTTTTCGAAGTTCATCAAAACTTCCCCAACGCGTTCTATCGGCAGGTATTTCAGTTTTATCTAGCCAAGTTCCGTTAACATATCTATTAAAGTTATCAGCTGGATTGGTTGATTTATCCATGAAATTAAGATTAATCCCTGTAGATACTGATTGCTTTGCAACCTCCTGCTTCGATTTACAAGAATAAAAGGAAGTAGTTAAAATAAGAAGTACTACACTTCCATTTACAATGATTTTTTTCATAACTTATTCTTTAATGATTCGCTTAACTGTTGATTGATTATTTTCTATAATTTTAACATAATAAATTCCTTGGGTTACCTGTGTCAAATCTATATTTGTTTCAAAATTTGAAATGGTTATTTCTTTTTTCGAATAAACAATTTTACCTGTTAAATCATAAACTTCAATTCCTGTTGGTTGAAGATTTCCAAGTGAAATATTGAATATTCCATTAGATGGATTTGGATACACAAACACATTATTTAGTTCAAAATTTTCAGATGAAAGTGTTCCTGAAATTACAAAATCATCAATATTAACCCCTGCTTTTGTTACGGATTCATCTGTTTGAAAAACTATTCTAAAAATAATATTGCTTTCAGTATTTAAAAAATTTAATGGGTAGGTATATGTATTTAAAACTGTGCTTGTCCCTGTCCATTGGGCACCTGGGCAATTTTGACAGTCATTTGCGGTACCTGAGGATGAGTTTGTTCTATCACTATTATACCAATTAGTTGCCATGTTACCTAATACATTCCATGTTGCGCCAAAATTTGTAGAATATTGAACATAAACAATGTCCCAATTTTCCTCTAAATCATATTTCATTGCAAAACTAATTTGCGGATTTATGACATTTGATAAATTATAACATTGAGAAACAAGATATGATTTGATCATATCGGGATAATTCCCTGTTAAATTAGTGGTGTATATTGTATTGCCAGAAGAAGACATAATTCCTGCAGTTCTTATTCCTCTAACCCATTGTGATCCTTGTCCGCCTTCATTATATGAAATTAATTCATTTGAAGTAGTTGTAAATGGATTTACTTGACCTATTGTACCGGAATCATTAATATAAAAAGTTATTGAACCACTATTATTATCAGAATAAGCATCACTTGTAATAGTTGTAGTAACATTTAAAGTATGAACCCCTCTAGTTAATGTTGAAGAAGGTAAATCAATGGTTGCATTATTGTTAGCGGCAATAGTTCCATTCCAAACATAACTATTAGTTGCTCCTCCATCAATTGAGTAATTAACAGTTACACTAGATATTGCATTTGTTCCATTATTTTTAACTTGTACTTGAGGTATTATATTTTGTACACAATTAATATCTATTCCAGGACTTAGTATGGTTAAAAATTTTACATCATTTGCAGGTGCTTGAACGGGAATGTCGGTCTGCCAAATTCCTCTTCCATAGGTTGCTGCAATTAATTTTGCATCTTCTAGATTTATTTCTAAATCAGTTACTGAAACGTTTGGTAAATTTGTATCAAAAGGTTGCCAAGAAGTCATAGAATCATCTCTATAATACACACCTAAATCTGTTCCTAAATAGATTGGATTTTCTGTGTTTCTTCCTTGATGTACAATAACATTCTTACCTATATTAGGTAATCCAGAAGAAATGTTAGAAAAAGTAGTGCCTCCGTTTGTAGATTTGAATACGCCTCCTGCAGAACTTTGAGTGGTTAAATACACAATATTACTGTCTGAGGAATGGACTTCTATAGATGTAATAGCACTCGAAGCGGTATAAACATTTGTGAAATTTATTCCTAAATCGGTACTTTTATATAAAGTTGATCCGTTTGCAACATACATAATATTATCATTTGATGGATCAATACTTATCTGTTCTATGTTGCCTGAACCTATAGAATTGCTGTTTTGTTGTACCCAAGAGTCTGAAACTAATTTATATAAATTATTATATCCCGCAAATAAAAGACCCGCATTATTAACCGCTAATGGTGTAACCCAATTACCACTTATTCCTGATGGAGCTGGAACAGATGCGCTTAATCCATCCCCCGCATTGTTGCTTATATAAAGATTACCTCCAGACTGTATAAAACCATAATACTGGTTTGGATTATTAGGATTAATTGCAGTATCCATTCCGTCTGCACCATAATAATTTTTCCATTGATTATCACTATATGCATATCCACCATTGTCTTGTAATCCTCCCATCATTTTACCTGCCGATTGCCTTGAAACTGCAATTTTATAAAATTGACTGATTTGAACTCCTGCTGTTAAATCAGTGAAATTTCTTCCCCCATTGTTTGAAAAATATATTCCACCATCGCTTCCGCAAAAAAGTTTATTCCCATGAAATCCTAAATAATGAATATCAGCATGAGTGTAAGATGGTGCTGTTGGAGAACTCCAATTATTTAATTTTGTTAAGGAAGCTCCTCCATTTGTTGATTTCCATACATTTAAACAACCTGTATAAATTTCTTCTGCATTAGTTGAGGATACGGCTAAGGCTAAATCATACCACGATTGATTAGATTCAAATACATCTGTAGTTGTATTGGTTGCTGTAAATGTAGCGCCTGAATTAACAGATTTATAAACCCCTTGAAAATCACCAGTGGTATTGGCACTTAAAATATAAACGTAATTTGCGTTTGCTGGAGTAACATCCAACAATAATCGACTTGAACTTACTGGTAATCCTGATGAAAGTTGAGAAAATGTTGTTCCTGTATCGGTTGAACGATAAAAACTAGTATCTGACACCCCATAAATAGTTGAAGGATCTCCTGGCTTTAGACGGATACTTCCTTGTGAAAAATCACCTGATTGAACTTGACTCCAAGTGTTCCCAGCGTTTGTTGTTTTATAAATTCCATTATTAGTGGCACACCAAAGTATTTGATTATTCGTTGGATGAATTAAAATATCGCCTGCTCTTGATGGGTTTGATCCTCCCATAACGCCAGTAGCATTCCATGTTAAACCACCATCTGTTGATTTGTATACTCCAACAGAGTAGGAATCTCCAGCATCTTTATCTCCTGTTACAATATAAATTACATTTGAATTAGAATAATCAACCGCTATTCCAGAAACGCCAATTTGTGGTAATTCATCTGTAAGTGGAGTCCATGTTGAACCATTATTAATTGATTTCCAAATTCCGCCTGCAGGAGCCCCTAAATAAATAGTATTTGAGTTCGATGGATCTACATGAACGATATTTACCCTTCCTTGTCCAGAAGACCATGACCCCGTATTTGTATGGGTAAAAGGCCCTATAGGTTGCCAGTTACTCACTGGTAATGAAGAAATATTTCTATTCGCTCTGGATTGATTTTTTTGGCGCCAAACATTCCAAAATTCTTCCGAAGACATAATATAACCTTGTTCATTAGCATAATTTCTCCAGTGATATTCCCAACGCATAAATGGTTTATACCCCGATCCTCTTGCATTTTTATCTCTTGTTGACCAATATTGGTTAAATGAAGTTACCAATTCATCTATTGTTGCTTCATTACGAGATGTAGAGGAGTTAGACATCCATGGGGCTTTAGAATTAAATTGTGAAAATCCAAAAAAAGAACACAATAAACTAACAATCAAGTAATTTTTAATCATTTTAGTAGTGTTTTACAGTATTAATTCACAAATATAATAAAGAAAATGAACTTATTAGAACTTTAACAATGGTTTAAAAGGTCATGAAAACTAAATATGTTTATTTTTGTAAAAAAAATAATGCTTACTCAATTAAAACCATACAGAACATTTATAGTGCTATTTTTAATTGTATCAATAGCTATTTTTTTTGGCATTTATTCTTTGCAAACGCCTAAAAAAATATTACCCATCTATTCACCAAGAGATATTAATCCAGAATTAGTAGATTCAACAGTACAACATATTGGTAATGATCATAAAATTGCAGATTTTTCATTTTTCAATCAAAACGGAAAATTAATTTCTCAAAAAGACTATGAAAATAAGATTTATGTAGCAGATTTCTTTTTTACAACTTGTCCAACTATTTGTCCTAAAATGACCAATAACATGTTTTGGTTACAAAATCAATTGAAAAAATATCCCGATGTAAAATTGTTGTCTTTTTCGGTAACACCCGATATCGACACTCCAGAAGTTTTAAAAAAATATGCCCTCGAAAAAGGAGTTGATGATTCAAAATGGAATTTAGTTACAGGCGATAAATCCGCAATATATTATTTGGCCCGAAAGTCCTATTTAGCAGTTAAAACAGGAAAACCTGACGAGTTATATGACATGGTGCATACCGAAAATTTTATTTTAGTGGATAAAAACAAAAGGATTAGGGGCTTTTATGACGGCACTAATCTAGATCAACCCTCAGAAGATGGTAAAACCAAAAATATGCAACAATTATTAGCAGATATTCTTTGGCTAACTGAAAATCAAAAATAATTTAGATTAAGTTGATGTTTATCAGGTTTTCTTAGTTATTAATTTTTACTTTTGTATTTTAATTAAATCTAAATAAGGAAATGAACCAAAACTCGTCTTCTCTAAAAATTGGAGAATCAGCAACTATTACCGCTGTTAATTTAGACGAAATCCCTCTAAAATTATTAGAAATGGGATGCTTGCCTGGCAATCAAATTACGTTGCTTCAGGTAGCTCCTTTTGGCGATCCTTTATATTTTAATGTAAATGATTCTCATGTAGCTATTCGTCTAGAAACAGCTAAAGAAATTAGCATTCAAAAAGCACATTAAGATGAATGCAAATCCTATCAAAGTCGCTTTAATTGGTAATCCAAATGTGGGTAAAACGTCTGTATTTAATGACCTTACCGGTTTAAATCAACAAGTTGGCAATTATCCAGGAATTACCGTTGAAAAAAAACAAGGAGTTTGCAAATTATCCGATTCGGTTAAAGCAAAAATCATCGATTTACCTGGAACTTATAGTTTAAATGCAAGTTCAATCGACGAAAACGTTGTTATTGAATTACTACTCAATAAAAATGATGAAGATTTTCCAGATGTCGCCGTAGTAGTGACTGAAGTTGAAAATTTAAAGCGAAATTTATTGCTTTTTACTCAAATTAAAGATTTAGAAATCCCAACCATCTTAGTCATAAATATGGCGGATCGGATGGCATTAAAAGGAATCGAATTGGATATTCCAATTTTAGAAAAAGAATTAAAAACCAAAATCGCTTTAATAAGTTCCCGAAAAAAAATAGGAATTGATTATTTGAAAGAATTAATTTTAAATTTCCCTACACTTTCAACAGAACCTTGCTTAAACGCCTCAACTATTGATCCTGATTATTTCAATAATTTAAGAAGAGCGTTCCCAAATCAGTTGTTGTACAAACTTTGGTTGGTAATTACGCAAGATGTTAATTTCTTAAATTTGGAGCGAAACGAAATAAAAAGTTCGTTTACAAAATCGCACGCCGATTTAAAACGTTTACAACAAAAAGAAACCATAAAACGCTATCAATTTATTAATGACACACTAAAAATTGGTCAAAAAATCGATAGTTCAAAAGCCTCTGATATTCGATCTAAAATCGATCGCATTTTAACCCACAAAATTTTTGGCTATGTAATTTTCTTCGGAGTTTTAATGCTTATTTTTCAATTTTTATTTGATTGGAGTAGCATTCCAATGGATTTTATAGATGAAACGTTTGCTAATTTTAGTTCACTTGCAAAACAACAACTTCCGGCAGGAGAATTTACAAATTTAATTAGCGAAGGATTAATTCCAGGAATAGGTGGTATCGTAATTTTCATTCCTCAAATCGCTTTTTTATTCTTGTTTATTTCGGTATTAGAAGAAAGTGGTTACATGAGTCGAGTGGTGTTTTTAATGGATAAAATCATGCGAAAATTTGGCTTGTCTGGAAAAAGTATTGTGCCCTTAATTTCGGGAACAGCTTGTGCTATTCCGGCCATAATGAGTGCTCGAAATATTGAAAATTGGAAAGAGCGTTTAATTACCATTTTAGTTACCCCATTTACCACTTGTTCCGCAAGATTACCTGTTTATGCTATTTTAATTTCCTTAATTATTCCCGAAAAAAGACTATTTGGATTCCTAAGTTTACAAGGTTTAACCCTTATGGCACTTTATTTATTAGGTTTTGGAATGGCTGTTTTTTCGGCATACTTACTCAATAAATATTTAAAATTAAGTTGCAAATCTTATTTTGTTGTAGAAATGCCAAGTTATAAAATTCCAATGATTAAAAATGTTGGGCTTAACGTTTTAGAAAAAACTAAAGCTTTTGTAACTGGTGCCGGAAAAATAATTTTAGCCCTATCGGTAATTTTATGGTATTTAGGTTCACATGGTTTAAGTGATGATTTCAATAATGCCGAACAAATTATTACTGAACAAAATAAAAACAAAACCATTTCTGCAGAAGAATTTGAAGACCAAGTAAATGCATGTAAATTAGAAAATTCATACATCGGCTACATGGGAAAAGCCATTGAACCCGCTATTAAACCATTAGGTTACGATTGGAAAATTGGGATAGCTGTTGTGAGTTCGTTTGCAGCACGCGAAGTTTTTGTAGGCACATTGGCAACTATATATAGTGTAGGTAGTCATAGTGAAGAAGATACTACGATTAAAAACAAAATGGTAGCAGAGGTTCATCCTAAATCGGGAAAAAAAATATTCAATTTTGCTACAGGAATTTCCTTGTTGCTGTTTTATGCTTTCGCGATGCAATGTGTTTCTACGCTAGCGATTGTAAAAAAGGAAACGAATTCTTGGAAATGGCCAATAATTCAGCTCGTTTTCATGAGTGGTTTTGCTTACATCACTGCATTAATTGCTTATCAAATTTTGAAATAAAATGGTACAAGAAATTTTAGTCTATATCTCTTTAGCTGTTGCAATTGGTTTTTTAATACAAAAATTCTTTTGGAAAAAACGTGCTAAAAAAGCTAAACCTTGCGGTGATGATTGCGCTTGTCATTAACCTAAAGCAACATCTAACATCATCATTACGATAAAACCTCCAATAAAACCTAAAGTAGCAATATCTGTATTTTTATCTTGTTGTGTTTCTGGGATAACTTCTTCTACCACAACAAAAATCATTGCTCCGGCAGCAAATGCTAAGGCATAAGGTAATAATGGCGTAAAAAAGGTGACTGCTACTGCTCCTAAAACACCGGCTATAGGTTCTACAAGTGCCGAAGATTGCCCGTACATAAAGCTCTTCCAACGACTCATTCCCATTCTGCGTAAAGGCATAGAAACGGCAATACCTTCTGGAAAATTTTGAATACCAATTCCAATAGCTAAAGTTACTGCTCCGGCAATTGAAGCTTCTGGGATTCCAGCGGCAACTCCACCAAAAAGTACACCAACTGCTAATCCTTCTGGAATATTATGTAAAGTAATGGCTAAAACGAGTAAAGTAGTACGTTGCCAAGGCGATTTAATCCCTTCCGTTTCTTTAAAATTTATATGTAAATGCGGTAAAACTTTATCCAATCCAAAAATAAAAATGGCGCCTAACAAAAAACCTACTGCTGCCGGAATTACCTTCATAAATCCATCGCCTTCAGTCATTTCAATAGCGGGTGCTAATAAACTCCAAAAACTTGCAGCCACCATTACACCACCCGTAAAACCAAGCATTCCATCTAGAACTACCCGATTCATGTTTTTAAAAAAGAAGACAAACGAAGCACCAAATGCAGTTAAGGCCCAAGTAAAAGTAGTGGCTATTAAAGCGGCAAGTATCGGGTCGATACGTTCAAAAAAATCTAAAACAATTTGAAACATGGCTTATTTTTTTTCAAATTTAAGGTTAAATGACCTATAAAAACAAGTATTTTAGTAAATTTGAAACATGGAACACCATGATTATATTTTTACAGGTTCAGGATTATCGGCTTTAATGACGGTTTATGAAATGCTATCATCTGGAAAGTTCGAAAATAAATCAATTTTATTAATTGATGAACATACTAAAAAAGTAAACGACCGAACGTGGTGTTTTTGGGATGAACACAATTTGTTTGATGAAATCGTTAATAAAAAATGGGATCAAGCGGTTTTTGCTAATAAAAAATTCAATCGCGTTTTAGAATTAACGCCCTATCAATACAAAAAAATTAATGGGTTAGACTTTTACGAATTGGTTTTCAAGAAAATTTCCGAATATAAAAACATTCATTTTCTCAATCATAAAGTAGTTGATTTTGCTGAATATGGAACTCATTGCGAAGTGAAAACTGACCAAAAAATGTTCACTTGTAATAAAATTTTCAATTCGATTTATAAACCTGAAATTGTGCAATCGCAGAACAAATTCCCATTAATTCAACAACATTTTATCGGTTGGTTTATCAAAAGTAAGGAAGCGGTTTTTACTCCAAATTGTGCTACTTTCATGGATTTTTCGGTTGAACAAAAAGGCAATACGCGTTTTATGTATGTTTTACCAACTTCAGAACATGAGGCTTTATTAGAATATACGTTGTTTTCAAAAGATTTACTTCATAAAGAAGCATACGAATCTGAAATTCAGAATTATATTACAAATCTCGGAATAACCGAATACGAAATCATTGAAAAAGAACAAGGCAATATTCCAATGACCTGTTACCCTTTTTGGAAACACAACACTAAAAACATCATCAATATTGGTTCGGCTGGAGGTTGGACGAAAGCCAGCACGGGTTATACCTTTAAAAACGCAACCAAAAAAGCAAAAGAATTAGTTTATTTTCTGAACACCACTGCCGATTTTAGAAAATTTCATAAAGTGAATAAATTTTGGTTTTATGATTTATTACTGTTGGATATTTTAAGTTCAAAAAACGAATTAGGTTCAAAAATATTTTCATCAATGTTTAAAAACGGAAATTCGACCATAATTTTTAAATTTTTGGATGAAGAAACTTCTATTTGGGAAGATTTACAAGTGATTTGGAGGTGTCCAAAACAATTATTTATTAAAGCATTTTTCAATCGATTTGTATAAAAAACGGTAAAATCATAACAAATGTTTAAGAATTGATATTCGCTAACAAACAAAAATCTTCGTAGCTTTGTTGTTCAAAACTTAATAAAATAAAATTATGTATCCAGAAGAAATGGTTAAACCAATGCGTGCTGAGTTAACAGATGCTGGTTTTCAAGAATTATATAGTGCAGAAGCAGTAGAAAATGCTTTAAAAAATGAAGGCACCACCTTAGTGGTTGTCAACTCGGTTTGTGGTTGTGCCGCTAGAAATGCGCGCCCAGGAGCAAAAATGAGTTTAGAAGGTGGTAAAAAACCATCGCAATTAGTAACTGTTTTTGCAGGAGTTGATAAAGAAGCGGTAGATGCAGCACGTCAACACATGTTCCCTTTTCCTCCATCATCTCCATGTATGGCTTTGTTTAAAGACGGAGAATTAGTACATATGTTAGAGCGTCATCATATTGAGGGTCGTCCAGCAGAGTTAATCGCTGAAAATTTAAAAGACGCTTACAACGAGTTTTGCTAATAATAAACGAGTAAAAAAACCTATATTAGATTTATGAAATATTTAATTCGTATAGCCTTATTATTTGTTTTGTTGCCAAGCTTTCAGTGTGACGAAGACGATAACAGAACAACCCCTGAGATATTAGCTGAAAAGAAACAAGAAATTCTTAATTATATTCAAAGTTTTTCTTGCGCGAATGCGACCGAATGTCTTTCAATCGCTTTTGGAGCAAAACCTTGTGGTGGACCAAGAGAGTATTTAGCTTATCCAAATACTGTTGACCAAACTACCCTAGAAACTTTGGTTTCAGAATATTACGAAATGGATCATCAATATAATATTGAAATTGGTGCAATTTCAGACTGTATGGTTGTAAATCCACCAAATACCATAAATTGTGTGAATGGCGTGTGCACGATTATCAATTGATTTTTTCATTATTCAAGACTGTTAGGTCTATTATACTATGCTAGCATACAATAAAACCACCGTTAATTTGGTGGTTTTTTTATTTTAAACCTTACTTTTGTGAAAATTCATTTAAAAAATGGAAAAAATAGTATCCTATCCATTATCTATAGTATATTACTTCTTTTTTTTACTTTGGTTGGTGATTTTTCATCCCATCCAGTGGATTTGTTATACCTTTATTGGCTATAATGCACATCGTTTGAGTGTTGCTTATTTAAATTGGTTTCTTGTTAGAACAACCCATATTCTTGGAACTACTTATCATTTAAACGGGCTTGAAAATATTCCTGAAAACAAACCTATAATTATTGTTGCCAATCATCAAAGCTTATATGACATTACCACTATTCTTTGGTTTTTAAGAAAAATACACCCAAAATTTATTAGTAAAATAGAACTTGGAAAAGGAATTCCGAGTGTTTCATATAATTTAAGACATGGGGGTTCAGCATTAATTGATCGGAAAAACCCAAAACAAGCCTTACCCGAAATTAAAAAAGTAGCTGAGTTGATTAATGCTAATAATTATTCAGTAGTAATATTCCCTGAAGGCACAAGAAGTAAAACGGGCGCCCCTAAACCTTTTGCATCAAGCGGATTAAAAATGTTGTATAAATTTGCTCCCGATGCCTATTTTTTGCCAATTACCATTAATAATTCGTGGAAAATGACGAAATTTGGCTCATTCCCTCTAGGCCTAGGAAATTCATTACATTTTCAGATACACCCTGCAATGAAAATTTCTGATTTTTCTTTTGAAGAAATCTTCGATAAAACAGAAAAAATAATTGCCAATTCTATAAAACAAACATAACATGTCTATACAAAATGTACGCCTAGAAGTAATGCAATTTCTAGAAAAAAAAATTGACACTTTTGTCGATGAATTTTTAATTCCAGTAGAAAAAATTTGGCAACCCACTGATTTACTTCCTAATTCACAAAAAGATTCTTTTTTTGAAGAAGTAAAAGAACTACAAGAAATAGCAAAAGATTTACCCTATGATTTTTGGGTAACCCTAGTGGGAGACACCATTACTGAAGAGGCACTTCCAACCTATGAATCTTGGTTATTAAACATTGAAGGAGTGGGCCAAGAAACACCAACAAACGGTTGGAATAAATGGTTTCGCCAATGGACAGGAGAAGAAAACCGTCATGGCGACGTACTAAATAAATATTTATATTTATCTGGACGTGTAAATATGAAAGAAGTTGAAATTACTACACATCATTTAATTAAAGATGGTTTTGATATTGGCACCAGTAATGACCCTTATAAAAATTTTGTATATACAAGTTTTCAGGAATTAGCCACTTATGTTTCTCACAATAGAGTAGGTCAAATTGCCAAAAATTATGGCGATAGAAAACTACATAAAATGTGTAATTTAATTGCGGGTGATGAAATGCGCCATCACTTAGCCTATAGTGAATTTGTAAATCAAATATTTAAAGTAGACCCAAGCGAAATGATGTTAGCTTTTCAACACATGATGAAACATAAAATTACAATGCCCGCGCATTATTTAAGAGAATCTGGACAAAAAATCAGTACCGCATTTGAACATTTCTCAGATGCTGCACAACGAATTGGGGTTTATACAGCGAGTGATTATGTAGACATTATGCAAAAATTGAGCGACAAATGGGAAATAGATAAAATTTCTGGTTTAACCGACGAAGCCGAAAAAGCAAGAGATTTCTTAATGAAATTACCTTCACGAATGATAAAAATTTCAGAACGATTAGTCATTCCAGAAACTGGACATATATTTAAATGGGTTGAACCAGCATTAGTAAAATAATTTATTAAATTCCAATTTTTATAAGTTGGAATTTTTTTTGTAATTTGTACACATGGAAATAATAGAGCAAACCATTCATTTTGTAAAAGAGCAACTCAAAAATGCAGAAGGCGGGCATGATTGGTTTCATATCGAGCGTGTATATAAAAACGCTTTATTAATTGCCAAAGAAGAAAAATGCGATATAGAAGTCGTAAAATTAGCTGCTTTATTGCATGATATTGCCGATTCGAAATTTCATAATGGTGATGAATCGGTTGGCCCAAAAACAGCCAGAACGTTTCTAGAAGCACAAAATGTAAAAGAAGAAACCATTTTACATGTAATCGCTATTATTGAAAATATTTCGTTTAAAGGCGGAAATTTTGAACAAAAATTTCGTTCAAAAGAATTAGAAATTGTGCAAGATGCCGATCGATTGGATGCTATTGGAGCTATAGGAATTGCTCGAACATTTAACTATGGTGGATTTAAAAACAGAGCATTGTATGATCCAGAAATTGCACCAAATCTTGCTATGTCTAAAGAAGAATATAAAAAAAGTGAGGCGCCAACCATCAATCATTTCTACGAAAAATTATTGCTTTTAAAAGATAAAATGAATACCGAAACAGGTAAAAAAATAGCCAAAAAACGTCATGATTTCATGATTCATTTTTTGGCTCAATTTTATGCCGAATGGGAAGGCGAGGTCTAATATTTATTTCCCTGGAAAAATTGCTTTTCTTTTTTCTAAAAATGCCGTTGTTCCTTCTTTAAAGTCTTCAGTTCCAAAACAAGCACCAAAATTCTCAATTTCAATTGTAAATCCATTCGTTCCATCTTCAAAATTTGCATTGATTGCTTGTATGGCTTTCGCAATAGCAACGCTCGAATTATTGCAGATTTTTGCAGCAATTCCTTTAGCAAATTCCAATAATTCTTCTTGAGAAACTACATGATTTACTAAACCATAATTTTTTGCTGTTTCTGCATCAATCATTCCGGCAGTCATGATTAATTCCATTGCTCGACCTTTTCCAACTAATTGCACTAATCGCTGTGTGCCCCCATAACCCGGAATTACGCCCAAAGTTACTTCGGGCAAACCCATTTTTGCATTGTTAGAAGCAATTCTAAAATGACACGCCATCGCCAATTCTAATCCGCCGCCTAAAGCAAAACCATTAACTGCAGCAATGACAGGAGTGCTCAAATTTTGAACAAAATCAAACAATAACTTTTGCCCTTCGGCTGCTAATTGTTGCCCTTCGGCTACAGAAAAATCAGCAAATTCCGAAATATCGGCTCCAGCCACAAATGCTTTTTCGCCACTTCCTGTAACGATAATTACTTTGACTAATTTATCTTCGTTTAAAGCTTTAAATCCATCGTGTAATTCTTGAATGGTTGCCTTATTTAATGCATTTAACTTAGTAGGCCTATTGATGGTTACAACAGCTATATTGTCTTGTTTTTCAATTAAAATGTTTTCCATTTTACGTTATTTATTATTTGTTTATTGGAAAGGAAACTAAAAATTCAGTTCCTATATTTATTTCCGTTTCAAAAGTAATCGTTCCTTGGTAATTTTCAATAATATTTTTGATGATAGCTAAACCAAGACCCATTCCGCTTGATTTTGTTGTGAATTTTGGTTCAAATATTCGAGCCGCATGGTCTTCAGATATTCCTTTACCATTGTCTTTTACGGCAATTTTTACTTGATGATCTTCTCTAAAAACAGTAACAAATACTTGCTTAATTTCCTGCTCTTCGGGTATTGCCTGAATGGCGTTTTTGACCAAATTTGTAACCACTCTTATCAATTGTGTGCGATCTAATTTAGCAATAATCTCGTCTTCAATTGCCGAAAATGCGATGTAATCTTCATTGAAAATTTCCAAAGTCATTTGAACCACTTGCACTACATTAAGTGTTTCATTTTGTTGTGCAGGCATGGTTGCAAAGTTTGAAAACGCATTTGCCACCGAACTCATAGTGTCAATTTGTTGTAAAATAGTTTTAGTATAATCTTCTAGTTTTTTAGAAATATTTGGATCATTTGCTTCAAATTTACGTTGAAAATTTTGCACTGTTAATCGCATTGGAGTTAAAGGGTTTTTAATTTCGTGTGCCACTTGTTTTGCCATTTCGCGCCAAGCTTGTTCTCTTTCGCTTTGCGCTAAAATAGTAGCACTTTCTTCTAATTTATCCACCATATTATTGTAGGACTTAATTAAAAGATTGATTTCTTCACTCCCGTCTTCTAGTACAATTTTTTCATTACGTTGGTCCAATTGTGTTTGTTGCATTTTATCACTAATAATTTTTAGCGATTTGGTAATATAACTCGATAAAAAATAGGATAACACTATAGAAATCAGAAACATAAAAGCATATACTTGCCCAAATCTAATGAGGAAATTTTGCACTTCGTTATTATAAAACGCTCGGTCTTCTTCATAAGGTAAATTTAAAATTCCGAGTGGTTTAAACTTGGTGTCTTTTAAATAAGTGTATGAAGAACGAAAAGGCTGTCCATCAATTGTTGAAAATTCGATATATCGTTTTTCTAAAGAAGCTTGCAAAATTTTAAGTGTTGCTTCATTAATTTTTGGCTTGTCTTTATCAATTTTAAAGATGGCTTTTGAGGATATTAATAATTTTCCGTTTAAATCAAAAATATTGATTTCCATGCTATGAATATCCGCCAATTCGAAGATTTTCTCTTTAAAAATTAACGGAACATTCTCTGTAGTTAAAGGATAAGTTGTGGTTTGAAGTACATAATTTATATGTTCTGCAATAGCGGTTTCTTTTCGTTCTAATCGGTCTTGGTGGTATTCTCTGGCTTCTTTTCTAAATTGATAAATGGATACTGTTGCAATCAACACCGACGCAATGAGTGTTAAGAATATCATGGATAAAAATATTCTTACGCGAAGTGAAAGATTTTTTATGTTAAAAATTCTATCCATTGTTTGATTTTAAATCGAAATAAAGTTATTGCTTTTCTCTTATTCTTTTATAGAATTTAAAACCAAGCATAATAATTACTGAAAATAATACAATTCCAACTACACCATAAATCCAATTAATTGCATTTTTTAAAATTACTAAAAAAACAACTGCAAAAAGAATAATTGTAGCGCCTTCGTTCCATAATCGCATGAAGTTTGATGTATATTTTATGCAATCATTTTGTAATTCGGTATATATTTTTTGACATTTAAAATGATAAATGAATAATAAAACTACAAAAACCAACTTTACTTGCATCCAGGGCATTTCTAAAAAAGTGGGATTCAAATGCAATAAGAAAAGTGCAAAAATTGTTGCTAAAATGGCACTTGGCCATGTAATAATGTACCACAAACGATAGGTCATTATTTTGTACTGTTTTTGTAAAATTTCTTTTTCTGGCGACGGTTTGTCATTTGCTTCAATTTGATACACAAACAAACGAACAATGTAAAACAACCCAGCAAACCAAGTAATTACAAAGATTAAATGCAGTGATTTTATGTAATTGTAGAATTCCATAGTATTTTTTTCAAGTTTCAGGTTTCAGGTTGTTTGCCATTCTATGAACTTGAAACCTGAAACCTGAAATAATTTATTTTTCCCATTCCTTAATCCAATTGGCCACCACACCACACCATTCATCTTCATCATTCAAACACGGAATAGCCATAAATTCTTCGCCTCCGTGGTGTAAAAACTGCTCGTTAGCTTCCATGGCAATTTCTTCGAGGGTTTCTAAACAATCGGCAACGAAAGCGGGCGTTACAACAGCTAATTTCTTAATCCCTTGTTCGGGCATTTTGTTGATTTCGACATCGGTATAAGGTGTTAACCATTTATCACCTGCTAATCGCGATTGAAACGTTTGGCTGTATTTTCCTTCTGGAATTCCTAATAATTTTACCACTTGTTTAGTGGTTTCATAACATTGATGGCTATAGCAAAATTCGTGTGCTGGCGATGGGGTGTTACAGCAAGTTCTGTCCATTTTGCAATGCGATTTTGTTACATCGGTTTTACGAATATGACGTTTTGGAATTCCGTGATATGAAAATAATAAATGGTCATAATCAAATCCTTCCAAGTGTTTTTTAATTGAATTTGCCAACGCCTGAATAAAATCGGGTTTATTGTAAAATGCAGGCACACTAGTAATGGTCATTTCTGGAAAATATTGCTGACGCAATTCTTCTGCCAAAACTAAAATGGTTGTGGTCGAAGCCATAGCGTGTTGCGGATACAAAGGCAACAACATCACTTCGGTTACCCCTTTGTCGTGTAATTCTTGCAATCCTTTTTTAATGGTCATGGTTCCATAACGCATGGCTAAAGCAACCGGAACATCCACTAATTGTTGTACTTTCTGGTGCATTTTTTTAGAAATTACAATTAGAGGAGAACCCTCATCGGTCCAAATTCGTGCATAAGCTTCAGCCGATTTTTTTGGTCTGGTTTGTAAAATAATTCCTCTAACTAGCAAAGCGCGCAATAAAAATGGTACATCTATGACGTATTTATCCATTAAAAATTCATCTAAATACGGCTTTACGTCTTTAGCTGTGGGACTTTCGGGCGAACCTAAATTTACTAATAATACTCCTTTCATGTGCTGATTTTTTTTATTAAAGTATATAATCTACTCTTTTTACTTTTTAATAGTGTTATTTTTTATTGATGATGTGATATACAAAATTGATGCGCTATTCTACACATTAGTGTTTAAATTCATTAAATATTTCTTGGGCGTTGTGCCAAATTTCTTTTTAAAAGCTGCAATAAAATGACTTCCGGTGCTATAACCAATTTTTAAACCAACTTCATTTACATTATAGGAACCGCTGTCTAATAATTGTCGCGCATAATCCATTTTATAATCAAACAGAAACCCAAAAACTGTGTCGCCATAAATTTGTTTGAATCCCATTTTTAACTTTTTAAGGCTCAAACCAACTTGTTCTGAAAGCTCTTCTAAACCTGGTGGTTCGGCCATATTGGCAATAATAATTTTTTTTGCTTTTTTAATTTTTAGAACATTTTCTTCGTCAATTAAAAAAGGACATTGTTCAGCATCTGGATCTTCTGAACGATTGAAATACAAACTCAATAATTCATACCCTTTTCCTTTGTAATATAGGTTTTTAATCGACGGATTCAAATTATAATGAAACAATTGACTCAATACAATAGCCATTGACGGACTAATGTCTGATTCTTTATAATATTTTTTATCCTTATTGTCATCGCTCAAAAAAGGAATGTGTTCGGCATCATTAGAAAATAAACCATGAAACTTTTTAATTGAAATAATTACAGAAATTACCCAAGTATTAGGCGCTAATTCTAAATGTAACGGCAATTCCTTTTGTGGATTATAAAACAAAAGTGCCTTTTCTTCTTTTAAATCTAAGGCATAATTTCCTTGATTGAAGATAAATTTTCCATTGCCTTTTATGCCAAAATGAAATTGAATAAGTCCTTGGCTTACAGGTCGTTCTACTTTTAAATTGCTAATGCTTTCATTTTGAAAACGCAACAATATAAAATCATTTTCAATCTTTATTTCTTCTTGTGAACCCATAGCGATATTTTTTTTGGATTAACTTGTATAAAATCAAACTTTGTTATTTAGAATTATTCTATATAATAATCTTTAAAATGCCTTATTTTGTTACAAATTTAAAAGAAATAACGCTAAAAATTCATTTTTTATTCAAAAAATCTTTTAGCGACACAAAAAGTACTTTTAGCGTTACTTTTATCGTTAGTATAGCTATAGTTTTGTGAAACTTTTAGAAAAGAGTAAACGCCCTATGGAAAACAATTCATTTGCAAAACATACCACTTTCTACGCCGTTGGCTTAAGCTATAAAAAAGCTGATGCCGAAATGAGAGGTAAGTTTAGTTTAGATGAAAATGCAAAAATTAGCTTATTGCATCAAGCAAAAGAAGATGGGTTAGAAAGCCTTGTCGTTACCTCAACGTGTAATCGAACAGAAATTTATGGTTTTGCGCAACATCCTTTCCAGTTAATTAAACTTCTTTGTGAAAACAGCCAAGGAACGGTTGAAGACTTTCAAAAAGTAGCCTTTATTTATAAAAATCATGAAGCCATAAGCCATTTATTCCGAGTTGGAACAGGCTTAGACAGTCAAATTTTAGGCGATTTCGAAATCATTAGTCAACTTAAAAACGCTTTCGTTCAAAGTAAAAATCACCAATTAACCAATACTTTTTTAGAACGATTAGTTAATGCGGTCATTCAGGCTAGTAAAAAAATTAAGACCGAAACAGAAATATCATCGGGCGCCACTTCGGTTTCTTTTGCAGCGGTTCAATATATTTTTAAAAACGTGGAAAATATAAGTTCTAAAAATATTTTGCTTTTTGGAACGGGTAAAATTGGAAGAAATACTTGTGAAAATTTGGTTAAACATACCAAACACGAACAAATAACATTAATCAATAGAACCAAAGATAAAGCCGAGAAAATCGCAAAAAAACTAAACGTTATTGTAAGAGATTATTCCGATTTACAATTGGAACTCCAAAAAGCAGACGTTGTTGTCGTTGCTACTGGAGCACAAAATCCAACGATAGATAAAGCCATTTTAAATCTGAAAAAACCGCTTTTAATTCTCGATTTGTCCATTCCAAAAAATGTGCATGAAAACGTAAATGACATTTCAGGGGTTTCCTTGGTTCACATGGATCAGTTGGCTCAGATGACCGACGAAACCTTAGAAAATAGAAAAAAACAAATTCCTGCCGCCGAAAAAATAATTGAAGAAATAAAAGACGAATTCATAGCTTGGACCAAACAAAGAAAATTTGCTCCAACCATTCATGCGCTCAAAGCAAAATTAAATGCTATTAAAGAAGGTGAACTTAATGTACAACGAAAAAAATTAGCTAATTTTGATGAGGAACAAGCCGAATTAATTAGTGCCCGAATCATTCAAAAAATCACGAATCATTTTGCAAATCATTTAAAAGACGATGAGACAATGGTTGATGAAAGTATTGAATGGATTGAAAAAATTTTCCAAATCGAAACGCTTACAAAATAATGAGTAAAATTATTCGAATAGGGACTCGTGATAGTGAACTCGCTCTGTGGCAAGCGCACACCGTTCAAAAAAAACTGAACGATTTAGGGCATAAGACAGAAATCGTAGCGGTAAAATCGCAAGGTGATATTCTTTTAGATAAACCTTTATATGAGTTAGGCATCACAGGAATTTTTACCAAAACATTAGATATTGCAATGATTAATGGTCAGGTAGATATTGCGGTGCACTCTATGAAAGATGTACCAACGGCTTTACCTCAAGGAATTATTCAAGCGGCAGTTTTAGAACGTGCTAATCCATTTGACCTTTTAGTACACAAAGGCAATTTAGAATTTCTTAATTCAACAGGAACTATTGCTACAGGAAGCCTTCGTAGAAATGCAGAATGGCTGCATAAATATCCCAAACATCAAGTGGTAAATTTACGTGGAAATGTAAATACTCGCTTGCAAAAATTAGCAGAAAGTGATTGGAATGGTGCTGTTTTTGCAACCGCAGGATTAGAGCGCATCAATTTAAAACCAGAAAATTTCATCACATTAGATTGGATGATTCCGGCACCTGCTCAAGGCGCTATGGTGGTCGTAGCAATGGCAAATGATCAATATACGATAGATGCTGTTTCGCAATTAAACCATATTGAAACCGAAATTTGTACCCACATTGAACGACAATTTTTAAAAACGTTAGAAGGAGGCTGTACGGCGCCAATAGGGGCTTACGCAAGATATAATGAGAATGATGACACCATTGAATTTCAAGGAGTTTTACTCTCTATTGATGGAGCGGAACGATTAATGGTTGACAAAAAAGCGCGTATTTCCGAATGGAAAAAATTGGGCTTCAATTCGGCACAAGAAATTTTAAATTCTGGAGGCAGTCAATTAATGGTGCAAATAAAAACACAATTAAAAAAGTAAAGGTGAAAGAAAGCATTGGCATACTAGCAACTAAAAAATTGGCTCACAATCAAAAACAATTCTTGCTAAATGCTGGTTTTAAAGTAATTGATGAAGATTTTATTCATATTCAACCCATTGCTTTTGAAATCAAAAACACGAATGATATTTTAATTTTTACAAGTCAAAATGCGGTTCTTAACGTTCTTACCTATAAAGATGAGTTCATTCATAAACCAGCAATTTGTGTGGGCAAAAAAACGGAAAACATACTACTCGAAAATGGTTTTTCTGTGGTTTGTTTTCAGCCTGAAGCTGCCGAATTAATAAGAAGTATTGAAAATGAATACATGAATAAAAGTTTTACTTTTTTCTGTGGCACATCGAAATTAAACACGATTCCCGATTTTTTAAAAGAGAAAAGCCTCAAACATGAAATTATTGAAGTTTATGAAACGACAGAAACACCGGTAAAAATAGCATCAAAAATGGATGGAATTCTGTTTTTTAGTCCGTCTGGAGTTTCTAGCTATATCAAAGAACATAAAATTACAAACGAAATTTGTTTTTGCATTGGAACTACCACTGCAACAGCTATTAAACCTTTTGCAGAAAACATTATAATTGCAAATCAGCCTTCGGTTGAAAACGTAATTATTCAATGCATACATTATTTTAAATCAACAAAAAATGATTAAAAACGACCTTTTTTTAAGAGCCTTAAATAACGAAAAAGTAGAACGTCCACCGGTTTGGATGATGCGTCAAGCGGGAAGATATTTACCAGAATTCAGAGCTTTGCGTGACAAATACGATTTCTTTACCCGTTGCGAAACACCAGAATTAGCAGCTGAAATCACCGTGCAACCGATTCGCATTGTGAAACCAGATGCAGCGATTTTGTTTTCTGATATTTTGGTGGTGCCAAGAGCGATGGGAATTCACGTGGAATTGAAAGATAATTTAGGACCAATCATTCCGAATCCAATTCGTACTTCTCAAGACGTGGATAAAGTGTTTGTACCAGATGTGAACGAAACGTTGGGTTATGTTTTTGATGCGATTAAATTGACCAAACAAATGCTGAACGATGAGGTGCCGTTAATAGGTTTCGCAGGTTCACCTTGGACAATTTTTTGTTATGCAGTGGAAGGGAAAGGCTCTAAAAGTTTTGATACAGCTAAAGGATTTTGTTTTTCAAATCCAGTAGCAGCTCACACTTTGTTGCAAAAAATTACCGATACAACGATTCTATATTTGAAAGAAAAAGTAAAAGCAGGTTGTAACGCCATTCAGATTTTTGATTCTTGGGGCGGTATGTTGTCTCCTAAAGATTATCAAGAATTTTCTTGGCAATATATTAACCAAATTGTAGAGGCATTAGTTGACGACACGAAAGTGATTGTTTTCGGAAAAGGATGTTGGTTTGCCTTAGGAGATATGGCAAAATCTAAAGCTTCGGCTTTAGGAGTTGATTGGACGTGTTCGCCAAGAAATGCCCGTTATTTAACAGGAGGAAATATAACCTTACAAGGAAATTTTGACCCAAGTCGTTTGTTGTCGCCAATACCAACCATCAAAAAAATGGTTCACGAAATGATTGACGAATTTGGGGCAGCCAATTATATCGTTAATTTAGGTCACGGTATTTTACCGAATATACCGGTGGATCATGCTAAAGCGTTTGTAGAAGCGGTGAAGGAATACGGTCAGTAATCGGTGTTCAGTTAAAAGGAAGTAGAAAAAATGAAAGACCAATTTTACCAATACATACAAAACTTACAAGATCAAATCTGTAAAGGATTAGAGGACATTGATGGAGCTGCTAAATTTCGTGAAGACCTTTGGGACAGGCCTGAAGGCGGAGGAGGAAGAACACGCGTAATTGAAAACGGTGCTGTTTTTGAAAAAGGTGGTGTAAACATTTCAGCGGTTCACGGAAAACTGCCTGATTCGATGCAAAAATTATTCAACGTAGGTGAAGCCGATTTTTTTGCTTGTGGATTGAGTTTGGTGATTCATCCAAAAAACCCAATGGTGCCAACGGTTCATGCCAATTGGCGCTATTTCGAAATGTACGATACTTCGACAGAGCTCAGTACAGGCTCACGGAAAGTAATCAACAGCTGGTTTGGTGGCGGACAAGATTTGACGCCCTATTATTTGTTTGAAGAAGATGCGATTCATTTTCACCAAACATGTAAAACCGCTTGCGACAAACATAATCCTGATTTTTATCCGAAATACAAAAAACAATGCGATGACTATTTTTGGAACGCGCATCGCAATGAAGCCAGAGGAGTAGGAGGTTTGTTTTTCGATTATCTAAAAGCAACCGAAACACAATCGATGGAAGATTGGTACAAATTTGTTACTGAAGTTGGGAATTCATTCCTTGACGCCTATATACCAATTGTAGAAAGAAGAAAAGACTTGCCTTATACAGCTGAGCAAAGAACTTGGCAAGAAATTCGCCGTGGTCGTTATGTTGAATTCAATTTAGTGCACGACAAAGGCACTTTATTTGGTTTAAAAACCAATGGAAGAATAGAATCGATTTTGATGAGTTTACCTCCCCACGTGCAATGGCATTACGACCATCATCCTGTGGCAGGTAGCGAAGAAGAAAAAATAATAAAAGTATTAGAAAAACCGATTAATTGGATTGAAGATTGATGAATAACGATTTTTGATTGCAGAAGTTTTAGCAATCGATATCAAATCTACAATCATAAATCTACAATCATAAATCATAAATAATTATGTTCCCATTACAAAGAGGTAGAAGATTACGTGTGAATGAAAGCATTCGTTCATTAGTTAGAGAAACTACATTAAGTCCGGCCGATTTTATGTTTCCGATGTTTATTGCTGAAGGAGAAAATATCCAGGTCGAAATCCCATCGATGCCAGGAATTTTTCGTCGTTCGATAGATTTAACCGTAAAAGAAGTTAAAGAATTATTTGATTTAGGGATTCGTGCCGTGAATATCTATGTGAAAGTTAGCGAAGATTTAAAAGACAATACAGGCAAAGAAGCGTGGAATCCTAACGGATTAATGCAACAAGCGATTCGTGCTATTAAAGCGGCTTGTCCTGAAATGATTGTGATGCCTGACGTGGCTTTAGATCCATATTCTATTTATGGCCACGACGGAATAATTGAAAAAGGCGATGTGGCAAATGATGCTACCAACGAAGCCTTAGTAAAAATGGCTGTTTCTCACGCTCAAGCAGGTGCCGATTTTGTAGCACCAAGCGATATGATGGACGGACGCGTTTTACGTTTGCGCCAAGGATTGGACGCGGCAGGATTTGAAAATGTTGGTATTATGAGTTATTCGGCGAAGTATGCTTCGGCATTTTATGGTCCGTTTCGAGATGCTTTAGATTCTGCTCCAAAAGACACTACTTTGGGTACTGAGCGTGTCGAAGTACCAAAAGACAAAAAAACGTACCAAATGGATTATGCGAATCGCATCGAAGCCGTTAAAGAAGCACTTTGGGATGTGGAAGAAGGCGCAGATATGGTCATGGTAAAACCTGGGATTGCCTATTTGGATATAGTTCGCGAAGTAAAAAATGCCGTGAATGTTCCCGTAACAGTTTTTCATGTTTCTGGCGAATACGCCATGATTAAAGCCGCTGCCGAAAGAGGTTGGCTCGACCACGACAAAATTATGATGGAACAATTAATGTGCATCAAACGTGCTGGCGCCAGTTTAATTTCGACTTATTTTGCGAAAGAAGCAGCGATTTTACTAAACAAAAAATAGATAAATTATGAAAGTGTATTTCAAATTTCTTTTGATAGTATCAATTATTTTTAATCTCATTAGTTGCGGAAAAAAAACAGAAACAGATGCTATGGAAAATCCTATTGAACCAAAGGAAACTTCAATAAATCAAACACCTAAAGCGTTAGGAAAAGAATTATTTGAAGGGAAAGGCATGTGTGCTACTTGTCATAAAGCTGATGTTGCAACTTCAGGACCAAGTATTAAAGACATTTCTAAAATGTATACAGATAAAAAGGCAAGTATTTCGTTATTCTTACAAGGAGAAACGGATCCTATTGTTGATCCTTCGCAATATGAAATTATGAAAGCCAATCTTGAAATTACAAAAGCTATGTCTGCCGAAGAACGAAAAGCTTTAGAAATATATATGATGGGTTCTGAATAAAAAACGTTATTCTACCACTAATTTAAAGCCCACGCGCGGAATGTTTTCAATTCTCACGTGGGTTTCTTCTTTAATTATTTTTCGTAATCTTGAAATAAAAACATCTAAACTTCTGCCTAAAAAATAATCATCACTTCCCCATAAAGCCATTAAAATTTTTTCTCTTTTCAATACTGTATTCGGATTGTCTAAAAACAACTTAAGTAATGAAGCCTCTCTTTCGGTTAGCGTGATGTTTTGGCTTTCGTTCTTTAATAAATAGTTCTCTGGTTCAAAATAAAAACTACCAAAAGTATATTGTTTTTGACTCGAATTATCATTCGATTTTTGACTACGATTTAAGAAAATTTCAATTTTTAAAATGAGTTCTTCTATAGAATAAGGCTTTATTAAATAATCATCAGCGCCTAATTTCAACCCTTTAATTCGATCTTCTTTCATGGTTTTTGCCGATAGAAAAATAATCGGAATTTCTTGATTGCGTTTTCTAATTTCGGTTGCTATTTCAAAGCCATCCATATCGGGCAACATAATGTCTAAAACACATAAATCAAAAGATTCGGAACAAAACAACTCAAAGGCTGCTTTCCCATTATTACAATGAACTACCTCAAAATGTTGTTCTAAATTATCGGTTGTTAAAAACGCTAACGTTTCGTCGTCTTCTACATATAAAATGCGCTTTTTACTCATAATCATTTTTGTTAATTTGAATTGAAACCGTTATTCCTCCTTCTTCATTATTTTTTACAGAAACCTGCCATTTATGCCATTCGCAAACTCGCTTGACATAAGATAAACCAATGCCAAATCCTTCAATATCTTTGTTATCTTGACGCGTAACACGATAAAATTTATCAAACACAAAAGGCAAATCTTTTTCAGGAATACCCATGCCATGATCTGTAAATTCTAAAGTAAGTCCTTTTAAAGATTCGTAACCTTTTATATGAATTTTTGGTGCGCTTTCAGAATATTTAACCGCATTATCAATTACATTATAAATTAAATTATAGAAATGAAACTCATCGGCATGAATTTGATAATTTTTATCCATAAAAAGTGCAACTTGAACTTCTTTTTGGTGTTTTAACTGAATGTTTTCTTTTACCAATTCTAAAATTGCATTGACATCAACTTTTGTTTTTTCCAAAACAATTTGGTTACTGTCCGTTTTAGCGACATACAGAATTTTTTCAATGTGCTGATTTAGTTTATTACTTTGATTGATTATAATTTGAATGTATTTAGATAATTTAGGGTTTTCTTTAATTTCATTTTGCGAATTAGCATAATTAGAAGCAATTAATATAGAGGCTAAAGGTGTTTTAAATTCATGGGTCATGTTATTGATAAAATCCTTCTGTAATTCGGTATACCGTTTTTGCTGAAGCATTAAGAACACCGAATAAACATATATTATAAGTACTAAAAATAAAACTCCTGTAAAGACCCAATACTGACTAAGACTTGTAAAATAACTTTGCTTTAAGTTAGGAAAACGAATGGCAAAATAATAGGTTAAATCGGTGTTTTTGGAAAAACAATCAGCGCACATTTTAGAGGGTTTTCCGTCTAAAGAAATGTAATTTCCATAAACCATAGATTCTGAACTACAGTCATAAATGGCATATTCAAAATCCAATTCTAATTTAACTTTTTCAAATTCTGTTTTTAAATAATGTTCAAGAATTCTGTTTTCAAAAACGTCATTAACATTAACAATAAAATAATTGGCATTGACTTTTTTAATCAGATTTCCAACAGGCATTTCTGAATTATTATCCTGATATATTTTTTCAACTACATCTTGTAAGGCAAAATGAATTTTATCCTCGGTATCTCTTTTTTCAAAAATATAGGCTTGGTTGAGTAAAAACAATTGCATGATAATCACCCCTACAATGGCTAAAAACCCTATAAATATTACCGTATTGAATTTATTAAATTTCATATTGACACCGATATTACAAAAATTGAATGGTAAAAAACAACCATTAACAACTCGTTAACAATCATTTGAATCTGATTAACAACTCCTTTTTCTTGATTGTGTAGCTTTGTAACACAAAATTAAAATAACTAAAATTATTATAAGGTATGAAATCAATTAAATTATCGATCGTTGCATTATTTATTGCAAGCGCTTCTTTTGCTCAAACTAAAGACGCAAAAACTGTAAAAGCACCAACACCTGCCGCTGCTCCTGCACCAGTTGCTGTTCCTGCTCCACCACCAGCACCAAAACAATCTGTAATTAAATGGGATCAAGAAATGCATGATTTTGGTGATATCCCAAAAGGAATTCCTGCAACATATGAATTTACTTTCACAAACAATACTAAAGAAACAATTCTTATTACAAGTGTAAAACCTGCTTGTGGTTGTACTGCTGCAAATTACACAAAAACTCCTATTAAACCAGGAGAAAAAGGAACTGTAGAAGCTACTTTTAATGCTGCTTCTGTTGCTCCATTTCAAAAATCAGTTACCGTAATGACAAATGAAGGTGGTGTTGAATCTATCAAAACATTATCTTTCAAAGGAAAAGTAATTGAAACAGCTACAGATGCTGATAAAAAAACAGACATTAAATCTTAATTATAATTCAACTTTTTTACATCTTAAGAAAACCATCTGAATATTCAGGTGGTTTTTTTTATATTTACTAAATGGAAAAGGCAATTATAAATACCCCTCTAGGAATTACAGAAATTCAAGGCGATGAAAATGGAATTTCAAAAATTTACATTAGGGATGAAAATGTTGAAATTACATCAAAAATTCCGAGCGAATTAGAAGAAGCCGCTATACAACTTCAAGAATATTTTGAGGGTAAAAGAACACATTTTACCTTTTTGTTACATCCATCAGGAACTGAATTTCAAAAAAAAGTATGGCAAGAATTACTCAATATTCCATTTGGAAAAACATGTTCTTATTTAGAATTGTCAAAAAAATTGGGAGATGTAAAAGCAATTAGAGCCGTAGCTGCAGCAAATGGTAAAAACCCTTTATGGATTGTTGTTCCTTGCCACAGAGTTATTGGTGCAGATGGATCATTAACAGGATATGCTGGCGGATTATGGAGAAAAAAGTGGTTGCTGGAACATGAAAATCCTAGTGTGCAAAAAACTTTGTTTTAATTTTTTTAAAACCAATCTAACTTTTTTCTATTTTTATACAACAAATTGATCCAATTACTAAATGAAATTCTTGCTGAAATTCCTAAAATGGTTTGCAATTTTTATTGTAACTCTAATTATTGCGCTGTATATTTTTGATGTTGATTATTTACTTCGTGCAGTAAAAACAATTTATTTCAAAGGATATACTACTGCATTCTTGGAAGATTATAAAGAATTTCCCAATAGAGAAATTAAAAAAGGAATAGCCCAACCTTGGTCAATCGCTTCCGATTATAATTCAGTTCCAGCAACTCAAAATCTAGAAAAAACACATAAAGAACTCAAAACCATCGCATTTTTAATAATTAAAAATGATAGCATTTGGCACGAAAGCTATTTTGATGGATTTGATAAAAACTCAAAGTCTAATTCCTTTTCCTTGGCAAAAAGTGTCGTTACCATAGCGCTCGGGAAAGCGATTATGGAAGGAAAAATAAAAAGTTTAAACCAAAAAGTAACCGATTTTTTTCCTAAACTAAAAGGCAAATTTGCAAAAGAAGTAACTGTTGGCGATTTATCTTCCATGTCTTCTGGTTTAAGTTGGGATGAAAAATATTACAGTCCGTTTTCAATTGTAACACGTGCCTATTTTGATAATGATTTAGACAAAGTAATTCTTGGATTGAACATCAACGAAAAACCTGGAAAATCCTTCAAATATTTAAGTGGTGCTACCCAATTATTGGCCATGTGTCTTGAAAAAGCAACGGGTGAACATTTATCTGATTATGTTTCAAAATACTTTTGGCAACCCATGGGAGCCGAAAATGATGCACTTTGGCAATTAGACGAAGCCCCAAACGGAATTGAAAAAGCCTATTGTTGTATTGCAAGTAACGCAAGAGATTTTGCCCGTTTTGGTAAATTATATTTGAATAATGGAAATTGGAATGGCAAACAATTATTAGATAGTGCTTTTGTAAAAAAATGCATTACTCCAAGATTTAAAGATTCGCCCCAATATGGTTATGGTTGGTGGATGCATACTGTTTTAGGTAAAAAATTATATTATATGCGAGGTCATTTAGGCCAATTTGTCATTGTAATTCCTGAAGATCAATTGATCATTGTTAGATTAGGTCATTTAAAAGGTTTGCAAACAAAAGAAGATCCGCACAGTAATGATTTATACACCTATGTTGAAGAAACGTACAAAATGCTTGATAAAAGAAAATGAAATTCTGTAACCCCTAAAAAAATTAAAATATGATTGAAAAAATAAATCTAAATAACATCTTATTTTTAGATATCGAAACCGTTCCTGAGCATGAAAATTATGCGGTTTTAGATCAAGAAACCCAGTATTTATGGGAACACAAAACACAATACCAACGAAAAGACGATATTTCGGGCGAAGATTTTTATGAAAGAGCCGGAATTTGGGCCGAGTTTGGAAAAATAATTACTATTTCCGTCGGATACTTCGTCAATAAAGCAGATATTCGAAACTTTAGAGTAACCAGTTTTTGGGGCGAAGAAAAGAAGATTCTACACGATTTTTCAAATCTACTGAACACGCACTTCAACGGAGCCCAACATCTTTTATGTGGCCATAACGCTAAAGAATTCGACATTCCATTTATTGCCCGAAGAATGATTATTAACGGAATAGCATTGCCAAACAAGCTTAATTTATTTGGTAAAAAACCTTGGGAAGTGCCCCATTTAGATACTTTAGAATTATGGAAATTTGGCGATTATAAACATTTTACTTCGTTAAAATTACTAACAAAAGTTTTAGGAATTCCATCCCCAAAAGACGATATCGACGGCAGCGAAGTGGCACATGTTTATTATGTAGAAAATAATATTGACCGAATCATCACGTATTGTGAAAAAGATGTCATTGCAGTAGCGCAAATTTTTCTTCGATTACGAAGAGAAGATATATTAGTTGATGATGAAATTATTCATGTGTGAAAAAGGGAGCTCTTTGAGCTCCCTTTTTAAATCTATTTTGCGTAAATTATTTGTTAATAACCACTTTTTTAGTTGTTTTATCACTTCCGTTTAAGAGCGTAAGCATATAAATACCATCCGATAAATTTTCAACATTTAATGTTTCCAAATTTGAGGATGATTTTTTTGAGATTACTTTTCTTCCTTGCACATCAAATAAATCATATGTTGTTTCTCCTGTTACATTACCTAAATCAATATAAACAAAACTATTAGATGGATTAGGGTAAACTTTTAAAGAATTAAAAACATTTAAACTTGAATTTAATAATGAAGGCATGACTTTACAGAAATTTAAAGATACAGAATTAATTGTTCCACCGTCTTGATTACCCACATCCAATACATTTAATGTCCATGTACCATCAGCTAAAAATCCATTAATAGTTGATAAGCTTTCAAAAGGGATGACAATTCCACTCACAATCGGCGCAACTTCATCACAACTAATACTTTGTCCTGAATCATCTAATGTTGCTTGAATATTTGGATATGTTGGTCCATTACCAATACATGGTTGATTAAATAAAGTAATCTCTTGTCTTCCAATTGAAGGAGGGCCTGTTAAAGTGATAATCATGTCGCCTATCCATGTATGTGTAATATCTAAAGTTACATTCAAATCGGCAATTGTAATTCCACCTGAAACAACTATAGGAACAGAAGCGGTACTATTTGCAACGACATCTATCGCCGCATTTGAAAAATCTGTTGCCGAAAACACTAAATTACATGTAATAATTCCTGTACTAAAAGTTTGCGATAATGCAGTAGACGCAGTATTACATCTATTTGAGGGAATAACTCTCCAATAATATCTTGTTTCCGAACTTAATCCTGTAAGTAAATAAGTTGATTCTGTTAAATTAATATTTGTATGAAACGAAGGAAAATCAGGTCTTGTAGATACTTGTAGATTATAATTTTCAGAATTAAAATTGGAAGTCCAATCCAATAACACTGAACTACCAAGATTACTCGAATTATTAGAAGGAGTTAGTAAAGTTATAGGTTCAAAAGATGTAGAATATACGGTAAGTTTTTTATACCTCATTTCTATTTCCGTTCCATTTGACGCTTGGATACCTATATCATAAATTCCCGGTTGCACAGCTGTTAAATTTGAAATTGTCATAGTAACTACTCCGTTCGAACTTAATGATTGTGGCGAAATTGATACATTGGCACCTGCAGGCATTCCTATCGCAGAAAAATTAGTTGTTGTTGAACCAACTTGCTTGTAATCAAAGGTATATACGGCATTTTGATTTGAACAAGCAACAACATCTGCCGATTTTGAAGTTATCGCAATATTTGAGGATAGTCCTGTTAAAATTAAAGAATAATTTTGAGATCCAGAGGTTAAATTACCTTTATGAGTTATTGTTATAGTATAACTTCCGGCAGCAGGTGCGTCAATTTTGATAACTTCTACATTATCTACTTCATTATCATCCGTTCTTACTGCTAATTCAGTAGGATTACTTTGTAATTTCCAAGGGAAATAAGTTGTAGATCCATTTGAAACCCTAATATCTAAATCATTTACTAGTGCTTTTGTTAAATCATTTGCTGGTCTAGAGCCAGTATTAGGTACTCCAGGTAAATCGGTCCAGGTTATGGAAGCAATCAATGGATTGTTTAGTCCGCCACTAGAATTTACTGTAATTGTATAAGATTGCCCTTGGTTCAATACGTTTTCTGAAATCCAAGAATTTAACCCATTGTCTCTAATGGTCTCAGCAGCTTTTTTGGCATTTAATAACCCCCATCCAAATCTAGCATCCGGGCCAACATTTCCAGCATCATCGGCAGTATGACACACAATACCTTTTAAGGTTGCGGCCTTCATAAAAACATTATGCAAAGAATAATGATACTGCTGTAACAACAATAATGTTCCTGAAACATTAGGGGCTGCCATGGAAGTGCCAGAAAATGTCCCTGTGGAGGTGTTATTTGTTGCTGTTAAAGAAGTTAATCCTTGTCCATTCCCTGCAATATCTGGCTTAATTCTTCTGTCATCTGTAGGCCCTTGGCTGCTGTCGCTACTAATGTTTACATTCACTAAAGTTCCATCTGGAAGAATATTTGCATCATTTGCATTAGCAACTGTTAAAACATTTTTTGCTACTTTATCTCCAATTAACTTATCAAAACCAGGTGCAATCGGCGTAGCATTTAAATTATTATTTCCATCATTTCCTGCAGAAAAAACAGGTAAATAGAAAGGTGATAAATAAGTTATTTGGTCCCAATCTCTAGAAGTATCAACATAAGAACCAATATACCAAGCAGGAATAGTTGCAGAAACAGCAACTCCATAAGAATGATTTGAAACCAACATTCCAAGCGGTACTTCAGATAAGGCTTCTGACTCGTCATTGGTCCAATTAAATGTTTTTGCATTGGCCAAAGGCGCCATTCCTTTTATGTTTGCTGAAGCAGCATTCCATGGTGAGGCAATTATTGTTCCTGTGACATGTGTTGCATGATCGCTAAATGTTATGCCATTTGTATCATCAACAGTTTGTACTCGTGATCCAAATCCATTATGTGTTCGTCTTACAGTTCCACCATCCCAGACTCTAGCCAACATTCCTTGACCATCTAGATTCAATCCTAAACTCCCTCCTGAATTAATAAAATTAGTTCGTGTTGAAATAGCTGCATCAACATTATCCGTTCTTCTATAAATAGGAAACCCATTTGGATCAATTTTAATTAACTCTTCTACACCTCCATTTTCAATATCAATTCGAATTGGCCAACCGTTCTTATTTGCTGTTTCAATTGCAAATTGTCGATCTTTATCCTCTATGGATTTTATTTTATCCTTTAGTTGTTTAATAGCGTTTAAGTCGTAATCCTTGATGATTTCTTGAATTTGCTGGCTGCTCTGAGCATTCCCTATCAATATATTTAAGAAAAAAATTAATAATAAATATGGTTTCATGATTATATTTTTATGGTTTAAAAGTTGAGATGCTAATTTACTCTCTTTTTTAGAAATATTAAAAAAATATACAGTTTAATTGAGTTTTTTATCTGTGTGATTTATTAATTTTACATTTACAAAAAAATATAACACATGGTATTAAGTAGATTTTGGTTAGTGATTTTTATTTCATCTATCTTTTTTGTGGTAGTGGGTTTGTTTTCATCACAGTACTATTCCATAGATTATGTACTAAATGGCAAACAAGGTGAACCGCTTTTAATCAATGAAAAGTATATAAACGAACTACCAAAATTTATTCAAGATAGTATACAAAAAAGTGAAGAAAATACTTACATCGTTAATCGTAATGAAAAAGATGCAGATACTACTTATGTATATTCCAATCAAACGGTAAAAGTCTACAGCGGCACACAAAAAGCAGACGGCTTGTTACCCATGACAAAAACCAGTTTGTTTGATTTGATTCTGCCTTTAATGGCTTATTTGTCATTTTTCTGTGGTCTAATGGAATTACTTATTATTTCTGGAGCTTCTGAACGATTGGCTAAAAAATTAAGCCCGTTATTTGCTAAAGTTTTTCCTTCTATCCCAAAAAATCATGAGTCCATTTCCTATATGACGTTGAACTTTTCAGCCAACTTTTTAGGATTAGATTCCGCAGCTACACCTTTTGGATTAAAAGCCATGCAAAGTTTACAAGAACTAAACCCTGATAAAGACAAAGCCAGCGATGCGCAAATTATGTTTATGTGTTTGCATGCAGCCGGTTTAACGTTGATTCCAACATCTATTATTGGTTATCGAGCAGCTGAACATGCAGCAAATCCAGCCGATGTCATGTTGCCTTGTATCATTACTTCGTTTGTAGGAACTATTGCTGCCTTTTTATTAGTAGGAATCAAACAAAAAATCAACTTTAAAAGCGCATCGTTACTAGCGGGTTTAATGGGTGTTATTGGAGCGATTGTGGGATTATTATTTTACGTAAACAGTTTAGATTTAATCGGAAAAAATTATTTTACTTCTAATCTTTCGGGACTATTGTTAATTATTATTATAGGATTTACCCTTATTTTTTCCTTTGTTCAAGAGAAGAAATTTGTGGAACATAAAACCACTATTTTTGACACGTTTGTAACTGGAGCCAACAATGGATTAAAAACCGGTGTAACCATTTTTCCATACGTAATGGGAATGTTAGTAGCGATTTCATTGTTTAGAAACAGTGGTTTGTTTGAAATTATTGCCAATGGAATTTCCTTTTTATTTGCTCATTTAGGTGTCGCTAAAGAAATCACCGATTCACTTCCTGTGGCGATGTTGCGACCATTTAGTTCGGGAGGTTCACGTGGTTTTATGATTGATGCGATGAAGCAATTTGGTCCTGATTCCTTAACCGGAAGATTGAGCTGTATTTTCCAATGTAGTGCAGAAACGACTTTCTATGTGATTGCCGTTTATTTTGGAAGCATCAACGTGAAAAACACACGTTATACGTTAGGCATGATGCTTTTAGTAGATTTAATTTGTGTGATTACGGCGATTTGTGTGGCGATTTGGTTTTTTTAAGAGATACTAATTAACCACATTTCATTTTTTCAATCCCATCAAAAATCCGTAACTTTACCATTCAAAACATACACAAATGGACTTTTTATATCAAGACCCGTATCCTATTTTAAAAGACGATACAACCTATAAAAAATTAACTTCCGATTACGTAAAAGTAGAGCAACTTGGCGATAGAGAAATCTTAGTGGTTGACCCAAAAGGATTAGAATTATTGGCACAAGAAGCTATGGACGATGTTTCTTTTATGTTGCGTTCGGCACATTTACAAAAACTGCGAAACATTATTGAAGACCCAGAAGCTACTGACAACGACCGTTTTGTAGCCTATAATTTATTACAAAATGCTGCAGTAGCTGTAGAAGGGCAATTGCCTTCTTGCCAAGATACTGGAACTGCAATTGTAGTTGCCAAAAAAGGTGAAAACGTTTACACAGGTGTTGAAGATGGCGAATGGTTGTCCAAAGGGATTTACAATACGTACCAAAATAAAAATCTTCGTTACTCGCAAATTGTTCCTATTTCGATGTTTGAAGAAAAAAATTCAGGTTCGAATTTACCCGCACAAATTGATATTTATGCGAAAAAAGGAAATTCGTATGAATTCTTATTTTTAACAAAAGGTGGGGGTTCGGCGAACAAAACGTTTTTATATCAAAAAACAAAATCGTTATTAAATGAAAAATCTTTGGACGAATTTGTTCGTGAACGCATTATGGATTTAGGAACAGCAGCTTGTCCTCCGTATCATTTGGCTATCGTAATTGGAGGCACTTCTGCGGAAGCAAATTTAGCAGCCGTGAAAAAAGCATCAGCAGGATATTATGACAATCTTCCAACATCTGGAAACATGTCGGGTCAAGCGTTTCGCGATTTAGAATGGGAAAAAAGAGTACAAATTATTTGTCAAGAAAGTCAAATTGGAGCGCAATTTGGTGGAAAATATTTAACACATGACGTGCGAGTGATTCGTTTACCTCGTCACGCAGCATCTTGCCCTGTGGGAATGGGAGTTTCGTGTTCTGCAGATCGAAATATCAAAGGAAAAATTACAAAAGACGGTATTTTCTTAGAACAATTGGAAACCAATCCGGGTCAGTTTTTACCTGCAACAGCTCCTCATTTAGAGCCTGCGGTGGAAGTTGATTTAAACAAACCAATGCCAGAAATTTTGGCAGAGTTATCAAAATATCCAATCAAAACCCGTTTGAAATTAAACGGAACATTGATTGTGGCTCGTGATATTGCACATGCAAAAATCAAAGAATTGTTAGATGCTGGCAAACCAATGCCAGAGTATTTCAAAAATCATCCGGTTTATTATGCTGGACCTGCAAAAACACCAGACGGCATGCCTTCAGGAAGTTTTGGACCCACAACCGCAGGAAGAATGGATGTGTATGTAGACGAATTTCAAGCCGCTGGTGGAAGCATGATTATGCTAGCAAAAGGTAACCGAAGTAAAGACGTAATGAACGCTTGTGCAACACACGGCGGATTCTATTTAGGTTCTATAGGTGGTCCTGCTGCTATTTTAGCGAAAGAAAACATCTTATCAGTAGAAGTGGTTGATTTTGAAGAATTAGGTATGGAAGCCGTTCGTAAAATCACGGTGAAAGATTTTCCAGCTTTTATTATTACCGATGACAAAGGAAATGATTTTTTTATGAATTTGTAATTAACCTCAAAGACGCAAAGATTTTTGTAAAGCACGCAAAATAAAAACCTGTAAGTTGAAAGACTTGCAGGTTTTTACTCTCCTCTAAGGTTTCCAAAACCTTGTAGGTGTTTTTATGAATACCTACAAGGTCAAAAAAAGACCTTGCAGGATGATAATATAATTTTAAAAGTTTATACCTTTTGAAACAATTATGACTTCATTTGAAAAAATTAAATAAATTAATCTAAAATCTTCCATGTCATATTTTCTCCATCATATATAACTTCAACAGTATATGTAAAATTGCCATTGGGTTCATTTGTTTCCAAAACACCAGAATATTCATTACCTGCTTTTTTTGTAAGAACTAAACTTTTAATTTTAATTGAATTAGATTTAAATTGTTCATTTTCTTTCATGCTGGTAATAACTTGGTTTGATAATTCTTCAGTAGACATACTACAAGATGTTATAACTGTTAATGTAATGAATACTGCTCCTAAAATTGTTAATAGTTTTTTCATTTTATTGATTTTATTGATTTTATTGATTGTTAAAATAAAAGCTTACACCTTTAAAAAATGTTCCTGAATAATTATTATTCCAAATTATTTTATTATTCTTAAGGACACCATTTTTTAGTTTTGAATTATTTTCAAGAACATAATTAATTATATTATTTTTTACAAAATTTGAGTCATTTTTGCTATCAATTATTGCATTATTTGAAAGATCTTGTAAACCTTCATATTCCTTAATCCACCCATTTTCAGTTTTACTATAATATATTAAATAATTAATGTTTTCTCCATAAATACTAGAATTATTTATATTATAAAACAAAAATTTAGCAGATAAAAATTTAACCGTTTTTTTATAATTGGCATAATCATACGTTCCTCCAACTTGTGCTCTACTTAAACCCCCGTCTTGGAATCTATTCCCTGTCATAACCTGTTCTCTATTTGAAAAAACAACTAAAAACGGATGTTTATTTCCAATAACTTCTTTAATATTATACATTAATAACCAGTCTGTTTCCCATTTTGGCTTTTCTGTAATTATTTTGCTTTCAAAAAGAACAACTAGATCTCCATCTTTAAAAATTTCTTCATCATCTTTTTTAAATTGAAATTCTTTTTTAGATTTATTTATTAATATTGAATTAATTTCATTAGCATTCAATTTTCTCCTTTCATCTATTAAATCATCTTTTATATTATCATTTAATTCATTAATAAGTTCATTATTCTCTCCTTTTATTTCTATATTTTCAGCTATTCCTCCAACGAACATCTTTTGGTTTTCAAGTAATAAATCAAAAGAAATTGAGTGATTATCTATTTTTATTTTATATGACTTAATTTTATTATTATTAAAATCAAGTTTCTTATTATTTATTTTTGCAACAATTAACTCTTTATTATATTCAAATTCAATTATATTATCAACTGAATCGTATTCAACTCTAATTGACATTGTGTCTTCTTTGGTTAAATTATAAATTGTTGTATTGTATATTCTTTTCTTGTTACAAGAAATAACTGAAAAAACAATTATTATTATTAAAGTCGTTTTATAAAAAACTTTCATTTTCTGAAACAATTATTTATTGAACAAAATATTCATTACCGTCAAATTCTACAATAAAGTCTTTTTTATAATCACCATCTAGTAAGTTTTCAAAATAAAAGGTCGCCGTGTGTCCGTGTTTGTTTTTATCAAAAATCTTTGAAGTACGGATAGATACTTGTCCCTCATTTTCAATTGCACCAATCTTTATCAAATGTACTTTAATTGCATTATGAGCTTCATAATCATCATATATTTTTTGAGGTTTGTCTGATTTTTCTGGACTAATTTCATCGTTATTAATTGGGTTTTTGCATGAATTCAATGTAAATAACATAAGTGTAATTAATAATGTTGTAATCTTTAGTAGTTTCATGTTTTGTTTTTTAAAGTTATTTTTACAATTTGTTTTTCTCTTTTTGTTGGGTCTAACATTTAATTTTATACTTTAGTTAAATTGAAATCAGGTCCAAAATCACCTTGACATTTAAGGGTGTTTTTATTAATAATAATTATAAAAGTAGGTTTTGAATTTTCATAATTAACTTCACACTTTATTTCTAAATATTTTTCTTTTTCATTTATAATTTCGTAACTACCATTATATTCATAAGTTTTTTTATCAACAAGGTTAGTTTGTACTACCGTAACTTTTTTATTATTATCTAAAGATATTCTATATTCAGAACTAGGTACATTTACCGAGTTTCCATTAATTATCATCTCTGAGCCGTCTTCATTTTTGATATTATAGCTTTCTTGAACACCAATATAATTTCCTAAATAATCTTTAGAATTACAAGAAATTATTCCAAATAAAACACATACAACTAAAATAATCCTCTTCATTATTAAATTTTTTGATTGATAATTAAACACGCCACATAAGGGCAAATTCTATTGTTTGGACATTTATCCAATTTATTTTTATTGTATAAAGAAGTTTGTGTTCTGTATTTTGAGTTTTTATCTTTAATTAGGCATTCTATTCGTTTTGATACTTTTTTTATATAATCTTCTTTAACCTTTAAAAAAGTTGTCATTTTACCAAAACGCAAGAGTAATTTTCCGTTTTCTAATGTATATTCAAACTCCTAAAGACCACCAAGGGTTCTTTGCGTGTAAATAGGTGAATTAATATCTTCTCTTTTTTGGCATTGTAATTTATTTTTTACAAGACTTTACATCATCCATTTAAAAAACCTTGCTGAAAAATTTCTTTATTTAATAATGGGTTTTGTTTTTATTTGCAACACAGATATATATTAATAATTTTAGTAAAATTAAAGATATTTCTAATTCAAATTTAAAAATTCTATATTTGCGCCATTAAATGGCGTCAAAATGAAACAGATAAACCGTATTGCAAAAATTATAAACGTATTAAAAGAAAAAAGGCTGTCTGCAGAAGAGATAAAAAGCATATGCTCAGAAACCAATGAAGAGGTATCTATCCGTCAAATTCAAAGAGATATAAATGATGTTTCTGTTTTTTTAAATCATGATGAGTATCTAAATTTAGTTAAAGAAAAGAAAACTATATATTACTGTATTTTAAAAAAACAAAATAATCTTGAAAGCGGTGAATTTGAAAACAAAATTGTTTATAAAACAAAATTTTATACTCAAATTTACACTGAGAATATGCTCAAAAATTTAAGTATTATTGAACAAGCCATTTTGAATAATAAAAACATTATTATTCAATCTATAAAAAATGACGAAACAGGTGATAATGCAAACTTTGTTTCTGAAGATTTTAGTTTTTACCCCTTACAAATAATAAACCATCGTGAAACAAATTATATTGGAGGTTGGAATGCTAAAAAAAAAATAGTTCAAATTTTTGGAATCAATCAATTAACTAATATTGTTCAAGGTACAACTACTTTTTCTGTCAAGACACTTAAAATTGTTTTTGAAGATGAATTTAAAAAACGTTTTGGGGTTACAAAAAATATAAATGATGAAGTATATAACATAAAAATAGAGATGTCAACTGTATTGGCAGACTTCATTAAGAGTCATTACTGGCATGAAAGTCAAAAATTTACTCGAAAAAACAACATTGTGATTTTGCATTTAAAGTGTGGTATAAATAGAGAATTAATTGGTTGGCTATTTCAATGGTTATATAATATTAGAATTATAGAACCAAAAATTTTAGAAGATTATTATCAAAAAACTATAGATGAAATTCAAAAAAATAGTACTTCAGATAAAATGTTAGTGTATCGGAATATATTTGAAGAAAGAATCAATTAGAAGTAACATAATAAAGTGTTTTGTTTGTGCCTACAAGTTCTATTAAAAGACCTTTCTGGATGAAAACGTATTGTATAAAACTGATTGCTGAACACTAAAACGCTACTCTACAAACAACACCAATCCTTTCAAATAATGTCCTTCAGGGTGGTAAATATTTGTAGGATGGTCTGGGCCTTGTTCTAATTTATGTAATACTCTGATGTTTCTTCCGGTTTCTATGGCTGCTGCGGCAACGGTATTGTAAAACAACACATCGTCAATTACTTGCGAGCACGAGAAGGTAAACAAAATTCCGTTGGGTGCTAAGGCTTTTAAACCTGCTATGTTTAAACGTTTGTAGGCTTGCGTTGCGGTATGTTTGCTTTTGATGCTTTTTGCAAATGCAGGAGGGTCTAAAACAATAACATCATAGTGTTGCGTGTGTTCTTTCATAAAGTTGAACACGTCATCAGCTACTGCGGTATGGTTGGCTTTTGGAAAATTCAATTCCATATTACTTGCTGCTAAATCCACTGCTTTTTGAGAAATATCTACTGAAGTTACTAATTCGGCTCCAGCGTTCATAGCGTAAATGGAAAATCCGCCAGTGTAGCAAAAGGTGTTTAGTACTTTTTTGCCTTTGGAGAATTCGCCTAATAATTTTCGGTTTTCACGTTGGTCTAAAAAGAAACCTGTTTTTTGACCTTCTACCCAATTTACAGAAAACAAAATATTGTTTTCTTTGGCAACTGTTTTGACTTTATTTCCGAATAAAAAATAATCGGTTCCTGTATTAGGTAACGTTGCTGCACTTTTGCAATAAATGGTTTCGCAATACTCCGAAAAATTAACCTTTATCGCTACCGCAATTTGCTCCATTTGAAGAAAAATTCCAGTTGAATGCGCTTGTATGACCCAATTTTTATCGTAATAATCAATAATCAATCCCGAAATGCCATCGCCTTCTCCGTGAATCACTCGGAACGCATTGGTAACTTCAAAATCTAATAATTGGGTGCGGAAATACCAAGCCGATTGTAATTTGTCTGCCCAAAAGTTATCAGAGAAAGTTTCATTGCCAAACGTTAAAATACGAACCACAATACTTCCTTTATCGCTGAAATATCCAGTGCCTAAATGCTTGTTTTGCGAATCGACTACATCTACCATTTCACCATCGTTTATTTCACGACTCACGCCATACACCGCACCGCTGAAAATCCAAGGATGACGACGTTGAATGGATTTTTCTTTACCTGATTTTAGAATTACTTTTGGAAACATGTTAATGTGTCTATTAGTCTATTAGTCAATGTGCCAATTCCTTTTATTTACTAATTGACATATTGGCTAATTGACTCATTAGCCTTATTGGCTAATTTTTTTGGTTGTTGAAATGATTTTATTTGTAATTTTTAATATGTCAAAAACTTCGGATAATAATTCTTCTGAATTGGGATAATTTTCTAATTCGTTACATAGGAATAACCAAAATTCGGTTTCATCTGCCTCTTTCATTGCAATTTTCATTTTATGAATAAAGTCTGCTTTGCTTTCAGAATTTTGAGCTTCTTTAATATTCGCTCCGATTGAAGTTCCTGATTTTAGTAGTTGATTGGCAATTACATACTTTCTGTTTTCTTCTAATTTTTCTGTATATTGAACTACTTTTTTAGCAAATTCAAATGATTTTAATAGAATTAAATTGTTTTTGTACTTTTCTTGAAATGTTATCATGGCTTATATATTTATTTAATGTGTCAATTTTATTATGTGCCAATGAGACAATGTGTCAATGTGTCGATTTTTTTCATTAGCTAATTTACTAATTAGCTTATTAGCACATTGGCTAATTGGCTAATTAATGTTCATTTCCGGAATATCTCCTTCAATGATTAAGTCAGCTTCTGTGGCTTTGATTATCTCTTCTACTGAAACGCCTGGTGCACGTTCTAATAATTTAAACCCATTTGAGGTAACTTCTAAAACCGCTAATTCGGTAACGACTTTTTTCACACAACCTACACCGGTTAATGGCAGTGTACATTTCTTTAATATTTTTGATTCGCCTGCTTTATTTACGTGCATCATGGCTACGATAATATTTTCTGCAGAAGCTACTAAATCCATAGCGCCACCCATTCCTTTTACCATTTTTCCTGGAATTTTCCAATTGGCAATATCGCCATTTTCAGAAACTTCCATTGCGCCTAAAATCGTTAAATCAACTTTTTGGGCACGAATCATTCCGAAACTAAAAGCGGAATCAAAGAAACTGGCTCCTGGCAAAGTCGTAATCGTTTGTTTTCCTGCGTTGATAATATCGGCATCTTCTTCTCCTTCAAAAGGAAACGGACCCATGCCTAAAACCCCATTTTCTGATTGAAATTCCACCGAAATATCCGTACGAACATAATTCGCTACTAAAGTTGGAATTCCGATTCCTAAATTAACGTAATACCCGTCTTTTACTTCTTGGGCAATGCGTTGTGCTATTTGATTTTTATCTAATGCCATATATTATTTGATGATTTGAAAATTTGATGATTTGAAAATTAACGCTTCTTTGAAGAAGATATAATCTTAGAAATTATCAAATTTATCGATTGTAACTTTTTTAATAATTCTTCATTAGGACTTGGATAAAATTCTGATTTTTGGCAAAGTTCTAACCAAAATTGTAATTCATCTGTTTCCTTTGCTGAGATTTTAAACTTGTGTATAAAATCAGCTTTGCTTTCTGCATTTTGGGCTTCTCTAATATTAGCGCCAATTGAAGTTCCGCTTCTAAAAATTTGAGAGGCCATTTCAAAACGGTTTGTCTTTCTAATTTCCTCCGAAAAACTAATTATTTCAAGGGCAAACTCAAAAGTTAATTTTACAATTAAATTATCCTTGTCGTTTCTCATCTTCAAATTTTCAAATTAAAAAATCTTCAAATTACTTTTGACGAACTGTTTTTTGCTCAATTCTCTTTTCAAATTTCTCCCCTTGGAAAATACGATTTACCATAATTCCTGGGATATGAATTTCGTTTGGATTCAATGTTCCGGCTGGCACTAATTCTTCTACCTCAGCGATAGTAATTCTTGCTGCTCCAGCCATACAGGCGTTAAAATTTCGAGCGGTTCCTTTGAAAATTAAATTACCCGCTTCGTCACCTTTCCAAGCTTTTACGATTGAAAAATCGGCTTTATAGGCCAATTCCATTACGTGCATTTTTCCGTTGAATTCGCGTGTTTCTTTCCCTTCTGCTACTTCTGTTCCGAAACCAGCAGGTGTAAAAAACGCAGGAATTCCGGCTTGTGCAGCGCGGCATTTTTCAGCTAAGGTTCCTTGAGGAGTTAATTCAACATCTAATTCACCCGAAAGCATTTGGCGTTCAAATTCGGCATTTTCTCCTACATAAGAAGAAATCATTTTCTTAATTTGACGCTTTTTTAATAATAATCCTAATCCGAAATCGTCTACACCGGCATTGTTTGAAATGCAAGTTAAATTTGTGATATTTTTTTCAACTAATTCAGCAATACTATTTTCGGGAATACCACAAAGTCCGAAACCTCCTAGCATTATTGTTTGTCCATCTTGAATTCCTTCAAGTGCTTCTTTTACGTTGTTTACTTTTCTTGAAATCATAATATAATTTATAGTCCGTCTAATCCGTCTGTATCAGGTTGTGCATCTATTGGGGCTGCAGTGGAATCTGTAGCTGTCGAATCATTTTCAGATCTTCTTGATTCAGTGGCACAATCTACTTTAATTGACATATTTGCTGGTCTTTTAAATGGTTGTTGCGAAATTTTAAGACTTGGGTCTGCCAAACATTTGCGCATAAAAATTCCGTAAATAGGTAAAGCGGTTGTAGCACCTTGCCCCATATTTGTACTTTCAAAATGTGCCGAACGATCTTCATTACCCACCCAAACTCCGGCAGCTAAATTAGGAACCATTCCGATAAACCAGCCATCTGAATTGTTTTGAGAAGTTCCTGTTTTTCCTGCAACAGGTCCTTTAATATTATAAGGCACACCCGTTAAGAAATTGGATGGCGCCGAAGCTGCCCAGCGCAAACGAGAACCCGTACCAGATTCCGTAACACCTTCCATTAATTTAATAACTGAATACGCCACATCTTTATTTACCACATCGTGCGATTCTTCCACGCCTTGGTAAATTACCACGCCGTTTTTATCTTCGATTTTTGTGATTAATTGCGGTTTAATATAAACCCCTTCATTGGCAAAAGTGCTAAAAGCAGCTACCATTTCTTCTACCGTAATTTCTACCGCACCCAAAGCAATTGCAGGGCGGTTTGGAATCGCGGAAGTTACTCCTAAATTTTTAGCCATTTCCACAACAGCTGGCGCACCCACTTCATGTATTAAACGTGCCGAAACCGTGTTAATAGAGTTTGCCAACGCTTTTTTCATAGAAACCAAACCACGATATTTTCCATCTGAATTGTTTGGCGTCCAATCTTTATCGTTATTATCTCCTTTTAGTATGGTAAATGGCGAATCCATTATCATATCGCATGGCGATTTTTGTAACCTGTCAATAGCGGTAGCATATACAAAGGGTTTAAATGTAGAACCTACTTGACGTGCGCCTTGACCAACGTGGTCGTATTGAAAATATTTATAGTTAATACCGCCCACCCAAGCTTTTACATGACCCGTTTGTGGCTCCATTGCCATCATTCCGGTTTGCAAGAAATGTTTATAATAAAGTATAGAATCTTTAGGTTTCATAATGGTATCTCTTTCGCCTTTCCAAGTAAAAATTTTCATTTTCGCCGGCACTTCAAAAGATTGTTTAATTTCAGCATCGGATTTCCCATTAATGCTCATTATGCGCCATCTCTCAGAATTTTTCATGGCTTGATACATGATTTTCTGAGTTTCTGCCGGCGTAATATCTAAAAATGGTGCCGTTGGATTGTCTTTTTGACGACGATTAAATTCGGGTTGTAAGTTAGATAAATGTTCTTCTACTGCTTCTTCAGCATATTGTTGCATGCGCGAATCAACCGTAACGTAAATTTTTAAACCGGCCGTGTAAAGGTCAATTTCTTCTCCTTTTTCGTCTTCAATAGCTTTAATGATAGGTTTTAAACTTTCACGTAAGTATTCTCTAAAATAGGTTGCGGTTCCTTCTGCATGACTCTCTGGTTTGAAATTTATTTTAACAGGAATTCGCTTTAATTCTGCTGCCTTTGCTTCCGATAAATACTTGTTTTTTACCATTTGATCTAAAACGGTATTTCTACGTTGGAAAACTTTTTCTTTTCTTTTTTCTTTGGTAGGATTAAATAAGGCCGGGTTTTTTAACATTCCAACAAATAAAGCACTTTCAGCTAAAGTTAAATCTTTAGGTTCTTTATTCATGTAAATTTTTGAAGCGGAACGAATTCCAACAGCGCTATTTACAAAATCGACTTTATTTAAATATAAAGCTATAATTTCTGGTTTGGTATATTGACGTTCTAATTTTGTAGCAATAATCCATTCTTTACATTTTTGAATGATACGAAATGGTAAAAATTTAGACCCTTCGCCATGAAATAAATTTTTGGCTAATTGTTGGGTAATGGTACTTGCACCACCACTTCTTCCTAAACTTGAAATAGCTCTTAAGGTTCCTCTAGCATCTACACCAGAATGCTCGTAAAAACGTTCGTCCTCTGTAGCTACTAATGCATCTACTAAATGCTTAGGTAAGTCTTGATATTTAACCGGTGTTCTGTTTTCTTTATAAAATTTTCCTAACGTTACGCCGTCTGAAGAAATAATTTCTGTAGCGATATTGGTATCTGGATTTTCTAATTCGTCAAACGAAGGCATTTTACCGAAAAATCCCCACGATGCCAAAAGAAAAAATAATAATACGCCACCAAATGTGTAGCCGAATAATTTCCAAAATTTTCTAACGTAATCTGAATAACTGACTTGGGTGTTGTTAGTTGCCATTTTTTTCTTTATTTTCTTTTTTCAATTCTAAATCCTAAATCTGTAATGCCGGTTAAATCTTTTACACCTTGAAC
>Ga0315907_10000599_pt1 | contig 51335 bp, 55 predicted proteins | sample LakEriMetagenome_3_FD_203525 | JGI IMG/M metagenome (GOLD analysis project Ga0315907, IMG submission 203525) | Freshwater fungal communities from buoy surface, Lake Erie, Ohio, United States - Buoy 12 MA123 | ecosystem: Environmental > Aquatic > Freshwater > Lake > Lake biofilm | place: USA... | reverse complement strand
TCGCTCATGTGCGTGGCGTGCACCAAGCACCACCTCGGATTCACATCCGCGTGGTTCAGCAACCACTCCACCGGCCTTTGCCCACTCCAAGCCACACACGCATCCACCTCGGCCGTCTGCTCGGCGATGTGGATATGGATGGGTGCCGTCTTGTCCATGGCATCTAAGCCGGCAATTGCCTCACGCAAGCCAACGGGAGGCACGGCGCGAAGCGAATGCGGTGCCAGGCCCAGCCTGGCGCCTTGCGCCTCACACAGGGGCTTCAATTTGGCCAAGAGATTCAGCATGTTGTCGGTGCTGCGGATGAAGCGCCGCTGCCCATCGCTGGGGCTGGTGCCACCAAAACCGCTGCTTTGGTACAGCACCGGCAGCAGCGTGAGCGCGATGCCTGCGTTCTGTGCTGCGCGCAGCAGGCAAGTGGCCAGCGTGGCGTCGTCGGCGTAGGGCTGTCCGCTCGAATCGTGGTGGAGGTAGTGAAATTCGCAGACTTGGGTATAGCCGGCTTCCAACATCTCAATGTAGAGCCACGTGGCGATGGCCTCCAGTTGATCGGGCGTCAACGCCAAGGCAAACCGGTACATCAGCGTGCGCCAGCTCCAAAAATTGTCGTTGGCGTCGACCCGGTATTCGGTCAGACCAGCGAATGCACGCTGAAATGCGTGCGAGTGCAAATTCGGCATGCCCGGCAGCACCGGTCCAGGGGCTTGGGGTACGCCGGGTGGCGGCATTGCATTGGCCTGCACATCCGTGAGTTGACCCTGCTGGTTCCACTGCAGCAGCACGTTGGTCGCCCATCCGCTGGGCAGCAGGGCATCTTGAGCAAAGAGTGTTTGGTTCATGTTGTTTGAGCCCATCCTTGCACAAGGCGGCCTTGGCGAACGATGGAGCGCACGGGACGCTGGCCAAACCAGTAGGTCAACTCGGCAGCCTCTTGGACGCGCCAAAGAACGAAGTTGGCCGGCCGCCCGATGCCCAAGGTGCCGTGTGTGTCCTGTAAGCCCAGTGCACGTGCGGCATGGCGGGTGATGCCAGCCAAAGCTTCAGGCACAGTCAATTTAAACAAGGTGCAGGCCATGTTGGCCATCAACAGCAGGCTCAGGGCCGGGGAAGTGCCGGGATTGTGGTCGGTGCTCACGGCCATGGGCACGCCGGCAGAGCGCAAGGCTTCAATGGGCGGTAGGTGCGTGTCACGCAGGGTGTAGTAAGCCCCAGGCAACAGCACCGCGACGGTGCCAGACTTTTGCATGCTTTCAATCCCTTTGGCACTGAGGTGTTCGATGTGATCGCAAGACAAGGCATGGTATCGGGCCGCCAACGCCGCCCCATCCATGTCGGAGAGTTGCTCAGCGTGCAATTTGACAGGCAGACCCAGCCCTTGAGCGGCTTGGAAGACTTGCTCGGTCTCAGCCAGTGAAAAACCGATGCGTTCGCAAAACACATCGACGGCGTCGACCAAACCTTCGGCGGCCAACGCGGGCAGCATCTCATGGCAGACCAGGTCGATGTAGGCTTGGCTGCGGCCAAGGTATTCAGGGGGCAGGGCGTGTGCACCCAAAAAGGTGGTTCGCACCGTGACACCGTGGGCTTCACCCAATTGGCGCGCCACCCGCAATTGCTTTCTTTCGTGAGCCAAGGCAAGGCCATAACCCGATTTGATTTCAATGGCGCAGACGCCTTCGGCCAACAACTCTTCGAGCCGGTGCGAGGCAGACGCAAACAGCGCGTCTTCGTCGGCCTCACGCGTGGCGCGCACGCTGGAGACGATCCCACCACCGGCTTTTGCAATGGTTTCGTAACTGGCCCCTTGCAGTCGCATGGCGAATTCGTTGGCGCGATGGCCACCGTAGACCAGGTGGGTGTGGCAATCCACCAAGCCCGGTGTGAGCAGTGCGCCAGCACCATCGAAATGGGGCAAATCGCGGTGGACTGTGGGTAAGTCCTTGGCGGCCCCCATCCAAGCGATGTGACCGTTCAGGACCACGAGGGTGAGCTCAGCGGTCTCCAGCGTGGGGTCTTCCAGGGCGCCCGGCATGGGCCGAAGCGTGTGCCAGACACCATCGGCGCTGGGCCATGAAATCGGTGCGTTGGGACGGGTTTGCATGTCACGCCTCTTCCATTAAATGAACCCAAACCAAGGACGAGTGGGCTTCTTTGGGCGTGACCATGCCGGCATGGACCGACCCATCCCACCACCAACCTTGTCCCTCGGTACAGATGGACCAACCCATCATGTCCCACGTGCCTTGCATGGCCCACAACAGCCCACGTGGCGATGGGGGCAGCATGGTGGCTTCGCGCAAAACCGAGACTTCAGCACGCACCCGACCGCGTTGGGTCATGACATTGAAATCCGTGGAGGCCTCACCCAACAAGGTGCAATCGATGACCGCCTCGCCAGGAAAAGCAAAAGGGACGCCGGCTTGGTCCAGGCGGTGATCGATGGCACTGTGGGACTTCAAGTGCACCCCTTGGCCATTGACCAGCATGATGATCCGGTCGACACCCTCGAAGATCGAAAACGGCCCCGACTGCGCAATGGTGGCGATGCTGACCCGCCAAACAAAATGCTCAATGTCAGCGCCCACGGGACTGCACACGATCTCCCGCGTGCTGCCTCCGCCGTTTTTCCAAGCTTTGACAGCCAATTGGGCTGTGTCGAAGTGCTGCAACATGGCTCAACGGATCATCGGCAATTTCAGACCCTGTTTCTTTGCTGTTGCAACCGCCAGTTCGTAACCTGCATCGGCGTGGCGCATCACGCCCGAGCCGCTGTCGTTGACGAGCACGCGCGCGAGGCGTTCAGCGGCGGCATCGGTGCCGTCGGCCACGATGACCATGCCCGAGTGCTGCGAGTAGCCCATACCCACGCCACCGCCGTGGTGCAGGCTGACCCAGCTGGCGCCCCCTGCGGTGTTGAGCAAGGCGTTGAGCAGCGGCCAGTCGCTCACGGCGTCGGTGCCGTCTTTCATGGCTTCGGTCTCGCGGTTGGGACTGGCCACCGAGCCGGTGTCCAGGTGGTCGCGTCCGATCACGATCGGGGCTTTCAAATCGCCCTTGCGCACCATCTCGTTGAAGGCCAGACCGGCCAAATGCCGCTCGCCCAAGCCCAGCCAGCAAATGCGGGCTGGCAAGCCCTGAAAGCTGATGCGTTCGCGAGCCATGTCCAACCAGCGGTGCGTGTGGGTGTTGTTGGGGAACAGCTCCTTGATCTTGGCATCGGTTTTGTAGATGTCCTCTGGGTCACCCGACAAGGCCACCCAACGGAAGGGGCCCTTGCCTTCGCAGAACATGGGGCGGATGTAGGCGGGCACAAAACCGGGGAAATCAAAGGCGTTTTTCACACCATGGTCAAACGCCACTTGGCGGATGTTGTTGCCGTAATCCACCGTGGGGATGCCCATGGCCTGAAAGTCCAGCATGGCTTGCACTTGGGTGGCGCAGCCTTGTGAGGCATCGGCCTTCAGGCGGGCGTGTTGTGCGGGGTCGAGCTGTGCATCTTTCCACTGCGCCACGGTCCAGCCCGGTGGCAAGTAACCGTTGATCAGGTCGTGCGCCGAAGTTTGGTCGGTCACCAGGTCGGGGCGCATGCCACCGGCTTGGGCGCGGCGCACCAGCTCGGGCAAGATCTCCGCCGCGTTACCGAGCAGGGCAATCGATATGGCCTCTTTGGCGGCGGTATGGTGTTTGATCAAGGCGAGTGCGTCGTCCAGGTCTTTGGCCTGCTTGTCCACATAGCGGGTGCGCAGACGGAAGTCGATGCTGCTTTGCTGGCATTCGATGTTGAGCGAGCAGGCCCCGGCCAGCGTGGCGGCCAAGGGCTGAGCACCGCCCATGCCGCCCAGACCGGCCGTCAAAATCCAGCGGCCCGTCCAGCTGTTGTTGTAATGCTGACGCCCGGCCTCCACAAAGGTCTCGAACGTGCCTTGTACGATGCCCTGGGTGCCGATGTAAATCCAGGAGCCTGCGGTCATCTGCCCGTACATGAACAGGCCCTTGCGGTCGAGTTCGTTGAAGTGTTCCCAGTTGGCCCATTTGGGCACGAGGTTGGAGTTGGCGATCAGCACACGCGGCGCGTTGGCGTGCGTCTTGAACACGCCCACGGGCTTGCCCGACTGGACGAGCAAAGTCTCGTCTTCGTTCAGGTCCCTCAGGGAAGCCAAAATCTGGTCAAAGCAGGCCCAGTCGCGCGCGGCACGACCAATGCCGCCGTACACGACCAAGCTTTGCGGGTTTTCGGCCACTTCGGAGTCGAGGTTGTTTTGCACCATGCGGTAAGCCGCTTCGGTGACCCAGTTTTTGCAATTCAGCGTGTTGCCACGCGGGGCCCGCACCACGCGGGAGGGGTCGAGGCGGGGGTCGATGGGGGTGCTCATGTGGGCTCCTTGAAAATGAAAAATGAATGTGTCAAAGCTCTTCAGCGCACGCCAGGCAAGGCTGTGTTGGTCAGCGTGGAGGCGCACTGGATCAGTGCGCCGCTCTTGACCATGTCGATGGCCGCTTGCATGTCGGGCTGTATGTGGCGATCGTCGCTCAGGTGCGCCACTTGTGTGCGCAGCAGTGTCACCGTAGCGGCCAAGGCCTGACTGGTCTTGAGCGGCGCGTGGAAGTCGCAGCCTTGGGCCGCGGCCATCCACTCAATGCCGATCACCGCCATGGCGTTCTCGGCCATGGGCAGCAAGCGCCGTGCACCGTGCGCAGCCATGGACACATGGTCCTCTTGGTTGGCCGAGGTGGGGATCGAATCCACACTGGCTGGGTAAGCGCGTTGCTTGTTTTCAGATACCAGTGCGGCGGCGGTGACCTGCGGGATCATGAAGCCCGAATTGAGTCCCGGCTTGGGGGTGAGGAAAGCGGGTAGTCCCGAGAGTGCTGGGTCCACCAACATCGCGATGCGTCTCTCGGCCAAGGAGCCGATTTCGCAAATCGCCATGGCGATCATGTCGGCGGCAAAGGCCACCGGTTCGGCGTGGAAGTTGCCGCCAGACAGGGACTCGTCGGTGTCGCTGAAGATCAATGGGTTGTCGGACACCCCATTGGCTTCGGTCTCCAGCAATTGGGCGGCGTTGTGCAGGACGTCGAGGCAGGCCCCCATGACCTGCGGTTGGCAGCGAAGGCAATACGGGTCTTGCACCCGCTCGTCACCGTGAAGGTGCGAGGCGCGGATGGCGCTGCCCAAGAGCAATTGGCGCAAAGTCTCGGCGGTGACGATCTGTCCCCGGTGCTTGCGCAAGCGGTGGATGCGGGCATCAAAAGGCGCATCCGAGCCTTTGGCCGCATCCGTCGCCAAGGCGCCGGTGAGCAAGGCCGACTGAAACAAGCGTTCGGCTTCAAACAAGCCCGCCAAGGCGTGGGCGGTTGAAAACTGCGTGCCGTTGAGCAGCGCCAAGCCCTCTTTGGGGCCCAAGGTCACTGGGGCCAAGCCCGCGCTGGACAGCGCCTGTTCGGCGGGCATGCGGCCTTGGGGCGTGTCGGCATCGCCCACGCCGATCATCACCGCGGTCATGTGGGCCAAAGGTGCCAAATCGCCGGAAGCGCCCACCGATCCTTGACCCGGCACCACGGGGATGATGTCGTGGGCCAACATGGCTTCGAGCAAAGCCAAGGTGGTGGGGCGAATGCCCGAAGCACCTTGGGCCAAACTGGCGATTTTCAGGGCCATCATCAAACGGGTGATGGCCACCGGCGTGGCCTCGCCCACACCTGCCGCGTGCGACAGCACGATGTTGCGCTGAAGGGTTTCCAGGTCTTCGGCCGGAATGCGAACACTCGCCAATTTGCCAAAGCCGGTGTTGATGCCGTACACCGGCTCGCCCTTGGCCACGATGCGGGCCACGCTGTCGGCACTGGCTTGCACGGCAGCGGCACAGGCGCTGTCCAAAACTGGTTGGGCGCCTCGGTAAATGGCGCACCAGTCGTGCAAAGTCGCGTTACCGGGAATGAGTTTCAAAATAAGGGGTTTCATCAAAAGGGTCGGTTCGTTCAAAAACAGTGGCGCTTTATCGCCCTGAGGTGTCGAAGCAGTTTCAATGCATGCCAAGGTAGGCTTCGGTCAACTTGGGATCGTTGCAAGCAGCTTCGGCGCTGCCTTGCCACACGGTGCTGCCAGATTCCAAGACACAGATGTGGTCCGCAATTTTCAAGACGCGCTCGGTGTTTTGCTCCACCAGCAGCACGGTCATGCCATCGCGCCTGAGCTGAATGGGTGATTGGTAGCAGAGATCATTAAAGAAAAACGAGAATTGCGAGATTTCATGGTTAAGTCCTTTCGGGTGATGGCGTTGCTTTGAAGTCGATTTTTCAAAACTGGTTAAATTGCATGTTTTGTATAGACAAATAAATGATTTGGTGAAATATTGTCTATACAACTCTGCAAGCCCAATGTAGTTAGAGCTAAGATCCGTGTCAATACTCAACACAGCAACTACGGGAAAACACCTAAAAAATGCCCAAAACCATTTTGCCAACCAAACGCCAACCCGCCTACCAGGCCATCAAGGAGCATGTTTTGTCCAAGATTCGTGATGGTGCATGGACCGATGGGGATGCCATACCTGCCGAAGAAAGCTTGGCACGTCAATTTGGTGTTTCGCGCATGACGGTCAACCGTGCCATCAGGGAGTTGTCAGACGAGCAAATCGTCAAACGCATTCAAGGCTCCGGCACCTACGTAGCGCAAAACAAATACCAATCAACGCTGGTTGAAATCCGCAACATTGCGGATGAGATTGCGGGGCGTGGCCATAGACACCGCAGCGAACTTCACTGCCTCGAGCGTGTAAAAGTTGGCGAAGTATTGGGCCGAAAGTTTGGCTTGAAATCCAGCCAAATGGTGTTTCACTCTGTGGTGGTTCACTTTGAAAATGACCAGCCGATCCAGGTGGAGGATCGGCATGTCAACCCCAGTGTGGCCCCGGATTACATGTCGCAAGACTTCAGCAGCTTGACGCCCAATGCCTACCTCATGCGCACAGCGCCTTTGCAAGGCGTGCGGTTTGACATTGAAGCTTGCTTACCACCCACGCACATCACGGAGATGCTGAATATTCCTGCTGTAGAGCCATGTCTGGTTTTGCACAGACAGACCCAATCCATGGGGCAAGTGGCATCGGTGGCCATGTTGTGGCATCCCGCTTCGCGCTACCGTTTCACGGGTCATTTTTGAGGCAGATGCCACCATGGACCACACACTCAACCAAGCCCGACAGGCCTTTTTGGACGGTATAGAGCTGTTTGAACGCGACCAGTTTGAGTCGGCGTTGATCCTCTTCGAGGAAGCTTTACGGCTGGCTCCCGGCAGACCTTCGGTGCTCATGAATTTGGGTGTGACTTGCGTGGAGCTGGGGCGCTTTGAGCGGGCCAATGACTTCCTCGGCCAAGCCCTTGCCGCCGATGCCTCCCTAACCGACGCATGGATGGCTTGGGGCTTGACGCACATGGCCTTGGGTAACTGGTCCCAAGCCCTGCACTGCCATGAAAAAGCCCATGACTTGGGTGCCGATGGGGCCAGTTTTTGTTTGAGTTGGGGACAGTGTCTGTCGCACGAAAGGCATTTATCCAGAGCATTGAAAGCCTTTGAGCAGGCTTTGGTACACGAGCCAGAATGGGCCGAGGCTTGGAGTCAGCTGGCCCATGTGCAGCGCGACATGGGTCAGACCGCATCAGCCCTTGCTGGATATCAGCGTGCATTGGAGCTGGGTGCAGACCCTAAGCTCCATCACTTTTATTTGGCCGCCCTAAGCCCAGAGCAGCCGATGGTGAATCCGCCCTCGTCATACGTAGAGAAACTCTTTGACCAGTACGCCGATGACTTCGAAGCCCACTTGGTTGGGCAACTGGGCTACCAAGGACACAGCGTGCTGCTCGAACACCTGCCAGCCGATGCCACCGCTCGCTTTGAACAGGTGTGGGATCTGGGCTGTGGCACGGGTTTGTGCGGCCCGCTGATCCGCCAACGCGCCGGCCATTTGGTGGGTGTTGACTTGTCTTCAGCCATGGTGAACAAGGCCCGTCAGCTGGGCATTTACGACAGCCTTCATGCCCAAGATGTGGTGGACTTCTTGCACCAGACTTCAGAACAGGCCGATTTGGTGCTGGCGGCGGATGTGTTCATTTATGTGGGCACGCTTGATGCGGTGTTTGAGGCCTTGAGTCCGCGCGTGCGCCCGGGTGCATGGCTGGCCTTTACCGTCGAGGAGGCAGACCCTGGCTTTGACGTTCAGCTGCACAACACCTTGCGTTATTCACACGCTTTGTCCTACCTGCAGGGCCTCGCTGCGCGGCACGGCTGGCAATGGGCCCACGTGCACCGTGCCCCTTTGCGACTGGACCAAGCCCAGCCGCTGGTGGGCGCTTATGTGTATTTAAGAAAAAGCTGACGGTGCTTGTGCTGCAGGCCCATACCCATCTTCAACTTCTTCACTGCACAGCGCCGCCATCAAAGCTGGGTCCGTCACCTGGCCGGGTAGCAGCAGCTCTTCATTTGTCCAGCGCTTGACCAAGTGGCCATTGGCCACGCCGCCGGTGTGTGGGGCTTGGTAGGCGCGGCGGTGTTGCATGGTGGTGCCGCGGTTGGCGTTGGCGATGAAGCGGCTTTCGCCCAAGGTCCAAGGTTCAAAGTAGGCATTGGCGGCGGCATCCACTTGGCGGAAGTAGCTGCGTGCGCCTTCGGCGTTGAGCTTCTTGCGCACGGTGCGGGTGATGAGGCCTTGCAAAAGGTCCAGCGAGGCGTCGTCCATGTGCTCTAAGGCTTCGGGGCGCATGTCTTGTGTCGCCAGCGCGGACGTGGCGGCCAGCTCGGCGGGCAGCACCTGCACCATGGCTTTGACCACATCGCGGTGCGGTGCCACGGCGGTGGCCACGCCGCGGCTTTGCGGCTGGATGGGGCAGCGGATTTCCACAAAGCGTGGCTTCACTGGCCCGGTGCAGCCGTCGTGGTGGTAGTACTCGCCTTGGCTCAGGCGCCCTTTGCTGGAGCGCCCACGCACATCGCGGTAGGTGGGGTGTTGGGTGTGCACGTTCAGGCAGACCACCAAGCCCGTGTCATCGACCAGCTGGTAAAAGGCCTCGCGCCATTCGGGCAGCAGCAGTTGCTCGTGCAGGTAGTCGTTGGGCTGGGTTTGCCCGTCGACGTCTTCGCCTTCAATCACCAAGACAAAAGGTTTGGGACGGCGAACGCGCCAGCGGCGGTTGGCGAATGCCATCGTGGTGTGGGCTGTGTCTGGCATGGCTAAGGTGCGCGGGTAGAACGAAGGTGTATCAGCGGTCAATTTTAGGGTGTGCCTGTGGACAGGGGCGAACGCCTTAAACTGAGCGGCTGCCCATCCCAACGGCCTGCGAGGCCCATCACATGGCCTTGTCCATCATCACCGACCCGTTTTTTTACATGATCGCCGCGCCCGCGGTGTTGTTGTTGGGCGTGAGCAAAAGCGGCTTTGGTGCGGGCTTTGGTTCTTTGGCGGTGCCCATGATGGCCTTGGCGGTGACTGTGCCGCAGGCCGCCGCCATCCTGATGCCGGTGCTTTTGGTCATGGACTTGCTCGGCATGACCGCCTTCAGAAAAGACGTGGACCGGGCCTTGCTGCGCTTCATGTTGCCCTACGCTTTGCTGGGGGTGGTGCTGGGCGCTTTGCTTTTCAAACTGCTCGATGCGCGTTCGGTGGCGGCCATCGTGGGCGGTTTTACCTTGTTGTTCCTAGCGCAGCAACTGCTGTTCAAGACCGACCCCAATGGCCCACCGCCACCGCGTTGGATGGGCGGTGTGTTGCTGGTTGTCTCGGGTTTCACCAGCTTCATTGCCCACGCGGGCGGCCCGCCCGTCAACGCCTACGTGATGCGCCTGAAACTCTCGCCGGTGCTCTTCACCGGCACGATGGCCTACCTGTTCTTCTTCATCAACATGGCCAAGTGGGCCCCCTACGCTTGGCTGGGCTTGCTGGACATGCGCAACTTCGGCACGTCCTTGGTGCTCTTGCCCTTGGCCCCAGCGGGTGTTTGGGTCGGGTTGCGAATGGCGCGCACCATCAACCCCGTGTTGTTTTACCGACTGATTCGGATTGGCATGTTCCTGACCGGGTGCAAGCTCTTGTGGGACGGTGTTCGCTGACGGTTGTGCGACAGCGCACCGACAAACCGCTGCTGTGGGGGCACCATGGGCCTTGTTCGGGCAGACCTGTCCGTTTGATGCCACCCACAAGGACCCCAACACCATGCACGCCATCAGCACCGACGCCCTCAAGGGCTTGGGCGCATTGACGCAAGCGCCTTGCTTGTCTTTGTACCAACCCACGCACCGAAGCCAGCCAGACAATGCCCAAGACCGCGTTGAATTCCGCCGTGGGGTCGAGGCGCTCAGCCAAGCGCTGATGGCCGCCGGTGGAGCCCACAACACCCAAACGCTGCTCGACCCCTTTCATGATTCAAGTGGGCGAGGAAGAAGTCTTGCTCAACGACAGTTTGCGCATGGCAAAAAACACGCAGGCCGCTGGGGTGGACGTGGCGGCGTTTGTGCGATCGAGGGTGAGGGCTTAGCCCGCGGTTCAAGCGTCTTCGGCGGCAAACTGATCGGCGTTTTTGCCTTTGAAGGGTTGGTAAAACGCTTTGATGTTGGCCATGTAGGCCATGACGATCGGCACCTGCGCGCTGTGGGCGATGAAAAAAAGCCGGTTTTCCAGTGCCGGGTTTTGCTTCGCGTGCCTTCCGGGGGGACGATCAGTTGTATCGGCTCAGTCGCATCGCGAATGGCCAGCGAAAGATGCTCGCTTTGCCCATCCAACGGGGCCGCATCTCCAAAGCAAAGGCCACCATCAGTGTCATGGGCAAGTCCCAGTTGCTGGTGTGGGGGGCGGCGATCAGCACGCTCTTCTGGGCGTGTGTGGGCAACTGGCCCTGGACTTGCCAGCCGCTCAACTTCAAAACGCTGATCGACAGCCACTTGAACAGGGGGCTGACCAAAGGGGTGGTGAAAATGGTGTTTTGCATCGAGAGCGATTATTGCCAATTGTTCTCTGCGTTGTGGTTTCATTCAAACAGTCCAACACACAATTGCTTCGATAAGACTACAAAATAAATTGAAAATAAATTTCAATGAATTTTTTGGTATCAATGTTAACGTTCGTTAAGAATTCAACGACCACCGCAACAGACAATTCAACATCAAATTCAATGGGTTGACTTGCACATGGCACAGCGATGGTGGATGGAATGGCGGGACTTGCTGGCGGGCGGTTTGTTCAATCGCCGCCAGTTGCTGATGGTTTGCATCGCCATCACGGCCTTGAGCTCGCTGATGTTTTATTTTGTCCCGCAGACCGCATACGACCACCGAGTGAATGTGTGGCTCAGCGCCTTTCTTTTTTTGCTGATGCCCTTGGCGGTGTTTGCTCGCTTGTACCACCTGATTTGCCATGTGTTCTTGACGGCCATCGTCTTGGGCATGTCCACCATCGCGTTTCAAACCGGTGGCATCAACTCCAGCGTCTTGGTGTGGTTGGTGGTGATGTCGATCGCTGCACTCTTGCTGTTGAGTCCGGCAGCTACCGGCCTGTGGTTGGGCGTGTCCTTGGGAGCTCAGGCCTTGCTGTGGGTGGGCGCTCAGCAGGGCTGGTTGGGCAGCACCATCACCCACGACGATGAAACCCTACCTTGGGCATTTTTCAACCATTTGGGGGCCATGGCCTGCCTGATGATGGCTTTGTGGTTGTTTGACTTGTTGCACCGCCGTCGCTTGCTGGAGGTAGAGCGACGAAATCAAGCTCTGCTCGACATCCACGCTGAATTGTTGCAAGCGCAGGCCCACAAGGACGAGTTCGTGGCTTCCGTCGGCCACGAATTGCGCACGCCAATGAATGCGATTCTGGGACTCAATGGGGTGCTCCGCGATGAGTTCAAACATCAGCCCCAAGCCATCGAAACGGTGGACTTGATCCGCGGCTCGACCGAGAGTTTGCTGTCCCTCATCAACGATATTTTGGATTTCTCGCAGCTCAAATCTGGGCGCGTGGTGTTTCACCCCGAGCCCTGCGATCTTCTGATGTGGATGAACAGCTTTGCTGAGCCTTATGTGCAGCGAGCGCAAGCCAAGGGATTGAGTTTGGGGTGGAACCTCCCGGATATGCGGGTTGAGATTGACGCTAAACGAATGGCGCAAATTGTCGACCAATTGTTGGACAACGCCATCAAGTTCACAGCAACTGGTCGCATCGATGTGACTTGCTTGGTGCAGGGTGATCGGCTCTGGTTTGAGGTGCAAGACACGGGGCGTGGCATTCCCCTCAGCCGTCAGTTACAAATCTTCAACCGTTTTGAACATGCCGATGAACAGACCAACCGGGCTTACGGCGGCACGGGTTTGGGCTTGGCGATATGTGAGCGCTTGGTGGTGTTGCAACAAGGGCGATTGGGCGTGAGTTCTGAAGAGGGTGGGGGCTCTTGCTTTTGGTTTGAGCTGCCATGCCGGGTGGTGAAGACTGGCGCGATGACCCAGCGTGCGCTTGAACAAGGTTGGATGCCTGCCGAGTTTGATGTGCTGCTGGTGGACGACAACGTGGTGAACCTGATGGTGGCTCAGTTGCAGATCAAAAAACACTTCGCTGGTGCACACATCACCGCTGTTGAAAGCGGTCAAGCAGCGCTGGAAGCGCTGCGGACCAAGTCCTTTCATATCGCGCTCATCGACATGGTCATGCCCGACATGAACGGCATGGAGTTGACGCGTCGCTTGCGAGCATCGGCTGAACATGCGCTGATGCCGATTTTGGCGTTGACCGCCAACACCAACCCGATGGATCGCCAGCGCTGTTTGGAGTCTGGAATGAGCGGTGTTTTACACAAGCCCATGGACAGCCACATGGTGCAAAAGACACTCACCCAATGGCTCAGCCAAGCCTCAACCGGGAGCGAAAAATGATCGACCTCGCTCGCTGGTTTTCTCAGCACGTCATCCCACGCTTACCCGAGCGGTTCCAAGCCGGAAAGACACCTTACGCCGTTTTGTTTGGGGTGCTCATCATTGGCGTCATGCTCGTTTTTGCTTGGATCAGCCCTTACGCCTACGGCACGCTGGTCCCCTTGGTCTCTGCAGCCACCTTGGCCCTCCAAATTTTCTTCCTGTATCGGGGCATGTCCTTGGCTAAGACGGTGCACTTGGCCACCGCACTCGGAGCGGTACAGATCGTTTTCGCGGCTTGGGTGTCGGGCGGTATTTTTTCCCCGCGTTTGGCCTGGCTGTTGATTTTGCCCATCACACCGTTCTTTGTCGTTGGACGGCGAAGTGGCTACATTTGGTTTGGCTTGGTGATCTTGATTCAGTTGACCGTGACCGTGCTCACGGGGCAGGGCGACTGGCTCAAGACTTTCGACTTGGGTCTGGTGCATGCGACATCGTCATTGACGACCTACGCCTTGGTGACCTGCGTGCTGATCATCGTGCCCCTGATTTATGACCACCAGCACCGAAAGGCATTGGCAGAGGTCGAGCACCGCCAATGGGAGTTGGAGAAAAAACGTCAAGAATTGGTCAACACGGTCAAAGCCAGAGAGCAATTCATCTCCACCGTCAGCCACGAGTTGCGCACACCCATGAACGCCATCTTGGGCTTCAACACCTTGTTGCTCAACCAGGTGGGCGAGAAACCCAGAGCGCGCCAAATTTTGGAACACACGCGTCAGTCGGCCGACCATTTGATGACCGTGATCAACGATGTCTTGGATTACTCCCAGTTCGACGCCGGGCGTCTGACGGCCAGGGCCGAAACCTTTGCCTTGCGCCAAACGGTGCAGCACGCGGTCGATCTTTTCTTGCCCCGAGTCAAGAGCACACACCTGATTTTTCGCTTTGAAATCCAAAACGATGTGCCCGAGTGGGTGAGCACCGATCGTCACCGTTTGATGCAAATTTTGGTCAATTTGATCGGTAATGCCATCAAGTTCACCCACGAAGGGCATGTGTTGTTGAAAGTACAACGTGTACCAACGGGCGTGTTGTTCAGCGTGGAAGACACCGGGATTGGCATTGCACAGCAGCACCACGTGCAGGTGTTCAAGCGCTTCATCCAAGCCGACAGCGACATTCAAAAGCGATACGGTGGCAATGGTTTGGGTTTGACCATCACCCAGCGTTTGGTCGAGTTGCTGGGTGGCTCGATTGGTTTTGAAAGCCAGTTGGGTCAGGGTTCCAGATTTTGGTTTGAGCTGCCACTGCAAGCAATGGAGCCGCCCTTGACGGTGCAGACCGAGACCTCGCCCTTGCAAACGCCACAAGCCTCGTGGCGCTTTTTGGTGGTGGACGACCACCCCATCAACCGTTTGCTGGTCAAACAGGTGCTGCAGAACGCCTGGCCTCGCAGCGTCATTGAAGAAGCCGAAGACGGGAAAATGGCCTTGGAAAAATTGAAAGCAGGCGTCTACGACGTGGTCTTCATGGACATGGTCATGCCCGTGATGGACGGCATCGACACATCCAAATTCATTCGGCGTGAATTGCCCAATCCTGCGGCGCAAACCCCGATTTTGGGTTTGACGGCCAACGTGAACCCAGTGGATTTGGACCGTTTCGTCGAGGCTGGCTTGAGCAGCGTGATGCTCAAACCCTTTGAGCCCTCACAGCTGTGCGCGAAGGTCGAGGAACTGCTGTCGCAGAAGGTTCATGCCGCGAGTTGACGCTCAACCTCGGCATGTAACACCGTGAGTTGATCCAGCAAAGGTCCCATGGCTTTTTGGAGGGATTCTGGAGAAGCTTGTTTGCTCAGGGCCTCCACTTGAACCACCAGCTCAACCAAACTGTCCACGCAAAACACCGGCGCAAAGCCTTTGAATTGGTGCAAGAGGTCGTTCACGCCTTGGGTGTTTCCGTCGGCCAAGCGTTGTCGCAGGGAGGGAAGATCGGCGTCAAGCGTGGCTTTGAGCGTGGCCAGCAAGCGGTTGACGCCAGCGCTATCGCCAATGAATTCGGCGGCTCGTTGGGTGTTGAGGTATTGAAACGGGGCAGTGGTCATGACTGAGAAGGGATAGCGCTTTTAGATTCTAGGCCATCCCCGGCGGCGCCAATTTCTTTGAACTGGCAACCGTTTCACTTCTCAGTCTGAAGCATCAGTTGGCGTAGCGCACGCTGGGGGCCGTGTCAGCCATCAGGGTGGGCAGGGTGTTCCAAGCTTGGCGAATGTCGTTCATGAGGGTGAAGACTTCGTCCAAGGCTTCCAGATCGTTGTGGGCGTTGATGTGGAACAAACGGCGGGTCACGTAGGCGTACAACTCGTTGAGGTTTTGGGCCAAGTCGCCGCCTTGTTTGAAGTCCAATGCGCCTTGCAGGCCCACCACGATGCGGCCAGCACGGCCCAACGCGTCGGATTTTTCTTTGATGGTGCCGTGGATCATGTGGCCTTTGGCCTTGGCCAAGCTCTCGATCAAGCCGTCAAACAGCATTTGAATCAACTGAACGTTGTTGGCACTGGCTACGCCAGTGACGACTTGAACGGAACCGTAGCTGTTGAGGGCGCGTTGTTGTGATCGCATGAATGACTCCTGATGAATGCGTTGTTACATCATGAGTCGGCCCTGGTGGGCAAAACTTTAGCCCGGTGTGTTGATTTTTGTGTCTGGACCGGGCAAGCCGTCTGGCGCGACCCCGCCGCTGCCCAGTGCTGCAGGGGCAGCAGGATCGAGTCCCATGAGGCTCTGGGACATGGGCGTCTTGGGTTGGATCTGAGTTTTACCAAACAATTGGTTGCAGGCGTCATCCAAGGCCATGCGCACTTCCGCTTGTTGCTCTGGCGGTTTTTGGCTGATGTCCACACCGCATTGGTAAATGGCGTTGACTTGGGGCATGGGCAGCCAAGACTCCACGTTGCCGCGCAGCGTGGTGATTTGACGGGTGTTTTTGGGGGGCGAGGAGACGCCCATGCTGCCATCGCGCTTGCCCTCTTCAAAAATCGATTCGATGTGCTTGATGAGCACGGTTTCGTAACGGGTGCGCACATCGCCCAAACTGTCGGCAGGAACGTCCTCGGGCGGGCGACCGGTCATGGCGTCCCAGAGTTTTTTCGCGCTCAGTCCTGCAAAAGGGCCGACCGCCACCGTGGTCGGCTGATGGGTCGTTGCGCTGAGGTTTTCAATCGCCGTTTTGGTGTCTTTTTCCAAAGAATTCACCCGGTCCACCAAATAAATCACCAACACGAGCAGCAGCAGCAGCCCAATGGCGATGAAGGCGAGAAAGAGCAAATCCATGGAACGTGTCAGCCGGCGGTGGCGGCCGGGGGGTCGCCAGCATTGCTGGATGAATCGGCAGAAGTGCCAGAAATTTCATCGCGCAAGAACTGCAAAACTTCAAAGGGGGTATCCAGCTTGAGTTCGTACAAGCAAATTTGGTCGGCAATTTGCTGCACCCGGTTGATCGCGGCTTTGGCATCAACTTCCGTTTTTTGGTAGGAGGCACCCACGTTGAAGGTCTCCAAAGCATATTCTTCGGGCAAATAAACCCAAATTTCTTTGTCGCCCGACTTGATTTGTTGAAACAGGCTGAACTCGGGTTTTTCAGGTTTTTCGGTGTTGTTGACAGTGGCTTGAGCCATCATTTCAAGGTAGAGCGCTGTCCTTTGAGCGCCATCGATGAAGGTTTTGTCTAGGTGCGCACGGCACATCAAACCCATCCGAATCCGAGCACTGCGGGCTTCCCGTGTGTCGGCCTTGGAGGCCGTGATTTTTTCGAACAAGGCTTGGGCTTGCTCTTTTTCGTTGACGTCTGCGTCTTTTAAGAAGGAAAACATGGGGAAAAACCGTTCGTTTGTGTGTAAAAGTCAGCCTATTGTCTCAAGTTATTTGCAGTTGGTGGCGCAACTTCTTGACGGTGCCCGACAGAATTTGACTCACCCTTGACTCGGTAACACCAAGGATCTCAACAATTTCTTTGAGTATCAAACCTTCGACATAATACAGCTGCAATACCATCCGCTCTCGCTCAGGTAAGCCCTCAATGGCGCTCTCCAAGGCGTGCATCATTTGGGCCTTTTCGAGCATGACTTCGGGCTGGTTGTCACTGTCGTCGGCCATGCCCATGACCTCATCGGTGACAACTTCCAGCGAATAGGTCTCGAAACGCTGCGCGGCGTCGCGCTCCTTGTGGTAGCTGGGCAAATCTTTGCCCATGTGCGCCGCCAATTCGGCTTGCGTGGGCTGGCGGCCCAATTCGGCCATCAGGGTGTGCACCGAGGCGTTTTCGCTGGCGTTGAATGCCACCGCAGAGCGTGGCAAAAACGACAGCCGGCGGACCTCGTCGAGCATGGCCCCGCGAATACGGGTGAGTGCGAAGCCTTCAAACGGAATGCCCAGTGTGGGGTTGAACGAGCGCGAAGCTTCGATCAAACCAACCATGCCCACTTGAACCAATTCGTCCACTTCCATGAAAGGCGGGATGCGGGCCTTGAGGTGAATGGCCACACGCTTGACCATGGGCATGTGGGCGATCACCAAACTTTCGTTGGTGTCCTCAACTTGCGCATACATGGCGACGGATTTGTTCATGACGTGTGGCTCACTGTGAGTGCAACAAGCGGGTCATGAAGAACTGAATACGCCCATGAGCCTGCTCAATGGGTGGCAAGTCAACCACGGCTTGTGCCAGACGACGGAAATCGCGCGAGCCACTGCTGCCGGGCGCCCACTCCAACACCGATTGGTATTTCTTTTGTGCGTCGACAATCAATTCGTCGGATTCGATGGTGCCGATGTAGCGAAGGGTGACTTGTAAAAACCGTTGGCTGACCTCGTTGAGGCGATGGAACAGTTGCTGTCCGTGAGCTTGGCTTTGGACGATGTTGGGCAAGACGTAGATCTCGTCGAGCAATTCTTCGGTCGACATGACCTTGATCAGGCCGTAGGCATCGGCAATCGAGGCCGGTTGATCGCACAGGACCACAAAACGCCGCTGGCAAGCGGCCATGATTTGCAACACAGACGGTGACAAACCCGCGGCCACGTCGACCAACAAAAAGTCCACGGGTTCGGTCAAGTCGTCGAAGGCATGGATGATGGCCGCGACTTGACGGTCGTCCAGCGCAGCGAGCTCACGGACACCCGAGGCACCCGGCACCAAGCCCACGCCAGAGTCGGTGCGCACGATGATGTCCTGCAGGGTTTTTTCACCGCGCAAAACGTGGCCCAAGTTGAACGGCGCTTGGCAACCCAAGGCGAGCTGTGCGTTGGCCAAGCCCAAATCGGCATCCAGCAGCAACACGCGGTGGCCTTGTTTGGCCAAGGCCACGGCCAAGTTGACGGTGATGGTGGTTTTACCCACGCCGCCTTTGCCGCTGGCAATGCCGATGACTTGGGGGGTGCTTTTTTTATCCATACCAAACTTTGTGATTGGCTTTGCTCAAGGCGAACAAGGCATCGGGGGTGGTGGCAGGTGCCAAGGTGTCTTGCAATGGTACGAGCGCCAACTCTACCAGTTCGGCAGGGTCAAAAGCGTTGGCTTTCGATGACAGTTTGTCGCCATGGCCGACCCAGCTGATGGGCAGTGGGTGGGGGTCGGTCAAGCGTTGCAACAAAGGCCATGCTTGGTTGGATTCGTCGAGCTTGGTCAAGATCAAGCTGCTCCACGTGTTCGCTGGCACCTTGTCCAGGCGTTGCAAGAGGCTGGCTGAAGCATCGGCGTGCAGCACGGCGTGAACGTGAATGTCGCCGAGCTCTTGGGCTAAGGCTTGAGCGTGTGTGGTGAAGTCCAGTCCGGGTGTGTCGATGATGATGCTGTCGTGGTCCTTGAGTTCTTCGAGCAACAGCTCCAGCGTGGCCATGTCTTTGGCTCGGTATGCGTCCACGCCGGCTTGAGTGGCCAGCAGCTGCAGCTGACTCCAGGCCCCAGCACGGGTGTCGCTGAAGCTCACCAAGGCCACCTTCTCGCTGTGAAGGGCTTGCGCGGTTTGGCGTGCCAAGCGGGCACACATGAGCGACTTGCCCACGCCGCTGGGGCCACACAGGGCGTGCACCCCTCGCCAATCGGGCGCCGTTTTCGCTTCGGGCAAATTGGTCACCAAGGTGTCTCTGATCAAGCCCACGCCTTGCGTGGGGTTTTCGCAGTGGCGCAGGGCGTCGGCGAGCAGGGCGCGCAAGCGTGCGGGCACACCGGCGTCTTGCATGGCTTGGGCCAAGGCCTGCATGCCAGGGGGCAGCCCCAACTGGGTTTGCCATGCTTGTAATTGCTGGGTGCGTTGGAATTCTTGGCGCAGCATTTGGATTTCCTGCCGCACCAAGTCAACGATTTCTTTGCCACGAAGCTGCTGGTCGGCACTGAACTCTTGGGCGCTGACCGGTGGCACCACCATCTCGGGCTCAATGCGACCGCTCAGGGTGTCTTGCATCGCGTCATCAAAGGTCTTGAAGGGCATGGGAGCTGCACGTTGGGCCGAAGCGCTCTCAGCGCCATGAAGGCGGATGTCTTGCGCCAGGGGGCTGCCCAACAAGTCGTTGCGCTCGCCAGTGACGTCGGCGGCGACGATCAGCTCGGTTTGACCATTGACTTGAGAAGATGAGATGACCAAAGCGTCGCGGCCGTACAAGGCGATGGCCTTGTCGTGGGCGGTCCGGGCGTCGCGGGCGAGGATGCGTTTGAGTTCCATGGCTTGGGCTCTTGGTCTTATTGAATGGGTTTTTCGGCAACAACGGTGTTGATCACCTTGACGGCCTGCTCATCGGGAATTTCGCTGTAAGACAGCACGGTCATGTCGGCCACGCGGTGGCGCACGGCCTTGGCCATCCAGGTGCGAATGGCCGGGGCGACCACCAACACGGCGGGGAAGCCGTCGTTTTCGACCGTGCGGGCACTTTCTCGCAAGGCGTTGAAGAGGCGTTCGGCCAAACCGGGTTCGAGCACGACCCCATTGGAGCCGTTGTTTTGCTGAATCACGGTGTGCAGCAACTGCTCCAAACCCGGGTCCAGTGTCATGACGTTGAGCGTTTCGCGGTTTTCAAGCAGGTTTTGTACGATCATGCGGCCCAGCTTGGGGCGCACCAAAGCGGTCAATTGATCCGGGTCTTGGGTGCGCACGCTGGCTTCGGTCAAGGCCTCGACGACGGAGCGCATGTCGCGGATCGGCACGTTTTCGCTCAGCAGGTTTTGCAAGGTGCGGGTGACCACCCCCAAAGACAGCTTGCCGGGCACCAATTCTTCGACCAGCTTGGGCGATTTGGCGGCCACTTTGTCGAGCAATTTTTGCGCTTCATCGTGGCTGAGCAGCTCAGAGGCGTTCTCGCGCAACACTTTGTTCAGGTGGGTGGCGATGGCCGTGCTGGGGTCCACCACGGTGTAGCCCAGCGTTCGGGCGTAATCGCGTTGCGAGGGGTCGATCCACACAGCTTCTAGGCCAAACGCGGGTTCTTTGGTCTTGATGCCTTCGAGCGTGCCATAGACCTTGCCGGGGTTGATCGCCAATTCGCGGCCCACCATGATGTCGCCTTTGCCGCGCACCGTGCCGTTGAGCACGATGTGGTAGGTGTCGGGGTTGAGGCTCAAGGCGTCGCGGATGCGCACGGCTTGGACCAAGAAGCCCAATTCGGCGGAGAGTTTTTTGCGCACGCCTTTGACGCGGTTCATCAGCTGACCACCGGTCTCAGGGTTGACCAAGGGGATGAGGCCATAGCCGATTTCCATGCCGATCAGGTCGACTTGCTCCACGTCGTCCCAGTCGAGCTCTTTGGGCGCGTCGGTTGCAGAGGCCGCGACGGGGGCTGGGTTGTCTTGTTGAATTTGTCTGCGCAGGGCCATGAAGCCGATACCGGCCGTGGCGAAGGCCAAGAGCAAAAAGATGAAATGGGGCATGCCAGGAACCACGCCCAGCAAGGCCAAGATACCCGCCGAGATGAACAAGGCCGAAGGGTTGGCCAGTTGGCTGGTCGCCTGCTCGGTCATCGACTCGGAGGTGGTCACGCGCGTCACGATGATGGCGGTGGCCAGCGACAAGAAGAGGGCAGGGATCTGGGCCACCAGACCATCACCGATGGTCAGCAACACATAGATGCGGGTCACCTCGCTCAAAGGCATGTCGTGCGTGAATAGGCCGATGGCCAAGCCACCCACGATGTTGATGATCAGAATCAGCAAGCCGGCCAGCGCGTCGCCGCTGACGAATTTGGACGCACCGTCCATGGAGCCGAAGAAATCGGCTTCTTGGGACAGCTCCTCGCGGCGTTTTTTGGCGGTTTCTTGGTCGATCACGCCGGCGTTGAGGTCGGCGTCGATCGACATCTGTTTGCCCGGCATGGCGTCCAAGGTGAAACGGGCGTTCACTTCCGAGACGCGGCCAGCGCCCTTGGTCACCACAAAGAAGTTCACGACCATCAAGATCACAAAAATGATGAAACCCACCAAGTAATTGCCCGCGATCACAAACTCACCAAAAGCGGCGATCACTTGGCCTGCGGCGTCCGGACCGGTGTGGCCATCGACCAAAATCACCCGGGTGGACGCCACGTTAAGAGCCAAGCGCAGCATGGTGGCGAACAAGAGGATGGCGGGGAAGGCGGAAAACTCCAGTGGCTTTCTGGTGCTGATGGCGATCATGATGATCACCAAGGCCACCACGATGTTGAAGGTGAACAGCAGGTCGAGCAGCAGCGGAGGCAATGGCAAGACCATCATGGCCATGATGAGCAGCACCAAGCCGGGTATGGCCAAGCCGGCCGGATCGAACCGGCCGATGTTCTGTCGAAGGATTGACAGGCTGTTGTTGATCATGGTCTTTGTGTCTGAATGACCGAGCGTCGTGCCCGGTTTCGAATCCTTCATGCAATACCCGTGCCACCCGGTTCGACACCACCCGCCGAAGCGGCAAGGTCCTGCCGGTCATGCTTCTTGCTAGATGGGTGGACCGAGGCGCTGGCGGTCGTTCGCACAACAGGGCGCCCGGTTACACACATGAAGCTTGATGTTTTATCGGTTTTGCAGCCCAACACGCCTGTGCCCCCAGGAGAATCGGGCGTTTTGGGCGATGCTGAGCCCGCAGACGAGACCTTAGGATCGGGTTTTGCCGCGGTGTTCGCCCAGATGTCACCCCCCCTGACCCAAGGCACACCCGGGCAAAGCCTTGCCGCCACCGAACTCCCGTCCATGACAGGAATCGACGGCGCCAACTCCCCACAAACCGCCCCGCTGGAGTTGATGGTTCCCGCTTGGATGCCCACGGCGCAAACGCCGCCGGCATCGGCCACACCATTGCTCAGCCCCACACCAGCGGTCAATTTGTCCAGCGGCGGGAGCGCTTCGGGCTGGGTAACGGATACCTCGATTCCCGAAATGCCCCTGAGCTCCAACGGGTTGGAACTCAAAAGCACGTGGCTGCCGGAGGGACGCATGCAACTGATCACGCCAGCGGTGCCCAGTCCGGAGACGGATGGGGGCAGTTTGATGTCTTTTGCCCAAGGTCAAGGACTGGACGATGCGGCGCTTCAGCGCTTGTTTGGTGACGAATTCAAAGCGGATGGCGCTGCCATGTTGAAGGCGGGGGTGTTGCCTGCGGCCGCCTGGATCGCGGGTAGTCAACGCCACGCAGGGGTTCACCCACCAGTGGTCGATGCCGATGCGCTTGAGGCTTTGGACTTCCCCGATCGACTGGCTTTGGAGCGCGCTGCGCTGAGCCTATTGCCCGCCAAGCGCATCACCGACCTCCTGCTGCCCAAGTCGCCCAGCGCAGAGGCAGCGGACCAGGCTTTGGCCACCGCAGAGGATGGCCGTGTGGAGTTGGACTTGGACCTGAGCGCCCTGATCTCAGAACTGGCCCCCGATGCGGACCTCAAGGCCCTCAGAGCCGAAGAACGGGTGGCTTTGGCCATGCGGATCGGTGAAATGCTGGCCCAGCGCATGGTGGCGCAGGCGCAGCGAGGACAATGGCAACTCCGCTTTGCTTTGAACCCTCAACACCTGGGGCGGGTGGAAATTGACATGCAAATGCGAGGCGGGGAGTTGGAGGCCACTTTCGGGGCTCTGAACCCGGCGACGCGGGATCTTTTGCAAGAGGCTTTGCCGAAGCTTCGGGAAATGCTGCAACAATTGGGCATGGATGTTGCTTCATTGAACATTGGATCGGGTGGCGCGTCGAAAAACGGCGGCCAACCGACACCCCAAGCCCTGGAGTCAGACCGCAATGGGTCTCCAGATTCGGGTGAAGAAGGACAACCAGATGCTCCCACGCCACAAGGGCGGTCTCAGGGATCAGATGGATGGGATATTTGGGTTTAAATCGTGAACAAGAGGTGTAGCAATGGCTGATGAAGATACCGAAGTCGAAGGCAAAAAGAAGTCCCCCATCGTCAAGATCATCGTGATCGTGCTGTTGGTGCTGATTTTGCTCGCCGGCACCATCGTGGGAACCTTGTTCTTTGCGGGCGCATTCGACGCCAAGGACGAAAAGTCTGCCGAAGAGCAATTGACCACCTTGGAGGAAAAAGCCGCCGCCGAGAAAGCCGCGGCCGCGCCAGCCGACCCCAATGCACCGCCAGCGCCAGGCTCGGAAGCTGCTCGAGTGAAAAAAAATTCGCCAGAGCTGACCCGCTTTGTACAGACATACAAAGAGATCGAGCGTGAATACTTGGCCAACCTCACCAATTCCCGCAAGGTGATTCAGGTTCAGATCGCCGTCATGACCACCTACGATGACCGCGTGTTCAAAAATGTGGAAAAACACGAATTTGCCTTGCGCTCAGCCACCTTGGACGTGCTGCGACAAGTCACCGATCAGCAACTGGAGACACCCACGTTCCGCAAAGATTTGGCTGAAAAAATCCGCACCGAAATGAACGCTGTGTTGGAGAAGTACGAGGATTTCGGCGGTATCGAAGAAGTCTATTTCACGACCTTCGTGGTTCAGTAACGCCCCAACGAGATTCGTCGCATGGCCGATAACCAAAACCTCTTGTCTAGCGAAGAACTCGCCGCCTTGGTCGACGGTGTCGGCAGTGGCGCCATCGCGATCGACAGCGGCTTCAACATGGGAGCACCGGCCAAAAAGCACGACTTGGCCGCCGAGGACAGCAGCTTGGGCGTCAACGTCATGTCCTTGGACATGATCAACGAGCGTTTCATTCGTCAATTTCGCTTGGGCATGTTGGAGGTGCTGCGCACCAGCCCCCGCATCAACCCTTCGCGAGTTCAGATTGTGCGCTTTGGCGATTACCTCCAAGGCCTCAAAGCCCCTTTGTCGGTCAACACCGTTCGCATGGCCCCTTTGCGTGGACATGCGATGGTGGTGATTGAGCCCATGTTGGTGTTCAGTTCGCTGGACAGTTTTTTTGGTGGTTTTGGTAAAGGTGTCGACCAACTCGCGCCGGGCCGTTTGTTCACACCCACCGAGACGCGCATCATCAAATTGATTTTGCAGGTGTTTTTTCGCTCCATGCGCGAGGCTTGGGGCCCCATCACCAGCATCGATTTCGAGCATGTGAGCTCGGAAATCAACCCCCAATTTGCCCAAATCGCCGATGAAAATGACATGGTCGTGCTCAGCCGATTCGAAGCCGAACTCGGTTCACAGCAATCGGGTGGTTTTCTCGACATCGTCATTCCTTACGTGGCGCTCAAGCCTGTACGCGACTTGCTGCGCAGCCGCGTACAGTCGGGCGATGGCAACGAAGCGTCCGACCGCGTTTGGCACAAGCAGCTCGAAGACGCAGTCAACGACGCTCCTTTGGAGCTGCACGTGCTCTTGGGCAAGTTGCAAGCCTCTTTGCACACCGTCCAGACCATGCAAGCGGGCGATGTTTTGTATTTCAAAAAGGGCGATTTCGCCCGAGGCCTGATTGAAGACACCCCCGTTTTTGATCTGGAAGTGGGCACCATGGGCTCCCAACTCGCCGCCAAAGTGGTGCGCGCCCTCAAACCCCTGTCCGAATAAAAGTCAAGGAAACAGCCATGAGCGATAGCCCCACCGCCGACAACACCCTGGTCGACAAAGAACAAATTCACCCCGATGTGTTGCAAAACATCCCGGTGACCTTGTCCATTGAGGTTGGCCGCGCGACCATCAAAATCCGCGACCTGATGCGCTTGACCCAAGGCAGCGTGGTCGAACTTGACCGCATTGCTGGAGAGCCCTTGGACGTCTTGATCAACAACACTGTCGTTGCCCAAGGCGAAGTGGTGTTGGTCAACGAACGTTACGGCATCCGCCTGACCCGAGTGGTGCCCGCCACCGAGCGACTCGAAAACCTCTAAGTCACGCAGCCCATGAACGCCACCCAGCTCGGTTGGACCGACGCCTTGCAGATGCTGCTGAGCTTTGGCTTGGTGGTGGTGTTGTTGCTGGTGCTTTTGCATTTTTTGAAAAAAATGCAACAAGGCCAAGGTTTTGGTCGCAGCGCCCGCCGCATGCAGGTGATGGAAACTTTGGGTTTGGGTGCCAGGCAAAAGGTCGTCATCACCCGAGTGGACGACCGTGAATTTTTGCTCGGCGTCACCGCCACCGACATTTCGGTGTTGGGGCAGTGGGATGCCAACGATCGGCCCAGCGACTTAGCCACCCCTATGGCCACCGCCAACCCGAAAAAAACATGAAACACCTTGGAAAATGGTTGACTATTGCGGCCTTGAGCCTACCGGCATTGGCCATGGGGGCCGATATGCCCGCCATCAACGTCACCAACACGCCCGGCGGTTCTCAATACAGCCTGAGCTTGCAGTTGTTGGCCTTGATGACGTCGTTGACGTTGTTGCCTTCGCTGTTGCTGATGATGACCTCTTTCGTGCGCATCATCATCGTCTTGTCCATCCTGCGCCAAGCCTTGGGCACCGGCCAGACACCGCCCAACCTGGTCTTGGTCGGCTTGGCGCTGTTCATGACCCTGTTCATCATGTCGCCCGTGTTGACCGATGTGTACAACAACGCCTTGTTGCCGTTCATGAACAACAACATGCCATTTGACAAGGCTTTGGCAGCGGCCGAGACCCCGATCCGCGGCTTCATGCTCAACCAGACCCGCGAAGACGACATTGCCTTGTTCATGGAAATTGCGCGCAATGCCCCCGTTAACAGCGCGGCCGAAGTCCCTTTCACCACCTTGGTGCCCGCGTTCTTGACGTCTGAGCTCAAGAGCGCCTTCACCATTGGCTTTTTGATCTACATCCCCTTCGTGGTGATCGACTTGATCGTCGCCAGCGTGTTGATGTCCATGGGCATGATGATGCTCTCGCCCATGATGATTTCCATGCCATTCAAGCTGATGCTGTTTGTGCTGGTCGACGGCTGGGCCCTGATCATGGGTTCCATGGCGTCCAGCTTTGTGATGCCTTAAGGAGTACGCGATGGACACCGCCATGGTTGTGGATTTGGCCCGTCAGGCCTTGTGGATCACGATGATCGTCAGCGCGCCCTTGCTGGGTGTGGCACTGGCCGTGGGTTTGTTCATCGGTATCATCCAGGCCGCCACCTCGATCAACGAGATGACCTTGAGCTTCATTCCCAAGCTCATCGCCTTGGGTTTTGCTTTGCTCGTTTTTGGCAGCTGGCAGTTGGTTACCTTGGTGGATTTCACCCGCTCGATTTTTCAGCGCATTCCCGCGTTGTTCAATTAAAGGCCGGGCAGGAACCGGGCCATGAACCTGCTCAGCGCCGACATCATCGAGCGGTTTTACCTCTTCTTGTGGCCGATGACGCGCATCTCGGCCATGCTGTTGACCACACCGCCGTTCTCCACCGCCTCGGTGAACCTGCGTATCCGTGTGTTGTTGGCGCTGGTTTTGACCTGGATGGTCTACCCCTTGCACGACTGGCCGCGCATCGATCCCACGTCGGCCCAAGGGCTGCTGGAACTGCTCAACCAAATTTTCATCGGCGTGTGCATGGGACTGATCATGCAAGTCGTGGTCGCCGCGTTGGTGCTGGCTGGTCAAGCCCTGTCGGCCGCCATGGGTTTGTCGATGGCCACCATGGTCGACCCCAACATCGGTAACGCGCCGGTGCTCTCGCAGTTCGTGGTCATCATGTCGACGCTGATTTTTGTCGGAACCGGCGGTCACGCCGTGTTGATCGGTTTGATTTTGGAGAGCTTCTACAGCCTGCCCATCGGCACCAGCATCTTGAACCAAGACACCTACGCGCAGGTCATCCGTTGGAGCTCGATGATGTTTTTGGGTGGCTTGTTGTTGGCCTTGCCGGTCATGGTCACTTTGCTGTTCATCAACATCGGTTTGGGTGTGGTCACCCGTGCGGCTCCGAGCTTGAACATTTTTGCCGTGGGCTTTCCCGCCATGATTGTCGCGGGTCTGTTGATTTTCATGTTGTCGTTAGAAAGTGTCGGTGGGCGCATCGAGTGGTTGTGGCTGCAAGGCTTTGATGTCGTACGCAACGTATTGAAGGTGCCTTGAAATGGCCGAAGACAGCGCACAAGAAAAAACCGAAGAACCGACCGCCAGGAAGCTCAGCAAGGCTCGCGAGGACGGTCAAGTGGCCCGTTCCATTGAACTGCCGGCCGCCGTCATTGTGATTGGCGCCTTTTTGATGTTGTTGGCCACAGGCGGTTGGTTGATGACCCGCATGGCCGAAAACTTTGCCAAAGGTTTTGTGTTTGACCGCAAGACCCTCGATCAGCCTATGCTGTTGCCCGCGGCTTTTTTCGATCAAATTTGGGACAGTTTTTTGCTGATCACCCCCGTCTTGCTCTTGACCGCTGTGCTGGCTGTGATTGCTGCTGGCATGACAGGGGGCTATCTGTTCTCGCTCAAGGCCGTGGCGCCCAAGGGCAGCAAATTGAGCCTCATTGCAGGCTTCAAGCGCATGTTCGGCACCCACGCCGCCACGGAGTTGGGCAAGGCCGTGTTGAAGTTCACCTTGGTCGCGGGCGTTTTGTGGTTGTCCATCGCCAGCGAATTCGACACCTTGCTTCAGCTCGGGCGCATGGGTTTGGAGCCCGCGCTCGCCGTGGGTGGCCAATTGATCGCCCAATCGGCTTTGTGGATTTCGCTCAGCTTGGCTGTCATTGCTTTCATTGATGTGCCCATCCAAAAGAGCCAATTCACCAAGCGCATGCGCATGAGCAAGCAAGAGGTCAAGGACGAGATGAAGGACATCGAGGGCCGCCCCGAGGTGAAGGCTCAAATTCGCCGACGCCAACGTGAAATGGCCAACGGCCGCATGATGCAACGCGTCAAAGACGCCGACGTCATCATCACCAACCCCGAGCACTTTGCCGTGGCCTTGGAGTACGACCCATCTTCGGATCGCCCGCCCGTGGTGGTGGCCAAGGGGATGGACGAGATGGCTGCGCGCATCCGGGAAGAGGGCGGTGCGCATGGCGTGCACATTTTCTCGGCCCCCCCCTTGGCACGTGCCCTCTATTACACGACCGAGGTGGAAGCTCCGATCAACGAGGCGCTCTACCACGCGGTGGCCCAGGTCATTGCCTATGTTTACAACCTCGAGGCCGCACAACCGGGTCGTGGCGGCGTGGTCAAGCCCCAGCCCAAAGTGCCCGCCAACATGCGTTATGACGCTGATGGTCGTGTTCAGACCGATCCGGCATGAAACCAAACTGAGACAACAACTCTCTAAAATGCAAAGTCATGTTTTATTGAGGTTTGGGAGTAAAAATGCTAAAAAAGAAATTCAAAATCGAAGATGAAACCAATTGGAACCTGATATTGGTCTCTTTGTTGGGTTTCATTGTTTTGGCGGTGGCCATGGGGTTCGCTTTCATGCAATGGAGAGACAACACGCCCAAGCCCATCACCAGCGTGATCCGCTTGAACAACCAGTGTGGATTGATTGACGATGCTTTCTTGGCCACTTCGACCGACGGCCGGCAGGTTGAGTTTGCCAACGGGGTGGCGGTGCTCAATACCATGAGCCACGAGCGCGTGTTTTTGAAAAGCAACCCCAAATATCCGGCCTTTGGTTTTGCATCGCCCCCCGTCAAGGTCCAAGAAGACATGACCCTCACAGCCCAGTGCAGCAACGTGGATCGCACCATCGACGCCATGCGCGAACAATTCAAAACCAATAAATGAGCCCAAGCCATGCTCCATTGCTCATCAAGGATTGGCGACACCGATTCTTCGTGCACTTGGACCCATCGGCATGGGGCTCGAGCGGACTCTCGCCAATCAACCGTTTTTTGACCACCGCCATCGTGTTGTCGGTGGTCATCGCCATTTTGGACAGCGAACCCCTCATCAACCAGCGCTGGGGCGTCTGGATGGCCTGGGTGGAAAAATGTTTGGGGGTGGTCTTCATTGTTGAGTACTTGGTGCGCGCTTGGGTTTGCGTGGAGTCTCACGCTTACCGCGACGGCTGGCGAGGGCGTTTTCGCTATTTGCGCAGCCCGACGGCCCTCATCGATTTGTTGGCTTTGTCCCCCATGTTGCTGACCTTTATCGGCACAGAGGCTTACATCTTTCGCTTGTTCCGCATGTTGCGCATCTTGCGCTTGGCGCGACTCGGGCGTTTTTCCAGCTCCTTGCAGTTGCTCACCGAAGCGGTCAGTTCACGCCGCTACGAATTGGGCATGAGTGTGATGCTGACGGGTTTTTTGCTGTTGGTCTCGTCGACCGTGTTGTATGTGGTCGAGGGCGGCACACAGCCCGAGGCCTTTGGCAGCATTCCGCGCACCATGTGGTGGGCCATCGTGACCTTGACCACCGTGGGCTATGGTGATGCTTATCCCATCACCGTCATTGGCCGCATCTGTGCGGGCATGACCGCGGTGGCGGGTATTGGTGTCATTGCGATGCCCACCGGTATTCTGGCCTCGGCGTTCAGCGACACCTTACAACGGCACCGACTCGAACATGTCCACGAGGAGCACCACTGATGAGCACGTCCCCTTTTGTCACCGATCAACTGCACACACACAACACCTTGGCCCCCGCCTCAGAGCCGTCAGGCCCTGATCCCCGGCTGCCGGTGCGCGTGGCCGAACCAAAACTGTGGGCCAGTTTGGATTTGCCCAGCTTGAACCTGTCCGACCCGGTGGGCACCACCGTCAGGATGCCCCTGATGCCCAAGATAACGCCGAACCCGGCACTCAAGAATGTCGAGGCGGTGCCGACTCCTAAGGCATCACCCGTGTCCCACAACACGCCACTCGACAGTGGTTTGGAAGGGCGCTTGGCGCAGTTGCGCGCCACGACCGCGGCCTTGCGTCGCAACACGGACGCCGTGCGCCGCACCACAGGAACCTTGAAATGAACGACACCGTCACGAACGCCGACAACACACCCGCAACGCCCGATGCACCCATCGAGCAGGCGCAGGATGCCTCGCCCACCGAGGTGAGCAGCGAAGCCCCTGCATTTGCCCCCAGCGATTTGGTCATGGCAACGTCGGCGCCCGACGTTGCAACGCCTGCACCCGCAGCCCCTGCACCTCAGGCGATCACGGTCGAGGTGGACGAGGCCACCAAGGCCTTGTTGAGTCAGCAGTTCGTCACCTTGTCATCGTCTGTTCTGGATGCCGCCGATGTGGCCAGTCAGGCCGCCAAGGCCGCCAATGAAGCGGGGCAAAAGTTCAACCACTCGACGGTCCGCTTGACCAAGCTCTCGCAAGGCATGGGCAAAACCTCCACCATTGTGTTGGCCTCCACCGCCGTGCTGATGGTCGTCTCGATCGGTTTTTTTGCGGCCATGGGCGTGCGTTTGATCAGCAAGGTCAACCAGTTGGATGCCACCGTCATGACGGTGGGCAAGCGCGCCGTTGAGCTCAACACCAGCTTGGAGAGTTTGGGCCTCATGGGTGAGAAGATCGCCGAGTTGACGCTCCAGCAAGAGCAATTGGCCAAATCTCAAAACGAATTGGAGCAGCGCATCGCCTCCACTTTGGCAGCATCGACCGAGTCGGTACAAAAAGTCCCCGAGGCTTTGGCCAAGCAGATGGCCGCTTCCACCAGCGGTGTGACCAAGCAAGTCGAAGGCTTGGGCACGCAGCTCAAGAACCAAGCAGGTGCGGTGCAAGCCTTGTCCAAGGACGTCAAAGCCTTGCAATCCACCGTGGGCGATGTCAACGTGCTCAAGCGCGACGTTCAAGCTTTGGTGACCCTCCAGCGAGAGCGTTATTTGGAGCAATTGCAAAAGCAAACGGCGGCGGCACAAGAGGCCAAGCGGCCTCCACCGGTGCAGTTTCCCCGCCCCGCTCCGGCCACATCACCCACCGCTGTGCCAGGGGCCAACGCGCCCGCCCAGTAACTCCCGGGCTAGCAGATCAGCTTGCGCCGTCCACGATGATTTCAATGCGGCGGTTGCGTCCGCGCCCCGCGGCGGTGCTGTTGTTGTCCAAGGGACGGGTGTCGGCGTAACCCGACACACTCATGCGACCGGGTGCAATGCCCGAGACGCCCGAGATGCGGTCAGCCACTGCACCAGCTCGCGCGCCCGACAAATCCCAGTTGGACTTGAACCGTTCGTTGAACACCACCGGCACGTTGTCGGTGTGACCTTCGATGTAGATTCGGCCGTTGCTCTGCGAGATGGTTTTGCCCACTTGGTCCAACAGTTGGGTGAAAGCAGGTTGCAAGTCGGCACTGCCCGAGCGGAACGAACCTTGTTCGGCCAAGCGGATGATCACGCGCGCGCCGTCGCGTTCCACCTCGGCTTTGCCGGATTCGATCTCCTTGGCCAAGGCCTCGCGGATACGTTGCAGTTCGGCGTCCGCATTGGCTGGGCCACCGGCACTGCCGCTGTTGCCCTTGCCGCTGGCACCGCCCGTGCGGTTGTCGCGCACTTCAACGGGCGCTTGGGATGACGCTTGCAGGTCGGCCACTTTGGCAAAGAATTCGATTTCGCCTTGGGGCACGGTGCCGGCTTGCTTGGCGCCGCTGCTGGCCGATCCGCCCGAGGCGGCACCAGCTTTGCTGGCGCCGGCTTGCTGCGAACCACTGGCGCCACCGCCGGCTTGTTGAGCCCCACTGGCGCTGCTGCCACCTTGCTGGCTCCCGCTGCTGCTGTTGCCACCTTTTTGTTGGCCGTCGGTCCCGGTGGCGCCACCTGTCAGCGGCGCGACCATCTCAACGACGACCTTGTCGTTCTCCGCCTTGACCTGAACCTCGCCGCGGTTGATCTCTTGAGCCAATTGTTGTTTGGCTTTTTCCAAGGCCTCGGCCGTGGCAGGGGAGACGTCGGTTTTGAGCACGACGTTTTCTTTGCGGTCGTCGGTGGTTTGTTGGCGGATCGTGTTGACGGGGGTGGGTTCGGCCACGGCCGGGGAGAAATGCTTGGCGATCAAGCTGGTGGCTTTGGGCGACTCGACCACTGGGATGAGTCGTTGCACACCAAAGGAGTTTTTCAGGGAACCGTTGATTTGCTTGAACTTGGGCACGTTCATTTCGGCGAACGACAGCAACAACACGAAAAAAGCCATCAGCAAGGTGGCCATGTCGGCGAAGGTGGCCATCCACGCCGGTGCGCCTTTGACGCAAGGCGGACATTCCTCACACTTCGGACATTCGTGTTCGGCTTCTGCCGCCGCTACGGGCTCTGCTTCTTCTGGCGCTGGCTCAGGTACCGCAGGCTTGGCCTCTGCTTCTGCAGGGGCTGCGCTTGCGTTTTCGGGTTTTTGGGTTTCGTCAGCCATGGTGATTTGGTCTGCTTAGTCGATCAACCTGCTGCAGCTTCAAGCTTGGCGCGTGCCTTGGGACTCACGAAAGGCATCAGCAGATCGGTCAGCATCCTGGGGTTGCCGCCGCTTTGTATGAACATCACACCTTCAATGATGAGTTCGTGGTTCAACGCTTCTGCAGCATCCAACTTGGCCAATTTTTGGTTCAATGGAATGCACATCACGTTGGCAATCACCGCACCGTACAACGTGGTCAGCAAGGCCACGGCCATGGCAGGACCAATGGATTTGGGGTCACTCATGTTGCCCAGCATCAGCACCAACCCCACCAAGGTGCCGATCATGCCCATCGCTGGGGCGATTTCTTGTGCCGAGGCAATCACGCCCATGCCATCGGCATTTCTGTTTTTGATCATGGCCATTTCACGCTCCATGGTCGCCTTGACCATGCCGCCTTCGGTGCCGTCGACCAACATTCGGATGCCCTTGGCCAAAAACGCGTTGGGGATGTCTTGGCCTTCCAAGGCGATCATGCCGTCCTTGCGGGCGATGGTGCCCAAGTTAACCAATTGCTCGATGAGGTCCTCTGGCTTGTCCAGTTTGAACTTGACTGTCTTCATCGCAACACCGATGGATCCGATGAACTCGGGGATGGTGCAACGTGCCAGAACTGCAGTGGCCGTGCCCAAAACAACGATGTAAACGGACGGCATGTCGATGAAAGGACCGGGGTCTCCCATGGCCATGAAGATGAGGCCGAAGGTGGCACCAAAGCCAATGATGGTTGCGATATCCATGTCACTTGTCCTGAAGAAGGGGTTGAAACTCTACAATGCCTGAATTTTCAGCAAAGTGGGACCCATGAGGCCAACTTTTGCCACTTGAATCAAAAAAGCAATTTCCATGCCTTGATAATCGACACACCGTGCCGATTCTTGAGAACACACCATGAAAATCAACACCATGACCACCATTGTTCGTTGGGTATCGACCTTGATTGTTCTGGGCTCGTTGGGCGCGTGTGAGCGCTACATGGAGAAAACCCCATGTTCCGAGCATTTCACTCAGGGCGATTTGGGCCGTTGGCAAGTGGACAGTCAAGGTCTGGCCGTGGACCCCAACACCGGTTTGCGCTGGTTTCGTTGCAATGCGGGTGAGCGCTTTGAGGAAGGCCAATGTTTGGGTGAAGCCCACTTCATGAACAAAGCGGACGCGGCTGCTTACGTGGCCGACTTTGCTGAGTCTGCGGCTAAACCTTGGCGTTTGCCCACGCTCGATGAAATGGGCACTTTGCGCGAAACGGCCTGCACCAACCCGGCCATCAATACCCAAATTTTTCCGACAGCCAAAGTTGAGCAGTACTGGGCGTCGGACATCAGTCGACACGGTGTGCAATTGGCTTGTGCGTATTACAACTTCAGCGGCAGCGGTTACTGTCGCGAATCGGTGTTGAACCAACGCCCTTTTTGGCTGGTGCTGGACAAGTGAAGCGGTGATCGCGAGCACTTGGCGAGGGCGCATCAAGCGCGTTTGAAACCGTATTTGTTGATCTTTTCGATCAGTGTGGTGCGCTGCAAACTCAAAATGCGAGCGGTTTGCGACACGTTCCAATCGGTGCGTTGAAGCGCTTGTTCGATGTAGCTGCGTTCGATGTCGATGAGCTTGTCGCGCAGGGAAATGCCATCGGGCAAGAGCGGGTCCATGCCCATGGCCAAGCGGATCACGTCTTCCACGGGGTTGCCCTCGTCCACACCAACAGCACCCAAAATGGCCAGCGCGGGGTCGATGGCGTCGTTGGCCGCCACGTGTACCATCGGGGCGGGTGCGGGCCTCAAGGTCACGGCATCGGGCGGGTCGAGCAAGGCTTGCATGGCGTCGTCGCCCGAAATGGCGGCGGCTTGGCTTTTCATGGGCAGGTCGTTGGGCGGTGGCGGCGCTGGCATCTCGGCCCGAATCGCGGCCAAACCCTTGGGCAGCAACCATTCTGGGATGGCAAACAGGTCCAAGGTTTGACCTGCGTACAGCGCCGAAAACCGGTCTGCGATGTTGGACAGTTCACGGATATTGCCTGGCCATGGGTAGCGCTTGAGGGCCTCGGCCAAGTTGTCGGCGCACACGAGAGGCTTCATGCCCGGCGGGGTGAATTTGATCAAAAAGAAAGACATCAATTCGGTGATGTCTTCGGGGCGCTCACGCAAGGCTGCGGTTCGCACCGGCAAGACATTGAGTCGGTAGTACAAGTCTTCGCGGAACTTCTGTTCAGCGATGTCTTTTTCCAAGTCTTTGTGGGTCGCGGCGATGACACGGACATCAATGGCGACAGACTTGTTGGCGCCCAAGGGCTCGATTTGTCGCTCTTGCAGCACCCGCAAGAGTTTGACTTGCATGTCCAAAGGCAGGTCGCCAATTTCGTCCAAGAAAATCGTGCCGCCGTTGGCCATTTCAAAGCGGCCCATGCGATCGCCCACAGCACCCGTGAAAGCGCCTTTTCGGTGACCAAAGAGCTCGCTTTCCAAGAGTTCACGAGGGATGGCGCCACAGTTGATGGGCACAAATGGCCCAGATCGGCGCGGGCCTTGGGCATGAAGGGCCTGGGCGATGAGTTCTTTGCCGGTGCCGCTTTCACCTTGGATGAGCACGCTGGACAACGATGGCGCCAGCGTTTTGATCAACGCCCGAGTGACGCGCATGGCTTGGCTTTGACCAATCAACGGGTGCGGCGTGAGTGTCATACTGTGCGTCGTACGAATTGAAGGTTTGCGAAGAGGGCGTTCACAGCAAGATGATACTTTATGATTTATTTGAATCAGGCAGACCGAACTGACGACAAAATAGCGAATATGGTGTGGGTGCCACTTCGCAATGGTCCACATTTTGCTTGATTTTTGGCTCTGACGACCGTTTGACACACAGGAAATGAATTGATGGAAACCGATTGGAGCAAGCCGACGAGCGCCGAGACGGGCAAGCTGCCTCCTTTGGAGGGCTTGTTTCATGCGCTCGCGCATGAGGGCCGCTCCGTGCTCATGGTGTCCGACGACGAGGCTTTGCTGGATACCTGCGGACAAAGCGTGGTCCGAAAACTGCGCCAAAACCATGCCGTGGAAGTCTCGGCCATGTTTGACATGGACCGCGAGGTTTTGCTCCAACGCTTCAACCGACTGATTGAAACCCTCTCGGTGGATCAAGCCCTTCAATCGGTCGGTGCGCCGCCCACCCAACAGGTTTGGCTTCAACACATCCACAACAGCCAAGAGTTGGAACAGGCCAAATTGTTGATCCGTTTGAGCGGCGACTTCCCCGCCGCCGGCGTCAAGCTTTTGTTGTTGGCCAACAACCTGTGCGCTGACGACCTGATACACCATGGCCAGACCAAAAAACTCCTGGTCTGGCACGCCCCTGTGACGCGCAAAGCCGTGGTGCCCGCTGGCCCAACAAGTGCCAAACCCTTGGCTGCTGCGGCCACAGCAGCACCTCACTGGATGGACGAGGCGGCTGCGGACCCTGCTGTGGACTTCTCGTTCTCCAAGCAAAACCCGACCAGCTCTCGCGCGGGTAAGGGCCAACGTTGGGTGGTTCAGCTCCTCTTGGGTATTTTTGTCATGGTCAGCGTGGCCGTGTTGGGCTTGCACCAGTGGCAAAACAGCCAGTTGCCCGTCGAACCGGTGGCCGAAGCCCCAGCCAGCAACACCGATCAAGGTGCGATCACATCGTCGCCCGCCGCCCCCTTAGCGGCTCCGACCGCCGAGCCTGCGGTCGTGGCGCCGCCCATCGCTGTGCCAGCACCCGCTGTGGACTTGCCACCGGTTCCGAGCCCGGCGCCTAAAGTTTCTGAAGCCTCATCAGCCAGTGTTAAATGGGCCCGTCAGCTCAAAACCGGTGCTTGGGTGGTACAACACGTGGCCTTGGACTCTTTGAGGGAGACCCAAACTTGGCAAGCCCAGTACCCCGCTTTGAAACAGGCCCAAGCCGTGCCCTTGCTGCGTCCCAATGGCCAGCGCTATTGGGCGCTGGTCTCTGGGCCTTTCACCAGTTTGGAACAGGCCAACGCCTTCGCACAAACCCCCGGCGTGCCGAAAAACCATTGGTCGCGGGGCGTGGCTTCATTACAATCCAGCCTAGACGACAAGCCTTGACGTTCGATTTTTCTGTCATCACCCCCTAAAGATTGGCTCCATCGGGCCGACTCTAAATGCACAGACGATGGTTCAGGTTGTTCAGGTGCATATCGGCACTGGGCCTGTGCTCTCTAGGAGAAACAGCATGAACACATGGATGAAATGGGTGGGTACGGCGTTGACGACAGCCCTGTTGGGTGCGTGTCAGACAGCACCACCTGCGCCAGCTCCCGTGGTGCCGGTCAAACCCGCACCGGTCTCTGAAGTTGCCCCACCGGTGAACGACAAAAGCAAAGCCGGTCTTTTGGCGCCCATGATCGAACGCCGTGACACCTTGGTGGCCACGGGCTATGCGGTCATCAGCGTGCAAAACCACAAAAACCCAGCTCAGCAGCGTCTGTTGGCCATCCGTGCCGCCAAGCTCGATGCTTACCGCGCCTTGACCGAGCAGGTTTACGGTCAACACTTGGACGCCACGACCACCGTGTCCGACATGACCGTCATGAGTGATACCTTCCGTGCCCGCGTGGAAGGTGTGGTCTACGGCGCGGTGTTGGTGAGCATCACCCCGGCGGGCGATGACACCTATGAAGCCACCCTGTCTTTGGACCGCTCGGTGGTCAACGATTTGCGCGCCCTGTACTTGGGTCAGTTGGTCAGCAGCCGCTGATCGCCGAACCACACCGGGTCAGCACCATGTTCAACACCTGGTTTCGCTTGAGCAACCCAGCCCGTGGCGCTTTGGCGTTGGCTTTGCTGACGGCCTGCGGAGCCTGGGCGCAAGCCTTGCCGACCCGTTCGCCGGGCACGCCGGATGAGCAACTGCAAGCCATTCGCTTGGCATTGGTGCAAGCGGTCAGCCAAGCGCCCATGCAGGTCTACAACACCGCTTGGGTGGACGACAAAGGTGCTTTGCACGAGTCCACACAATTCCATTCCCAAGCCAAGGTGCGTGGGGTTCGTGTGATGGCCTATACCGCTCAGGGACAAGCCGCGCCTGAGTTGCGTGCTGCCACGGTCAATGAAGCCCCCACGCATTGGGCCACGGTCAAAGGCGATGCCCAGACCTGCTTGCAATCGGCGGGGCGTTGGCGCATGCCGGTGGACATGGTGGTCTCCTTGGACCCCTCTGTCAAAGGCCGCGATACCCATGTTGGTACGTGGTTGGCTCAGGAAACCGCCCATTGGTGGCGTCAGCAGTCGGGCCACAGCCAGCGTTGGCACTGGGACCAGGCCGAGGTGCGCTCGGTGTCAACTGATGCCCCAGCGTCGCCCTACATGCGCCTGGTTTTGGGCAGCCAAAGCCAACGCCAAACCCCATGGCGTTTGCAGTTGGTGCTCGGCACCGATGGCTTTAGTGTGCCAGGCTGGCGCGTGGACGTGTCGTTTGGTCGCACCGATGGCTCGTCTCCCGTTTGGCAATCTCGAGTGCACCTGCCTGCCTCCTCGGTTGAAGTTCGATCGCAACAGTTCGTGGGCATGAAGACCTTGGAAGTGTTGCGCCACACCTTGAGCCAAGTTCGTGCAGAAGTCGATGCCCGCGGCGCTTGTGAGCCGAGCCAATTCGATGTGGCACCATCGGCACAAGGTTGGGTGATGCCGGTGGGCAGCGCCTCGGGTTTTCGGGCCGGTGACCGCGTGCTGGTGCTGGACCGCGACCGCTTGCCCCAGCGCCTGGTCGAGCCTGGTGCTTTGGGTCAATTGGCCATGGCCGAGGTGGTGCAGGTGCTCAAGGATCGGGTTCAACTCAAACAAATCGCAGGCCCCGCCTTGCCCTCCCAAGGGCATTGGGTGGCCTTGCCCATCTGACAAGAATCGAGGCGCACATGAAACGCAGCTGGGTCGGCCTCTTGGCCATGTGGGTGTCGGGTGTGGCTTGGTCGGCAGGCTCAGAAGCACCACCGCTGGACGCGGCGGTGCGTGTCTTTTTGGGGCAAACCGTGACCACCTCAGTGCCTTCAAGTGGCTCTGCACCAATGGCTGCTGGCGCTTCAGCCGTTTCGGGCGATCCCTCGGTGGTGGTGGTCCGCCGAGGTGAGACCTTGGCTCGCATCGTGCGGGCCCGTTTCAAAGGCAGCCCGTTTCGCGAGGACTTCATCTTCAAGGCCTTTGTGGCGCTGAACCCCGAGGCCTTTCCCCGCAAAACCCACCACGTTGTCACCGCAGGCGCCAGCCTCAAAGTGCCCACACACGCCGACCTGATGGCCATGGCCGAGGGTCAAACGCCCGCGGGCGTGCAAGGGTCGGCGATGGGTGCAGCTGCCCGCACCACGCCCGATCAGCGCAAGCAATGGGTCCGCTTTCCCTAACGGGAACAGCACGCCATCCATGATCACCGGCGCCGAAACCGCAGGTTTGGTGGGGCGCCCCACGCCGATTTACCTCGAAGGTCGTCTGCCACTCTTGTTGCAAGCCAAAGATGTGTTGGCTTTGGGACTGCGCGATGGGCAGATGGTCAAACCCACCATCGAGGTGCGCCAAGAGCAGCTCAAGATGGTGATTTTCAACCGATTGTTTGACTTGCCGCCGGGCCTGCGCGCGCAAGCTGGCGACGTGCTGACCATGCAAGTGCAGGTCTTGGCCAATGGCAGCGCGCAGCTGCGGGCAGTTTTGCCCACCAAGGCAGCCCCGACCGAGGAGGCTCCTGTGCCATCGACGGCGGCCCGTGTGGATCAGTTGGCTGTGCGCCCGCAGTCGGGGTTGGCGGCTTGGCTCAAGTTGTTCGAGCCGGGTTTTTTCAAGCAAGTGCAAGCCCAGTTGCCGCCGAGTCCCGAGGCCGTCACAGCCCAGCGACCTTTTCCCCGCATGGGCACCTTGGATGGTCCCTCACTGAAGCTGGCTTTGCTGCACAGCGGCCTGTTCACCGAATCTCGTTTGTTGGCTGGCGCGACGAACGCAGGCCAAGACCTCAAACTGATGCTGCGCGACTGGATGCGACGCCTATCAGCCAACAGCCCATTGGCCAAAACCCTGAGCGATGCGGTCGACGACATCGAGTCGGCCCAGTTGCACGCCTTGGACGGCAACACTGGCCGAGAGGGCTTGGCTTTGGTTTTGGGCTTTGCCGATGCGCCAGCGGTGCACGTTCAAATTCAGCGCGAAGGCGGGCGCCAGGCCCCCAAAGACGCCCCCTGGTTGGTGAACATCCACAGCGACAGCGAGCAATGGGGTCCCTTGTGGTTGCAGGTCAAGGTCTTGTCCGAGCAGCGCGTGGGCTTGACCATGTGGGCCGAGCGCGAGAGCATTTACCGAAGCGCCCAAAGTCGGGCTGAGGGCTTGGCGCAAGAAATGCGTGAAGCCGATCTGGACTTGGTGGCCTTTCGTGTCATCCATGGTCGGCGCACCGACGAGCCCGAGGCCGTGCCGCCCCAGGGCCGTTTGGTGGACTTCAAGGCTTAAGGCCATGGTGCACAAAGACTACAAAGAAGCGGTGGCCTTGGCTTATGGCGAACGGCCCACCCCTGTGGTGAGCGCCAAGGGCCAAGCCGATTTGGCCCAGAGCATCATCGCGGAGGCCCAACGCCACGGTGTTTACGTGGCCCAAGATCCGGCCTTGTTGGCTTTGTTGTCGCGTTTGGAGATCGACCAAGAAATTCCACCGGAGCTTTACACCGCGGTGGCCGTGGTCTTGTCCTGGGCCTACTGGCTCAAGGGCATGAGCCCTGGGGATGAAAAGCGCGGGTAAAAAAAAGCGGGGGACGGCTCAGGCGTCGTTGTAGCCGCGGCCCAGGGTGCCGCTGCGCACATGGCCCAAGCGGTCGTACACGTCTACGGTTTCGGTGGCGTGTGTGGCTGTCAGGGACTGCAAGGTCCCACGGATGGCCACGAGTTGGTGCTGGATGAGGGTTTCGTTGCGGCGGTGCGCGTCGCGGCACTGGATCAAGGTGTCGCGGACATCCTCAGTGATCGAATCGGGCGAAACGCCCTCCAAGCGGGCCAGCAAAGTGGCTTTGCCGGCTTGCAAGGCTTCAAATTGCGCCAAGTCTTGGACCTTGAGCGCGTCAAACTCTTGGTTGAGCACCAGCAACAAGTCTTGCGCCGTTTGCGTGTCAACCGCCATGCCTTCAGCCGCCAATCATGCGCTCGACCGCCAAGAAGCTCTCGGCGATGCGGCGGCTGTCCAAGGGGTATTGGCCGTCTTGGATGGCTTGTTTGATGGCGTCGACCTTGGCTTGGTCAAACGGCTCGCTGCTCATGGCTTGTTTGGCCACGTCGCTGGGCACGAATTCGTCGCGCACCGCGGGCGCGGGCGTGCTCGAGGCGGCGGCATCGCTGGCGCTGCTTTTGCGGCCTTCGGTTTTCTCCATCAACTCGCGGTTGGATGGGCCCGAAGTGGCCATTCGGCCTTTGGAAGAGATGAGATCCGTCATGATGTTTTCGCTTTCTTCGGTCACTCAGCAGGGTGGCCGTAGGGGGACATACGTACAGAGTCGGCTCGAGTTGAGCCAACTTGAGCCCCAACGGCGCTATTTTTTAAATTATTTTGCATTGTAGGGTCCCCAGAGGCCTCAGGGGTTGCGAACCATGTTCAAACCCGTCACCACCCCCGAGAGCAGCCGGCCCGATTCGGGGTTTTTGAGGTTGATGGTTTCACCCATCCTGCCGTCTTGCAAGGCCTGGAGCTGTGCGGAGATGCTCATTCTTCCGGGCTCACCAATGTGTATCGTCACGAGCTGGCCTTTTTTCACCATCACCGAGGGCCGGATGTCGTTTTTGGACAAGATTTGACCGGGGCGCATGTCACGGGTCAGCTCGGCGCCCTGCGCCGCAGCCATGTCGCCCAAATGGTGTCCCGCCCAGCTGGTGGCGGGAATCTCAACCCAGCTGAGCATGGCGGGTGTCAGGTGCGAACCCCGGGGCAGGGTTTGGTTGATGGACAAAGCCTTGCGGGTGGCCACCACCAACGGGGTCGGTGGGGCCGGCGGTTCGGTGCTCACAGTGGCAACCGGTTTCGGTGGTTTGGGCAAAGTGGCGGTGGTGCTCGCGGGGGCCGGGCTTGGGGTGGATTGGGTTGTCCACTGAATCAAAAACAAGGTGCGAGGTTGGGCGCAGCTGACCTGAACGGTGGCTTGTTGCGGGAAATTTTTCCATTGCCAGCCCGACATGCAAGGCCGCACACGCAATTTGGGGTTCAGCGGGGCCAAGCTCAGGAGCGAAGGCGAGAGTTGAAGCTCTGCGCCCAGCCATGTCCGCGTTTCAGACATCAAGGACTCACGGGGATCGGCGCTCGCCATGGCAGACCCGCTGAAGGCGCATGCACCCACGAGCAGGGCCAAGGGCACCGCTTTGAAGGCTTGGCTTGGGCACAGGAATTGCATCATGGTAGGGGTGTTGGTCGTTCGACAGGGGTTGACGGTCCTTCACACCAAGCAAAAACAGCGCCAACCCAATTCAATGCCCTGAAAGCCCTCGAAAACCCATGAGCACCTTGCCCATCACCGCCGCCGCCTCGGACACGTCCAAGGTGCCCGAACGCGCAAGGTCCACGCAAGGTGGAGCAGGGTTTTCACAAGCCTTGAAAGCGGCTCAACATAAGGGCGACGGCATCAAGCGCGTGCAGATCGAGCCCGGGGACACCCTGCGCGGTTTGGTCCGTGCTCACACGCCAGGCCCCTTGAACGAGCAGCAACTCAACCAACGGGTTGCCGCGGTTGCACAGGCCAACGGCTTGAGCGACCCCAACAAAATCAACGCCGGTCAATTCCTGCGAATGCCAAGCACCGAGACGTCCAACGCACCCGCCCCCCAACGTTCGGTCAACCACCACCGGGTGTTGAACCAAACCTTGGACCGGGCTGTGGCCAAAGGTTACATCGCTCCCAGGGAGAGGCCTTTGGTTGAGCAACGCATCTTGGCCATGGGCAAACGCCACGGCTTCTCCCCTGACGACTTTGCGCGCGTGGCCTTGATGGAGAGCGACGGCCTGAACCCCAAAGCCACCAATGGGCGCTGCCACGGCATCATCCAGTTCTGCGAAGGGGTGGCCCGGGGTGCCGACAGTGTGGGCTTGCGCGGCCGAGCCCACGAAATTGCCCAAATGAGTGTGCCGCAGCAACTCAAGTTGGTCGACCGCTATTTGGAGGATGTGCGGGTGGGGCGACCACCCAGCGCGTCCACCGATCCACGCCCACCCCACCGCGTGGCCTTGGATGACCTGTATCTGTCGGTGCTAACCCCATCGGCACGCCAAGAGAAGCGCGCAGACGCGCCCTTGAATATCGCGGGTGAGCAAGCCCGCGCCCTCTACGTCGATTCGGACCGAGACAACGCCATCACCCGCGAATCCTTGACCCAGGGATTGCAACGCCACGCGAGCCGCGTGCTCAACCAGCACCAAGCCCAAAGCGGCAAGGCCGTGGTCAACGAGCGGCAACAAATTGCCGCCCGCAACAGCTATGTCGACGTGGCCATGCTCGACAGCACAGCGGCCAAGGCTGGCCAGCGCTTGCCTTGAGGCTTGGCACGACTATTGCAACTTCGGCAGCAACTGGCGCAACTTGAGTCCAAAGCGTCGGGAACCCGGCAGCCCCCGTGGGCGCCCTTGTTGTGAAGGAGTGCTGAAAAATGAATTTGTTGAGCAATGCCTTTGGCATTCACGAAAAAGCGTTGGGCTTGCGCAGCCAGCGCTTGGAGCTGATCGCGAAAAACATCGCGAACGCCGACACGCCCAATTTCAAAGCCAAAGACCTCGACTTCAAAGCGGTCCTGTCCGACATCAACAACGGCAACGTGCCCATGAAGGCCACACAACAGGGGCATTACCCCGTGGGCGAGAGCCTGGGCGCCAACGGCCTGAAGTTTCGTACTCCGTTCAACACCTCCTTCGATGGCAACACCGTTGAGATGAACGTCGAACAAGCGCAATACGGTAAAGCCGCGGCCGATTACCAGGCCACATTGAATTTTCTTGAAAACCGCATCAGCGGTGCACGCAAAGCACTGCGGGGAGATTGATCCATGGCACTCGACAACATCATGGGCATTGCCAGCACCGCGCTGAACGCCCAAATGACCCGACTCAACGCCACCGCCTCCAACTTGGCCAATGCCTCCACGGCCAGCACCACAGAAGAGGGCGCGTTTCGCGCCAAGCGCGTGGTGTTCAAAGCCTTGTTGGAAAAAGAAATGACCCACGAGGCCGCGCCTTATGTCGGGGGCGTGAAGGTCGACCACATGGAAGACGACCAAGCGCCGGTTCGAAAGGTCTATGAACCCGGTAACCCCTTGGCCAATGAAGACGGCTATGTGTTCATGTCCAACGTGAGCGAAGTCTCTGAGATGGTCGAAATGATGGCCGCCTCGCGCTCCTACCAAAACAACGTCGAAGTGGTGAACACCGCGCGCCAACTCATGATGCGCACGCTGGACATCACCCGCTCATAACGCCCTTTTAGGACACACCATGGCCGCCATCAGCACCAACAACGCCGTCAGCGCACAGCTGTCCATTGTCAACAGCAAAAAAGCCCACGTTGAAGACGAGATGAGCCAGCAGGCTTTTCTGACCCTGTTCACCACCCAATTGCAAAACCAAAACCCTTTGGACCCCGTCAAAAACGAAGCCTTTGTGGCCCAGTTGGCCCAGTTTTCGCAGCTGGAAGCCACCACCAAAATGGCCGATTCGCTGGAGATGATGTCAACGACGATGCAGGGCGATCGATTGATGACGGGAGCGGCGCTGATCGGCAAAAAAGTGGCCTCACCCACGGGCACGGCCGAGCTCATCGATGGTGCGAATGTGGCTGGTGTCTTGTCTTTGGCCAATGGCGCCAACAGCGTGAACCTGGATGTTTACGACAAAAACGGTGTGAAGGTCTTCACCCAATCGATGGGACGCCAGCCCGCTGGTGACATGAACGTCCGCTGGGATGGCTTCAATGACAAAGGCGAACGCATGCCTGCCGGTCGATACAGCGTGGTCGCCACCGTGGATGCTTTTGGCGAAATTTCGCAAGTGCCCATCAGCACGCCATCGACCGTCAAAAGTGTCACTTACCTGAACAACCAATTGATGTTGGAGCTGCAAGACGGCTCCAGCGTGTCTTTGAGCGACGTTCAACGCATCGACAGCTGATCCAGCCCAACGCACCGCACACCCTTTTATTTCGCAGGAGCCTGAACCATGTCCTTTTACACCTCGCTGACCGGTTTGAATGCCGCCACCACGCAATTGAGCGTGACCAGCAACAACATCGCCAACGTCAGCACCACCGGTTTCAAACGCTCACGCGCCGACTTCGGGGATATTTTTGCGACATCACCCTTGCAAAAAGCCTCCTCGGTCATTGGTCAGGGTGTGGCGCTCAAGCGCGTTTCTCAAGAATTCAGCCAAGGCAACATCCAGTTCTCGGCCAACTCGCTCGACATCGCCATCACCGGTGATGGTTTCTTCCCGCTGAAATCGGCCGACAACCTGCAAGACATCTACACCCGCAACGGCACGTTTTTGCTCAACGACTCGTTTGCGGTGGTGAACTCGGCCGGTCAAGCCCTGATGGCCGCGACGGTGGACTCCAGCGGCAAGGCCGATTTGAACAACCTGCAAAAACTCATCATCCCGCGCTCAACCGTGGGTGATGCGGTCGAAACCACCAACATCGCTTTGGGGTTGAACGTACCCGCCGATGGGCAGGTGATCACCTCGGCCTTCAACCCCAACGACCCCAGCACCTTCAACCTCACCACCGCGGTGACCGTGTTTGACCAAGGCGGCAACGAATACCTGGCCAAGGTGTTCTACGTAAAAACCCAAGTGGCAACTCCCGATGAGCCCTTCAACAAGTGGCAAACACACGTCATGATTGGTGACACCAAGTTGGAAGAGCTCTTGATTCAAGCCTCCGATGGTGAAGAAAAACTCTACGTCAACAAATACGGCGAAATTCGCAAAGAAAGCGAAATCAACCCCGCCGAAATCAACGGTGGCGTGAGCAAACTGTTCAATTTGGACGACCTGAGCAACCCACAACAATCGGTGCCAGCTGCTGCCGCAGGCTCTGTGCTGGCGGCCCAATTGGTGAGCGATTGGAAAAGTGGTTTTGTACCCCAAAGCTACGCTGGCGTGAGTCCGGTGACAACGGCCACGCTGTTGCCCAGCACCCTGACAACCACCACCAGGGGTGTGGTGCCCACCGCTGGCGCACTCAGTATCACCATTGGCGCCAGCGATGCCGTGACCGCCACATTCACCCCCACCGGGGGCACGTTGGAAACGGTTGTCGGCGTCATGTCGACCGACCAAAAAACCATCACCTTCAGTGGACCACCTTTGGCCGAAGTGGGCAAAAACTTTTCGGTTTCGGTGAGTTCGGCACTGGCCAGCGGGAACACCATCAACTTGGGGCTCAAGGCCAACGAGCTGACGTTCAATTTGAATGTCGACAATTCAACCGACCCGATCACGGTCAACTTGAACCACCTGATCGACTCCAACGCGGACATCACCAAAAAATACACCGGTGTTGAAATGGCCCGAGAAATCACCAACGCCATTGCCAAGGCCTATGGCGATGACCGTTATTTCGATTTCAGCGTGCTCAAAACCAACACCAGCGATGACAACGCCAACCTGTTCAAAGTGGCGATCGTGACCCCCCTCGGATCAACCCCCAGCATTTACGAAATCATCAACCTGTCTGATGATGAGGTCGAAGATGCGTATGGTGTGGGCAAAACCTTGGCCACCTTGACCGCCGATCAGGCCGCTGCATTGATGCAAGACAAGATGCGCACCGCGTTGAACGACAGCACCTTGCGCGTGGGCTTTGACCCTGTGCTCAAAAGCTTCACGTTCAAAACCAGCCAGCCCAGCTCAGAGTTGGTGTTGAGTTCGGCCACCAGCAACACCAACGAGTTGTTCAATTTGTCCACGGGCGAGACACGCCCCAACACCACCACCGGTGCTTACGCGGCGGACATGATTCCGCGCGGTGATTTGATCTTGGCTGCTGATGAACAGCGCTTGGGCATCACCGTCAGTTTTGACGACACCGCTCGGCATTTCCAAATTGCGTCGGGCACCACCGGCGACACCTCCAGTGTCCAAATTTCAGAGGCATCGGCCAATGCGAAATTGTTGTTCGGTCTGCCCTTGGCCACCGAAAACCCGGTGCTGGCCGACACCTCCAGCACACCGCTGCGCGGCATCACCTCGGAGCCCGCGGTCTTGCAAGGCAACACCATCGGTATCAACGTCAACAACAAGTTCCGTGTGGACGGCAGCAACAACCAGTTTGTGGTCACCGTCAACAACGTCACCGGCATCGTGACCATGCCCGAGAAGGCCGACTACACGATGGAAGAATTCCGCCGCGAACTCGAGTTCCGCATCAATTCCTTGGCCGACTCCTTCGGTCGAACGGTCAACGGCGTGGAGGTCTCAGTGGGTCGCAACGCCTTGGGCCAAAGTTTCTTTGAGTTCACCACCGGCAACTCGGGCAACGACGCTTTCTTGAAAGTCTCAGCCAACAGTATCTGGGGTTTGGCCGATCTGGAAAGTGCCCGCGGCTCCACCAGCCGCTGGGTGGAGCCACCCCAGGCACGCAATGAGGATGGGTTTCCGCTGTTTGTCAACCGCGATGGCTTGGAGACTTCAGACCCCGGTGATTTCTCTGAACTTGAAACCGCCGACCTCTGGTCCGCCATTTTCTTGGACAAAGGTGAGCTCACCTTCAGCACCGACGGTCGCTTGAGGTCGCCCGCCGAGTCCATTCAATTCAAGGCCGCCACCATTGGTGATACCGGTGCGACCTTGCAGTTCTCAATCGATTACGACGGCTCAACGCAGTTCTCATCCCCCTTCTCGGTCTTGGCCCAAAGCCAAAACGGCCGCCCTGAAGGTGACCTGATTGGTTTGAACATCGGCGACGACGGCTTGGTTTCTGCCAACTACTCCAACGGCACGCAAAAGAACTTGGCCAAGATCATTTTGGCCAACTTCACCGCCCCGACGGGTTTACGACAGTTGGGCGACTCCAGCTACTTGGCCACCAGCCAATCCGGCAAGGTGACGCTCGGTGAAGCCGGCGCAGCGGGCTTTGGCACGGTTCGTGCTGGTGCTACCGAGCGGGCCAACGTGGACTTGACACAAGAGTTGATTGAGCTGATCACCGCTCAGCGTAACTTTCAAGCCAACGCCAAAGCCATTGAGACCAACAACACATTGACCCAGGCCATCATCAACATCCGTTCTTGATGACCGCACGACCTAAAGAGCCCTCAAGATGGACAAGCTGATTTTTAACCCCATGGCCGCGATGAATGAGCAAGCGCTCATCCGTCAAAGTTTGGTCAACGAATTGGCCAACGTGTCCACCATCGGTTTCAAGCGCAGCTTCGATTCGGCTTTGCAATCGGTCAAAGCGGTCGGTGATGGCTTTGACAGCCGCCACCAAGCCCAATTGCTCGTCAAAGACATTGTGGACATGAACCCTGGCACCGTCATGGCCACGGGTCGTGATTTGGACATCGCCATGGGTGGCGCCACCGTCATGGGCGTTCAGTCCTTTGACGGCGAACTGGCCTTCACCCGTCGGGGCGATTTGCGGGTCAATGTGAACGGGGCGCTGGAAACGGGTGTGGGCCATGTGGTTTTGGGCGCCAATGGTCCCATCACCATTCCCCCAGGCTTTGGTGTTCGTATCGACAAAACGGGCGGTGTCTTTGCCCAAGACTTCGCCCAGCCAGGCGTACCGGTGGAGCAGTTCATCGACCAAATTTTGTTGCGCGACGCCAGTGTGCAGCCCTTGTCCAGGCGCGAAGATGGTTTGTACAAACCAGCCGATTTGCCCAACGGTTCTGATTTCGCCAATGGGGCCGAAGTGCCTGTGGTGACGTCTCAAATGCTCGAAGGCAGCAACGTCAGCCCGATCACCGCGATGACCAAACTGATTGATCACGCGCGAACCTTTGAAGCCCAACTCAAGATCATCAAAGAAACCAAGGACCTCGACGGTTCAGGTGCTTCCATGATGAAGCAGAGCTGATGGCCTGGATTTCATTGAATTACTAACGGGAGAGTCAACATGGACGCCTCATTGTGGATTGCCAAAACAGGTCTTGATGCGCAGCAAAAGCGCATGTCGGTCATTTCGAACAACTTGGCCAACGTCAACACAACCGGTTTCAAGCGCGACCGCGCGGTCTTTGAGGACTTGCTCTACCAAAGCATTCGCCAGCCAGGCGGTCAAAGTGGTCCCGATACGCAGCTGCCGACCGGTCTGATGCTGGGCACAGGTACGCGTTTGGTCGCTACCGAGAAAAACCACATCCAAGGCAACATGATCACCACCGGCAACGCCTTGGACTTGACCATTGGTGGGGAAGGATTCTTTCAAATCCAGCAAGCCGACGGCACTGTGGCGTACTCCCGTGATGGCAGCTTCAAGGTCTCCAACGCCGGTCAGGTGGTCACGGCCAACGGCTCCTTGTTGATCCCGCCGATCGTCTTGCCCGAAAACTTAGCGACTTTGACGATCGGTCAAGACGGTACCGTGGTGGCCGAGCTCACCAACGGCGCTGGGCAGGTCCAATTGGGGCAGCTGCAGGTGGCGCGTTTTGTGAACCCTGCAGGCCTGCAGTCCATGGGTCAAAACCTCTACCGTGAAACCCCTGGCAGTGGTGCCCCCCAGTTGTTGGTGCCAGGGCAGGGCGGTGGCGGTCCTTTGTACCAAGGCACCTTGGAAGCCTCCAACGTGAACGTGGTGGAAGAAATGGTTTCGATGATCGAGACCCAGCGTGCCTATGAAGTGAACTCCAAAGCCATCTCGGCGGTGGACGGCATGTTGCGCTTCTTGAACAACAACATTTAAGGCCTGACCATGAAACGCCCTCACATTCTCTTGGCACTGTTGGCCGTTTTTGGCTTATCGGCCTGCAGCACGCAGCCCGTGGCCATGCACCACAGCCCCGAATTTGCACCGGTCTATCCCGTGGCAGCCGCTGTGCCTCGTTTGGCCACCGGTGGTATTTACAACGGACGCCAAAGCGATAACTGGTTTGGTCGTGGCCGTGCTTACCAAGTGGGCGACATCATCACGGTGTTGCTCAATGAATCCACACAAGCAGCTAGGAACCAAAGCACCGATGTGAGCCGCGAATCGGAAAACGACGCCATCAACGCGGGTCTCTTGGGCAAAATTCAAGGCCTAGGCTCGATTATGGGTGGTATTAACCTAAATGGCGCCACCATCGAAAGCTCGGGCGCAGGCTCTGCCGCACAGCGTGCTTCGTTGACCGGCTCCATCGCTGCCACCGTGACCGAGGTCTTGGCCAACGGCAACCTCGTGGTGCGCGGTGAAAAGCAACTGGCCTTGACCGAAGGCATGGAAATCATCCAGGTCAGCGGCATCATCCGCCCTGACGATGTGTCGCCCAACAACACCGTGCAGTCGCGCCGTTTGGCCAACGCCCAAATCGCTTATCGCGGCACTGGTGATTTGGCCAACGCCAGCAAACCCGGCTGGGGTACCAGCGGTTTGTTGAAGCTCTGGCCCTTCTGATTGAGCAGGTACACACCATGAAACGTACTCTTCAACTTGCCTTGGCTTTGGCGCTCTTGAGCGGTACGGCATCGGCCTGGGCCGATCGCATCAAGGACATCGCCCAAGTGGCCGCTGTGCGCTCCAACCAACTCATCGGCTATGGTTTGGTCGTGGGCTTGCAAGGCACCGGCGACGGCGCCGACGTGTCCTTCACCGCGCAAAGCATGAAAGCCATGCTCAGCCGTTTGGGCGTCAGCCTCGAAGGCCCATTGTCGGACTTTGAACAAGGCGGCAGCGGCGGCAAGATCGACATCAAAAACGTCGCCGCCGTGATGATCACCGCCGAGCTGCCGGGCTTGGCCAAGCCCGGGCAAAAAATCGACATCAACGTATCGGCCATCGGCAAAGCCACCAGCCTGCGTGGCGGCAACTTGTTGCTCACCAGCTTGCGCGGTGTGGATGGCGAAATTTACGCCTTGGCCCAAGGCGCGTTGACGGCCACGGGCGTTGAAGAAAACGCGGCGGGCACCAAGGTCAGCATCGGCGTGCCAACCTCGACCCGAATTCCGGGTGGCGCTCAAGTGGAGCGCGAAGTGGCCACGCCCCTGGACACCTCTGATCACGTGGTGTTCAACCTGCGCGAGGTGGACTTCACCACCGCCACCGCCATGGTGCAAGCCATCAACAAACAATTCGGCGGTGATGTCGCTCGCGCCATCGACGGCATGTCGGTGGCGGTGCGCGCCCCAGAGAACACCTCGCAGCGCATCGGCTTCATCAGCATGATCGAGAACATGGACATCGTGCCTGGCGAACCCCCCGCTCGCGTGGTCGTCAACGCCCGCACCGGCACGGTGGTGATCAGCCGCAACGTGCGGGTGGATGCCGCCGCCGTCACCCACGGCACCATTTCGGTCAGCGTCACCGCGACCAACGAGGTGTCTCAACCCTTGCCATTGGCCGGTGGACAAACCGTGCCCGTGCAAAACGCCGCCGTCAACATCAACGAGGCCAAGAACCCCATGTTCTTGTTCAAACCCGGCGTGGATTTGCGTCAAATCGTCGACGCCATCAACCAAGTGGGTGCCACCCCCTCCGCCCTGATCGCCATCTTGGAAGCCCTCAAAAGCTCCGGCAGTTTGCGCGCCGACCTGATCGTCATCTGATTCCCAACAGGATTCAACATGAGCATCGACACCGCCACCACCCGCAGCTACCTG
>Ga0315907_10000598_pt1 | contig 51355 bp, 42 predicted proteins | sample LakEriMetagenome_3_FD_203525 | JGI IMG/M metagenome (GOLD analysis project Ga0315907, IMG submission 203525) | Freshwater fungal communities from buoy surface, Lake Erie, Ohio, United States - Buoy 12 MA123 | ecosystem: Environmental > Aquatic > Freshwater > Lake > Lake biofilm | place: USA... | reverse complement strand
AAAATCAATGGGCTCATTTACGCGTAGGTTTTACGTGTAATAGATATGTATATGTACACTCGGGCAATCTGCGCACCCCTACCTCGTATCGGGGCGCCCTGACTCTCCAACGGAGGAGAAAACATGAGAGCTTCTGCTGCTCTGACAAACGTGCAAGTAACAGGCACAAACCTCAACATCACCTACATCGTTCTCGCAGTTGCCCTCGGGGCGCTCGGAATCGCCTTCGCTCTACGCCAGCAAGTTCTTGCGGCAAGCGATGGCACCGAGAAGATGCGCGAGATCGCTGAGGCGGTTCAAGAAGGCGCGGCTGCATACCTTGCACGCCAATTCCGCACACTTTCATACTTCGTCGGAATTGTTTTCTTCCTTCTTCTCGCACTTCCAGCTGACACGATGTCACTTCGCATCGGTCGCTCAATCTTCTTCCTACTTGGCGCAGGTTTCTCTGCACTCGTTGGCTATAACGGTATGTGGCTCGCAGTCCGCGCAAATGTTCGCGTTGCAGAAGCTGCACGTCAGAAGGATGGCACCAAGGCAGTTCAGATTGCATTCCGCACAGGCGGCGTTGTCGGTATGACAACTGTTGGCCTCGGACTTGTTGGTGCAGCACTTGTTGTAATTCTCTTCCGCGAGAATGCACCAGTTGTTCTCGAAGGATTCGGTTTCGGTGCTGCAATGCTCGCGATGTTTATGCGCGTCGGCGGCGGTATCTTCACAAAGGCAGCTGACGTCGGAGCAGACCTTGTCGGTAAAGTCGAAAAGAATATTCCCGAAGATGACCCACGTAACGCTGCAACAATTGCAGATAATGTCGGCGATAACGTCGGTGACTGCGCTGGTATGGCGGCAGACTTATTCGAGTCATATGCAGTAACACTCGTTGCAGCTTTGATTCTCGGTAAGGCAGCTTTCGGTAACGAAGGTTTGATCTACCCACTTATCGTTCCTGCTATCGGTATCGTCACTGCAGTTATCGGAATCTTTGCAACACGTCTTCGCTCAACAGATAAGTCAGCAATGACAGCAATCAACCGCTCATTCTTTATGTCAGCGATTATCTCTGCAGGTCTTACAGGCCTTGCAACATTTACATACCTTCCAGGTAAGTTCGATCTCCTAACAAATTACTCACCAACAGTTCTTGCAGATGCAGGCAATATCAATCCTCGCGTTCTTGCATTCAGCGCTGTAATCATCGGAATCGTTCTCGCTGCAGCTATTCAGGTTCTCACTGGCTTCTTCACAGAGACAGGAAAGCGCCCAGTAAACGATGTCGCCGCTTCTTCACAGACAGGTGCCGCAACAGTGATTTTGGCTGGTATTTCAGTAGGTTTCGAATCAGCTGTTTACTCAGCTCTTCTTATCGCTGCTGCAGTATTTGGCTCATTCCTACTCGGTGGCGGATCAATCGTCTTGTCACTCTTTGCAATCGCTCTCGCTGGAACAGGTTTGCTTACAACTGTCGGTGTTATCGTTGCAATGGATACCTTCGGCCCAATCTCAGATAACGCACAAGGCATTGCAGAAATGTCAGGCGACGTTAAGGGTGAAGGCGCACAGATTCTTACATCACTCGATGCAGTTGGAAATACAACTAAGGCAATCACTAAGGGAATCGCAATTGCAACAGCAGTACTTGCAGCAACCGCGCTCTTTGGTGCATTTACCGATGCAATCAAGGCGGCAGTTGTTAAGGCAGCAGGCGAAGGTGCAGAAGTTGCACTCGAGTTCCAAGGTGTTCTCGATATCGCAGACCCACGTAACCTCGTCGGTCTAATCATCGGCGCAGCAGTTGTATTCCTCTTCTCAGGACTTGCAATCAACGCGGTATCACGCGCAGCGGGCGCAGTTGTTGTTGAAGTTCGTAACCAATTTAAGTTGCACCCAGGAATCATGAACGGAACCGAGAAGCCTGAATACGGTCGCGTTGTTGATATCTGTACTCGCGATTCACTACGCGAATTGGTAACACCAGGGCTGCTTGCAGTTATGGCACCAATCGCAGTTGGCTTCGGTCTCGGTGTTGGCGCACTTGGTGCATACCTCGCTGGCGCAATCGGAACTGGAACGCTGATGGCTGTATTCCTTTCAAACTCTGGTGGTGCGTGGGATAACGCAAAGAAGATGGTTGAAGATGGCCACTACGGTGGAAAGGGAACAGATGCACACGCTGCAACTGTTGTCGGAGATACCGTTGGAGATCCATTTAAGGACACAGCAGGTCCTGCAATCAACCCACTTATCAAGGTAATGAACCTTGTTGGTCTCTTGATTACTCCAGCAATCGTAGGTTTTGCACTTCCTACACAATCTGGAAACTCAATGATCATCGCCTTGGTTGCAACAGCAATCATTATTGGAGCACTTATCCGAAACCGTCGTCAATCGACATCTATCGAGTACTGAGCCAAAAGGACTTCCCCTCCCAGATATGGCTAAAGATCTCAAGAAGCTGGTGATCGTTGAATCACCAGCGAAGGCACGCAAAATTGGCGGCTACCTCGGCGAGGATTACATCGTTGAGGCTAGCGTCGGCCATATTCGCGATCTGCCGCAGCGCGCAGCTGATATCCCTAAGGATGTAAAGAAGCTCGCCTGGTCTAAAGAGGGCGTCGATATCGAAAATGATTTCGCACCTTTATATGTCATCAACCCCGATAAGAAGGCGAAAGTTGCCGAGCTGAAGGAGTTGATGAAGGGCGCTGACGAGATTCTTCTAGCAACGGACGAAGACCGCGAAGGTGAAGCAATCGCCTGGCACTTAGTTGAAGTCTTGCAACCAAAGATTCCAATTAAGCGAATGGTCTTTAACGAGATCACAGAAGAGGCAATTAAAGCCGCGGTAGAAAATACTCGCGACCTTGATTACAACCTTATTGATGCACAAGAGACGCGTCGTGTTCTAGATCGTCTCTACGGTTACCGCCTATCACCTGTCTTGTGGAAGAAAGTTATGCCGCGCATTTCGGCAGGGCGCGTGCAATCTGTTGCAACAAAGCTCATTGTTGAAAAAGAACGCGAACGCATGGCCTTCATCTCATCATCTTGGTGGGATCTCAATGCAAAGACAGATCTTGGTTTCACTGCGCGTTTACTTTCAGTTGATGGCAAGAAAGTAGCCGCAACAAGTGATTTCGGCGCAGATGGCGCAGTTAAAGAGAAGTCACTTAAAGACATTCTCCTTCTTGATGAAGCACAAGCAACGGCTCTTACCAATTCACTAAAGGGAACACCACTGACTGTTAAGTCGATGGAGGAATCCCCACGCACCGAACGCCCAAAGGCACCATTTACAACTTCCACAATGCAACAAGATGCAGGAAGCCGTCTTGGTTGGGGTGCGCAGATCACCATGCGTATCGCACAGCGCTTGTATGAAAACGGGTACATCACCTATATGCGTACCGACTCAATTAACTTATCTGATCAAGCAATTAAAGCTGCCCGCGCTGCAGCAAGTGCTTTGTATGGCAAAGATCATGTCTACGAAACCGCACGCCTGTATCAAGGTAAATCTAAGAATGCACAAGAAGCACACGAAGCGATTCGCCCAGCAGGAGATGTCTTTAAAACTCCTGGCGAACTTGCACCAGAACTTTCTCGCGATGAATTCGCACTCTATGACTTGATCTGGAAGCGCACTGTTGCATCCCAAATGGCTGATGCTAAAAAAATGCAGATGCGCGTTGACTTTGATGCAAAGACAGCCGACGGCAAAGAGACCATCTTCCGCGCAAATGGCTCTGTCATTACCTTCGCAGGCTTCTTAGCTGCCTACGACGATGTCGTAACTGATGAGAATAAAGATGAAGAATCAGAAAATCGTCGCTTACCTGCAATGACTATTGGCCAATCTGTAAAGGTCGATGAGTACTCATGCGAAGGCCACGATACAAAGCCACCTGCGCGCTACACAGAGCCAACCCTTGTTAAGAAGCTAGAAGAACTTGGAATCGGCCGCCCATCAACATTTGCATCCATTATTCAAACAATTCAAGATCGCGGTTATGTCTATAAGCGCGGTCGCGCACTTGTGCCAACATTCTTGGCATTCTCGGTCACCGGCCTTTTAGAAACTCACTTCACAAAGCTTGTTGATTACGATTTCACCGCTTCAATGGAAGAAGATCTCGACAAGATTGCATCCGGTGAAGCAGGCCGCGTCGACTGGCTACGCGATTTCTACTACGGCGTCAATGGACAACCTGGCCTTAATGAACTCGCACTCGACCTCGGTGTTATCGATGCACGTGCCACAAACACAATGAACTTATCTGACACCATCGAAATTCGCGTTGGTCGCTATGGTGCGTACCTGCAAGAGAATCTGCCTGATGAGGATCGCAAGCTTGCAAACATTCCAGAAAATCTTGCACCGGATGAACTCACTCTTGCAAAGGCAATCGAACTACTTGCGGCACCATCAGGTGAGCGCGAACTTGGAGTTGATCCAAAGACAAACTTTGAAGTTGTTGCAAAGTCTGGTCGATTTGGTCCATACATCACAGAGATCTTCCCTGAAGAGCCTGTAGAACTTAACGATAAGGGCGAACCAAAGAAGAAGCGTAAGAAGAAAGATGCACCGAAGCCAAAGACCGCGTCCCTCTTGAGCACGATGAATCTCGACACAATTACTTTGGATGACGCACTACAACTTCTCTCGCTTCCTCGCGTGCTTGGCACCAACAGCGCAGGCGAAGAGATCACAGTACAAAATGGTCGTTACGGTCCGTATCTAAAGGCCGGTGCAGATTCACGCACACTGACATCTGAAGATCAGCTCTTTTCAATTAATTTAGATGAAGCACTCGAGATTTACTCAAAGCCAAAGGAACGCCGCCGCGGCGTTGCAAAGCCACCACTGAAAGAACTCGGTGTTGATCCAGGTTCTGAGAAGCAGGTAATCATTAAAGATGGACGTTTTGGTATGTATGTCACCGACGGTGAGACCAACGCAACGCTCCGTCGTGGAGATACTTTGGAAGCGATGACTCTTGAGCGTGGACTCGAACTCCTTGCAGGCCGTCGCGCATGGGAGGCCGAGAACGGCCCATCACCTAAGAAGTCACGTAAGAAAGCAGCAAAGGTAAAGCCTGGCGAGACTGCGCCAACGCTGACAAAGAACACTGTTAAGAAAGCTGCAGCAAAGAAGAAGGCAGCAAAGAAAGCCACTGGCAAGGCCAAGAAGTAAACTCAGCTTATGAGAACGCGCATATTTGCAGCTGCACTTCTAGCACTTTCTTTCTGTGCGCCTACATCCTTTGCTAACGATATTCCAATGACTATCGACGGTCAGATCAACTGTGCGCACCCTGATAATGCGATAACTACAACCTGTCGCGGCGAAGCACCTCCACCACCAGTTAATACCCCACCGGTACCAACTGTTACTTATGAGGCACCAGCACCAGGAAGCACAATTACATACTCAGGAAACCAATCAGCAGATTGCTCACTTGAATCAAACAAGTCGCTCACGATGTGTATCCCAATGACCATCAACGGTGAAATCAATTGTGCTAACTCTGCAAATGCAATCACCACCACTTGTTGGGAACGCCTTCAAAGCGAGAAAGCTGCAGGCAAAGAAGATTCAAGCGGCGTTGATTGCAAAGATGAAAGATTTAAAGATTACCCAGTTTGCACAGGCCTAAAACCCCAAGCGGTGATTGATTATGAGAAGAGTCAAGAAGTAACAAAAATCAACCTTGACAAGTTAAACCAAGAGTCAGTAACAGCAGTTGCTGAACCTGAGGTCGAAAAGATAGTTGGAACAGTTGAGGTTAAGAATCAAAACGCAAAGAAGACATCGTTTCTGATTGATTTAGAAGCCTCAGGCGTTAAGGTTGAAGTTATTGCCAGCAAAAAAGGCTCAAAGACAATCAAAAGAACTGTTACTACAAATGCTGAGGGAGAAAAATTGGTGGCTTTTGGCAAGAATCTCAAGGGTTACACAATCAAAATCCTGGTCGATGGTGAAGTAATAAATCGAGTAAAGCTCTAAATTCCAACACGTCCATACCTGTAGACTGCCCACATGCAGCGCGAAACGTGGTTACTGACAGGTGGAGCTGGCTATATCGGCACACATATTGCAGATGAATTCATCCGCGCCGGCAAATCTGTTGTTATCTATGACTCGCTCTACCAAGGTCTTGAGTCTCGCATCGTTTACCTCCGCGCACACCACGGCGTTGAGATTCCATTTATCAAAGCGGATATCCGCGACTACAACGAGATCGAGAGCGCTATCCGCAAATACAAGATTGATGGCATCGTTCACACTGCGGCGCTCAAAGCTGTCGGTGAATCCATGGAGAAGCCGGATGAATATTTCCAAGTTAATCTCGATGCAACGAGCGAACTCATTGAGATCGCAAAGCGCAACGGCGTAAAGAAATTTATCTTCTCATCCACTGCAGCCGTTTATGGAAGCCCAGACACAATGGAGCCTTGCAAGGAAGATGGACCAAAAGCACCAATCTCTCCATACGGTGACTCTAAGTATCAGGCAGAATCCAAAGTCACCGCCTTCATCAACGAGCCAGGCAACTTGGGCACATCACTGCGATTCTTCAATGTTGTCGGTACTGCAGCGCCTGAGCTACTTGATAACTCTGTCGAGAACTTAGTTCCCATCGTCTTAAGCAAACTTAACAAAGGCGAGGCCCCAGAGATTTTCGGCACCGATTACCCAACAGCAGATGGCACTTGCGTGCGCGACTATGTCGATGTTCGCGATATCGCCCGCGCACATTTAGCTGCAGCCGATGCAACAACACAACTTCCACCAACGATGAATATCGGCACAGGCCGCGGTGCATCAGTGCGCGAAATCATTAACCTCGTTCTCGATGCAACCAATAAATCAGATACCGCTGTTATCGAAAGCCCGCGCCGTGCAGGCGATCCCGCATTCCTCTGCGCCGATGTAACGCTAGCCAAGAACTCGATGGGCTTTGAGTCCCAGTACTCACTCGAAGCCAGTATCCGAAGCCTCTTTTAGGCCCTCCTAGGCGCTCTGAGCCTGCCCGATAGACTGCACTCATGCCCGCAAGCCTTCCAAACCCTGCAGCCCCAAAACAGGATGAGACCCGCGGCGTTCTAGCAATCCCAGCTTTCCGCAAACTCTGGAACTCGATGCTCTTCTCCTCTCTCGGAGATTGGCTCGGCCTTCTTGCAACAACTGCACTCGCAGCACAACTTTCCGGTGGCTCATACGCAACTGCAAACTTTGCAATCGCAGGTGTATTTATCGCACGCCTCTTGCCCGCAGTATTTCTTGGCCCAATCGCCGGAGTAATCGCAGATCGCTTTGATCGCCGCAAACTTATGGTCTCTGTAGACATCATGCGCGGCGCCCTCTATGTCTCTATTCCAATTGTTCACACATATTTCTGGCTCTACACCGCAATGATCTTGGTCGAATGCTTAACTCTCTTCTGGTCACCTGCAAAAGATGCATCGGTACCAAACCTTGTTCCTCGTGAAAAACTTGAGAATGCAAACCAGGTCTCGTTACTTGCCGCATACGGCACAGCACCGATTGCTGCAATTCTCTTCTCGCTCCTCACACTTCTATCGGGTGCCATCGCCGCAATTAGCCCACTGATTCCTACCAACTCAGTTGATATCGCGCTCTACTTCAACGCACTTTCATTCTTCTTCGCCGCATGGACTATCCGCGGCCTCAAAGAGATTTCAACGGGCGCAACTGCAAAGAAAGCCGCAGATGAGAACATCGCGCAATCACTTGCACTCGGCTGGAAATCAGTCTCTGACTCAAAAATTATCCGCGGCCTAATCATCGGAATGATCGGCGCATTCTCTGCAGCTGGCGCAGTTATTGGCCTTGCACGTACATTCGTAGGCGATCTCGGTGGCGGAGATGCTGCATACGGAGTTCTCTTTGGTGCAGTCTTTACGGGCCTTGCACTCGGGATCGCATTTGGGCCAAAAGTATTTGCACAATTTTCTCGCCGCCGTTTATTCGGTGCATCTCTTGCAACCGCCGGCGTCTTCCTCGTATTACTTGCCGCAATCTCAAACCTCACACTCTCTATCTTTATCGTCATCATCTTGGGCGCATTTAGCGGAATTACGTGGGTTACCGGCTTCACAATGCTCGGCATGGAGGTCCACGACGAGGTCCGCGGCCGCACCTTCGCCTTCGTGCAATCACTGATTCGCGTAACCCTGGTTGCAGTTCTGGCTATCGCGCCAATCATCGCCGCAACAATCGGTGAGCACCGCTACGAATTCCAGAACGTTAAACTCGATTACAACGGCGCACAGATCACAATGCTTATCGCCGGGCTTATTGCAGTTCTCATCGGCGTTATCTCTTATCGCCAGATGCGCGATCGCCCAACAGTTTCACTTTGGTCTGATGTCGTTGCAGCTCTGCAAGGCGAACTCGGTTCAATCACCGGCGGACAAACCAAGGGCACCTTCATCGCATTCGAAGGCGGCGAAGGCACTGGCAAATCAACACAGTCAAAACTTCTTGCTAAGTGGTTAGAACAAGAAGGCGAAACCGTTGTACTTTCCCGCGAACCCGGCGGCACTGAACTCGGAAAAGATCTTCGTAAAATACTTCTTGGCCATGAAACCGGTGCCATCAGCCCACGCGCAGAAGCGTTGTTATACGCCGCAGACCGGGCACACCATGTCTTCTCTGTTATTCGCCCAGGCCTTGACCGCGGAGATGTTGTCATTACCGACCGTTACTTCGACTCATCTGCTGCCTATCAAGGCGCAGGTCGCGTACTAAATCCATCAGAGGTTGCACGTATCTCGCGTTGGGCAACAGAAAGTTTGTATCCAACCCTGACGATTCTTATCGATGTTCCGGCCGTCATCGGCCTTGCTCGCCTTAAATCTCTCGACCGCTTAGAAGCAGAACCAAGAGAATTCCACGAACGCGTTCGCCAAGAGTTTTTGCAAATCGCGCTGATGGATCCTGAAAGATATCTCGTCGTCGATGGCACACAAACCGTTGAAGAGATTCACACCGAAATCATCGCCCGCGTTGCAGAACTTCCTGCACTCAAGCGGAACGCCGAAGGCATCAAAACAAAGAAGATGCTCCGCCCAATTCGCATCGCAACAACTGCCGTATCTCGCGCAACCCACTCAGTCGGATCGAAAAAGAAGAAGTAAATGTCATCCGTCTTTGATGACCTCGTAGGTCAAGAACACATCATCGAAATTCTCAAAGGCGCAGTCGCTGCAAGCCGCACCGGCGTTGAATCACAAGAGATGACCCACGCCTGGGTCTTCACCGGACCACCCGGATCAGGCCGCTCCAGCGCCGCAGTTGCCTTCGCCCAAGCTCTTATCTGCCCCAACAATGGCTGTGGCACCTGTAGCGATTGCAACGCCGCCAAGACCAGCGGCCACCCTGATGTCGAGATCATCCGCACCGAAGGCCTTTCAATCAAGGTCGAAGAGGTCCGCGAACTTCTCACCCGCGTCGCCTGGGCGCCATCCATGGGCGGCTGGCGCGTAGTCGTCATGGAAGATGCCGACCGCCTTACAGAATCTGCCGCTAACGCACTACTAAAGGCAATCGAAGAGCCAGGCACTCGCACAGTCTGGTTGCTCTGCGCACCAACTCTGCACGATGTCCTGCCCACAATCCGTTCACGTTGTCGCCACCTGCAACTGCGCACGCCATCACTGACGGCAGTCACAGATGTATTAATCAATCGCGACAAGATTGCACCCGCAATGGCCGACTTCGCAGCCCGCGTTTCACAAGGCCACATCGGTCGCGCAAAGTATTTAGCTCTCAATGAAAGTGTTCGCAGCAACCGCACCCGCATTATGCAGCTGCCGCTACAACTTGGCTCACTTGCCGCAGCATTTCAAGCAGCACAAACTCTCGTAGACCTTGCAACCACTGAGGCAAACTCAGTATCAGATGAACGCGATGAGAAAGAAATCGAGAAGTTACAAGAAGCCTACGGAAAAGGCGCCACGGGTCGCGGAATGGCAACTGGTGGATCAAAAGCCGTGAAAGAGTTGGAGAAAGAACAGAAGTCACGTTCTACCCGAATGGTCCGCGACTCCATTGACGGCGCACTCCTTGATATCGCAACTTTCTACCGCGATGTGATGATGGTCCAATCCGGCAACACCGAATCCATGATTAACACCGATATGCGCGAACAAATCGAAAGCTACGCCGCAAAACATCCATCAAGCTCCACCATCTCCAAAATCAGCGCAATCATGGATGCCCGCACCAACCTTGCCCACAATGCAGCACCTCTTGTCACATGCGAAGCGCTGATGTGCCGACTGGCTAAGCAGTAGATGCAAACTTTCTCCACCACTCAATTTAGATTTCTCTTCTCCCGCTCCGGAAAAATTGCGGCACTAGCTACAGCGCTCGCACTTATTGCACTCTCAATTACTGCTTACGCACAATCAAAGCCCGATTACCCAGAAACTTTAGCTGGCTACTACGCACAAGAAATCAACTGGCAGAGCTGTAACCAAGATTTTCAATGCGCAACCTTGGCCGTTCCTATTGACTACGAGAAGCTCTCCACCGGCACCTTTGAAATCGCACTGCTGAAATATGAAGCGAGAACAAGCAAAAAACTAGGTAGCCTCATAGTTAACCCCGGTGGCCCAGGTGGATCAGGCGTTGATTACGCCTACGCAGCCGAATACATCTTCAGCCCCGCAATCCTGGATCGTTACGACATCGTCGGCTTCGACCCCCGTGGAGTCTCGCGCAGCGCACCCATTCGCTGCCTTAACGACGCAGAACTCGATGCCAATAACAATTCCGATAGCAAGCCCGATAACGATGCGGAGTTCCAACAAATTCTGGAAGACACAAAAAAGTATGTTGAGATCTGCAAAGAAAAGAATAAACATCTAACCGCTTACAGCACGGCAAATGTTGCTCGCGATATGGATATCCTGCGTGAGGCTGTAGGTGATAAACAACTTAACTACATGGGCAAGTCCTATGGCACTTACCTTGGAACCCACTACGCACAGTTCTTCCCCGATAAAGTCGGTCGAGTTGTTCTTGATGGAGCAGTTGATCCGACAATTTCAAACTTCCAACAAACACTCACACAAGCGATTGGCTTTGACCAAGCTTTCTCATCATTCGCCAAGAATTGCGTTTCAAAGAAGAACTGCACGCTTCCTAAAGGCAAAGACGCTGCAATTGCCGAGATGCAGAAACTCTTTGCTCAAGCAGCTAAACAGCCACTTCCTACAAAGATTTCAAAAAGAACTTTAAGTGAGACAATGATGGTTCTCGGTACCGCATCTGCGATGTATGACAGTTCAACGGGTTGGCCAAAACTACGTAAAGCAATTAAAGAAGCACAGAATGGTTTCGGAGATCAATTCCTCGAGCTTGCAGATGAATACACGGGACGCCAGTCAGATGGAAGATATCCAAACAACGAATTTGATTCAGGAGCGGTTATCGATTGTTTAGATGTTGACGAACCTCGCACTGTCGCGCAAATTCAACGCGATGCAAAGTCATTTGCAAAGCAAGCACCACTCTTTGGCCCATATCTGGCTTACGGCGGACTCACTTGCAAATACTTTGGGCAATCACAAGAAATCACCGTCTCCCCCACAACGACAATTAATCCAATAATTGTCATCGGTACTACGGGCGATCCGGCTACCCCTTATGAATGGGCGCAGGGACTTAACAAGCTTCTAACCAATTCATTTCTCATTTCCCTGACCGGTGAAGGCCATACTGGCCAAGGCCAAGGAAATTCTTGCGTCGACGAGCAGATTGATGATTTTTACATTTTTCGCGCCGAACCAGATCAAACCAACTGTTAGAAATATGATTAATAAATGAGACTTCATATCGGGAAATCGAGCCAAACAAGACTTTCTCATCTTCGAGGAAGTCAAACCTTCTACATAATCCTTCTTGGATTTATCTATATTTTGTTTATAGGTTCGAAAGGCACTCAAAACACCTCATATTTTGAGGATTGGATTGAAGGTTTTGTTAAGGGAGATTTTTACTCGCTTTATCATGTGGTTCCTCACCAGGGAATTCTTGAAACAGACAATCTGACTGTGCCATACCCTCCCTTCTCGCTCTACATACTTGGACTAGTCGCAAAAATTTTGATTCTTTTTGGAGGAGAATTTCCCTCTGTCTTTCTGGTTACTTCAAATTTAACCTCGGTCATTTTTTCCGTCCTTACAGCACTATTACTTGTGTTTTGGGGTCAAGACCGAGCGATTTTCAAGCCAATTCTTTATCTTCTCACCCCGGCGGTCTTTTTGATTTCACCAATTCTGGGATACCAAGACACGATTATGGTTTTTTTCATCCTTGCCGCCCTACTCCTGGCCGAGAAAGAGAAATATTTACTGACGGGAATTGCTGCTTCACTGGCTATCTTTTCTAAGCAGCTAGCCGTGATGCCGATGTTTGGAATAGGCCTCTTAATTATTTTTACCACAAATTGGCGTGCCGTGATGAGAGCACTCATTGGATTTTTCTCAGCATCAATGGCAATACTTTCACCGTTTTTGGTAACAGGAACTTTAATTCCCTATTTTCAAGCGCAAGCCCTTGCGTCAGTTCATACAATGATGTCCGCACAAAATCCAAATTTTCCTTGGCTCCTATCGTTGATTAGTCGGATAAAGACTCAGGGGATATTTAATGCGCAAAGTTACTCTGCCCTGCCGTATCAAATAGACAATCAAGTTTGGCGGCAAAGAATTTATTTATCTTTCGGTGCCCTAACGATCTTAATCATTGCTTTCTATTTAATTTATTGGTCACGAAGGGTTGGAAGAAGTAATGTCGCACCACTACATGTTGGTGCTGTAGCAATTGGCACATACAATCTATTCAGCTTTGGCGTTCACGAGAATCATGTGTTTATGCTTATTCCTGTCCTGTTTGCCCTTGCAGGCAACCCGACTTTAAAGAGAATCTATTTCGTTGCCAGCTTAACTCTCACCCTAAATCTCTTAGCCACTGGTGGATTGGGAATGTCTGCCGCCAGTTTCCCACTTCTTGCCAGCGCGAATGGGGTCGCCTACTCAGGCCTCGCAGTTCTCTGCTTTAGCGGTTATTCATGGGCTTTATTTAGTCTAGTTCGCGCCAATCCCACCAGAACCTAGATTAAAATCTCGAGATTGGCCCTCTATTTGGTAACTTGCACCTCTGCCAATGGTGCAGAATTCCACCATGCGTTTAGATCATGTTTCTTATGTGACATCCCACGACCAACTAGCTGACACCGTGCAAAGACTAGGTTCACGCCTAGGCAGCACATTTGTTGATGGAGGCATTCATCCACGCTTTGGTACACGTAACTTCACTGCTTCGCTTAAGAATGGTCAGTACATAGAAGTCGTGTGCCCACTAGATCACCCGGCAACTGAACAAACACCTTGGGGTAAAGCTGTATCGCAAAAAGCCAATGAAGGTGGCGGTTGGTTCACCTGGGTCTTTAGCACTAAAGACATAGAACCGATAGCCTCTAAGTTTGGCCGCGATGCAATTGAGGGCCACCGTACTCGACCAAACGGGACAGATTTGAAGTGGAAACAAATTGGAGTAAAGGAAATTGCCGACACCCGCGAATTTCCATTCTTTATTCAATGGCTTTCAGCTGACCACCCATCTCAAGATGGAACACCTTTGGCTGAGATTGAAAAGATTGTCATCGCAGATAATGACCAGCTAGCAGATTCATGGTTTAAGGACGACATTCTTGCCTCTCTCGGTGATGTAGTTATTGAATGGGTTGACTCATCGGCCAATGATGACCAGTCAGGAATTGTCGCAGTTCACCTTTTAACACCAAGTGGTGTTGTCATTCTGGATTGAAGACTTTCCTTAACAAGTTTGCAATTTTGGCAAACCACTTTCTCCATTAATGGCTTCCTTTAAACTTTCTAAAAGTGTCGTGCACCTCCAAAACTCTTAATGAGGATAGGCAAACTAAAGTCCAACTAAATTTGGCAAAGTTCTATAACTTTTTGAAGCCACCAAGCCCGATAGGCTCTGCCTCTGTTATAAACTGGAGTAGTATCGTCACCAAGACGAATGAATTAGAGGCAACCATGGACTACTTTGATAATTGCTCAATACTTATTACAGGTGGAACAGGCTCTCTAGGAAAAAACCTAATCGCTAAGTTACTAAATGAATCAAGCGCGCGCCGAATCGCGATTTACTCAAGAGACGAATTGAAGCAACTTCACCTGAAAGCTTTTTTTGAAGACAATCCACGCCTACGCTGGTTTCTAGGCGACATTCGAGATCTTGAGCGAATGAAGCGTGCAATGCATGGAGTTGATTTTGTGATCCACGCAGCAGCTCTTAAGCAAGTGGACACGGGTGAGTACAACCCTATGGAGTTTATTAAAACCAATGTTCTTGGTAGTCAGAACGTCATTGAAGCTGCGATTGATTGCGGAGTAAAAAAAGTGGTAGCACTATCAACTGACAAGGCTTCTTCTCCCATTAATCTTTATGGAGCCACAAAACTCACAGCAGACAAGTTGTTTATTGCTGCCAACAATTATAGTCAAGGATACGGAACCGCATTTAGTGTGGTTCGATACGGGAACGTCATGGGAAGCCGCGGATCTGTAATTCCACTTTTTCGAGATTTGTCTGAGAAGAGAAAGCCTTTACCGATTACAGATTTTCGGATGACTAGGTTTCTAATCAGTTTAAACAGGGCTTCAGAGTTTGTCCTGGATTCGTTTGGAATTATGCAAGGTGGGGAGTTATACGTGCCTCGAATCCCAAGTATTAAAATTGTGGATTTAGCGAAGGCCGTCAGCAATGAAAGCGAATTGGTTGAAGTTGGAATCCGGCCAGGAGAGAAATTACATGAGGAAATGATTTCTCAAGAGGACATCAGGAGGACTATTCAAGTTTCCCCTGAACGTTTAGTTGTCCTCCCAACCGTGACGGAGTATAACTTCAAGATTCCCGAGGGTATTTTTATAGAAGATGAACATGCCTATGCATCGAATACTAACGATCTATGGATGTCCAAAGTGGACCTAAAAAAGTACATCGAAGAAATTGGGGCATGAAACTACTTGTTTTTGGAAGTAGTGGCTTCCTAGGAAGTCACCTGATGCGCGTCGCTAGTGCAGGAGATTCAAATGAATTATCAGTTACAGGAATCTCAGAAAAGTTCCGAAGCGAACCTGAAATCCAAGCCCTTAATCTTGAGGGGCTTGATGTAATTATATATTGTGCGGCCCTCGCTAACCTTGAGGATTGCGAGAAGAATCCGGAGTATGCGTTTTGGGTGAATTCAGAAATCCCAAGACTCTTATGTCAAAAAATTCGAGGAACAAAGACCAAATTTGTGTATATCTCGACCGATGCTGTTTTTGATGGTAGCAAGAGTTTTGTCGAAGAACAAGATTCTACAAATCCGAAATCTGTCTATGGAAAAAGTAAATTACAGGGTGAAGAAAATGTGTCAGGCCTAGACATGCATAACCTAATATGTCGAGTGAACTTTTTTGGAAGTAGCCCGAAAAATAATTCACTTTTTGACTATTTCTATGAAAACTTGATTGAAAAAAAGAAAACAAAGGGATTCTCTAATATTTTTTTTACCCCGATATCTGCCATTACCTTATCTGGAACGATTTTGGATTTAATCAAAGCACAAGCTAGTGGAATTTATCACGTGTGCGGGTCTGAACGAATTTCAAAGTTAGATTTTGGGGTAATGATTGAGCAGCTGCTTTTAGGTAGTTCGGGGCTTGTAGAACCATTTTCCTTTACCCAAGCGCCCTCGAGCCCAGTTAGAAGTTTGGATTTAAGTATGTCTATCAAGAAGCTAACCAATCTTGGGATATCTTTGCCACCACTAAGTAGCCAATTAATCGAAACGATTGAAAAGAGAAGGATTATTTAAACGTGACGTTGACCAAATCTAACTTCAACCTTTTCCCGGATGAAACCTATTTTATTGCGGATATTGCTGCTAACCATGATGGTTCACTCGATAGAGCTAAGCTACTTATAAAACTTGCAGCAGAATCTGGAGCAAACGCAGCTAAGTTTCAAAACTTTCGAGCTGAGACGATTGTCTCGTCGAAAGGATTTAAAGAGCTTGGAAAGAAACTCTCCCACCAAAGCAGCTGGTCAAAAGATGTAGTTGAAGTATACAAAGAGGCTGAGCTTCCTGTGGAGTGGACCGAGGAATTAATAAGCACTTGTGCGAAGTTCGGAATCGATTATTTTACTGCGCCTTACGATCTTGACTATATAGATTACTTCAAGACAAAAATGCCTATCTTTAAAATAGGTTCAGGTGATATCACATACCTCGATTCTTTGAATAGAATCGCGGCTACCGGACTTCCTGTGCTTTTGGCAACTGGGGCGAGTTCTCTTTTCGATGTGAAATCAGCGGTCGAAATCTTCACTCAGTCATCTTCTCAAGTTGTGATTATGCAATGTAATACAAATTACACAGGCTCTTACGACAACTTCAATCATCTCAACCTTGAGGTTATTTCACAGTACAAAGAAATATTTCCAACATGTGGATTAGGGCTTTCCGATCATACTCCAGGACATGTTTCAGTCCTTGGCGCCGTGACGCTAGGTGCAAGATTCATCGAAAAACATTTTACTGATGACAAATCGAGGCTTGGGCCGGACCATGGATTTTCACTAGATCCTCATGATTGGAAATCTATGGTGGAAGATACTCGAATTCTTGAGAAATCACTCGGTGATGGAGTAAAAAAAGTTGAAGAAAACGAGCGCGACGCTCAAATAGTTCAGCGAAGAGCTCTTAGATTTGCAACCGAACTATCAAAGGGGCATGTAATCAAACAGGCGGATTTGATTGCTTTGCGACCAATTCCAGAGACTGGAATTAGCCCAATGGACGTGGAGTTAGTTCTAGGAAAAAAACTTGCACGGCAAGTTGAAGCGGATGAATTAGTAACCTTTGAAAAACTAGATGACTAGTATTTTATACCTCTCAGCGACTAGCAATCCACACGATATTCGTATTGTTAAGTCTCTAAGTGAGGAATTCACGGTTGACCCGCTTTTAGACTTCAACCTTAGAAGTCGAATTTCAACAAGTATTTCCGAAAAGAACTATGATTTTTTAGTTTACTCATCACTCGATTTAGAAATTCCTTGGGATGATATCAACTACAAATCTGCTTACGGCTTGTGCATGGCTGTAGAGATAAATGAATCAAGTCCCGAATCAAAAGAATTCGCAGTAATTCAGTCAAACATAAAGAAATCTACCGTGATCAATGTGGATAATTACTATGTGCAAAATATCTTAAGGGAGAGATTTGAAGTTTTATGCCAAATTACTGATTTCAAGTATGGAGCCGACCTATCAATTTTTTCCGGTAGACCTCAGAGAATCCAAAATCCGCCTCGAATTATTTGTAATCGAAATTGGACTTCAGTACATCAAAACTCTCTAGTATTAAGGGCGCTTAATTCGCTACACCAAGATGGAGTGGATTTTCAGAGCCATTTCTTGCGACCCCCAGATAATCAACGCAATTCCCTCACAGAGTTTGATGACCTCTTAAATTCCGGGAAGGTGGAATTTATGGATCTACAGACCCCGATAGAAATGGCAAAAAGACTTAACTCGGTGGATATCTACGTATCCGGAACAAAAAGTGATGGAACCTCCGTCTCATTACTGGAAGCGATGGCATGTCAGAAGATAGTATTGGTGCCCAACCACTCTGCTAATTTGCAGATTATCAATCCAGGCGTAAATGGATATACCTTTGAAAAAGACAACAGTGAAGATCTTTATCGAACTTTATTGGATATTATGGACTTAAAGAAAAGAAAAATCCGTAAGGTTCAAAAAAATGCAAGAAGATTTGTGAATATACACGGTAACTGGGTAAACGAATCGCTTAAAATGAGGAATGAAATCAAGAATCAACTTCTAGCAAACGGGGCGGTATGAATTTGTCGATTGCAGTAATACCGGCGCGAGGAGGTAGCAAGAGAATCCCGAGAAAAAATATCCGCGATTTCTCTGGCCTACCAGCAATATCGTATGCACTTGTTGCCGCAAGAGAATCTCAGCTATTTTCAGAAATCATCGTTACGACCGATGATGAAGAGATTAAAAGTATCTCACAAGAATTTGGCGCAACGATCGTAGTTAAGCGTCCAGATAATCTAGCCGATGACATAACTCCAACAGTTCCAGTTGTAGCTCACGCTGTCGAGAGTTATATACAGTCCCATAATGTTAATCCTTCGGGGGTATGTTGTATTTACCCAATCAACCCATTCCTACAGGCTTCGGATTTAAAAAGCGGCCTTGAGATACTTCGAGAAAATCCGCAAGTTTCATATGTAAATGCAGTTTGTTCCTATCCATACCCGATTCAGCGCGCAGTAACGGTTAAAGATGGATGGATCAAGATGATGAATCCCCAAAATGCGTTAACAAGGAGTCAGGATCTTGATGAAACCTACCATGATGCAGGGCAATGGTATTGGGGAAAATCTGATACTTGGTTAAGACATGACAAACTCCTATTCAATTCAAAGGCATTTGTAGTTCCGAGATGGCGCTGCCAAGATATTGACACTGAAGAAGATTGGAAGTACGCCGAACTTCTCTTTAAGGCATCTAAGAAATAGACTCTTCCCCCCAAATGGGAAACCGCGGACCATGCCAGCGGGAGTTAGCCTTGTAGGAAAAATTGACGGGGACACCTAACTCGGACGCAACATAAAGTGCATAATTTGGATCTCCTATAGCCATTTGAATACCAGAAAAATCGTCAAGCAAGCTTGTTGAATTTGATGGAGACAAAAAAAATTTAGAATGACCTTTCAACTTTTGGATGCACTGAGATTCCTTCCCGGCAGGATGAAGTCGGAATTTCAAAGAATTAATCCTTTTGTCGCCAAGAATCGATTCCAATAGTTCACATTTGCAATAGATTCCGTGTATTCCATTTTTGTATTCTGTAAAGTCGTTAGGCAATGCTTCCAAAAAAAGTAGGTTACCCGTACCAAATCTATCAAAATCAAAATTCCGCTTTAGCGTCTCAATGTAGTGATTCTTTTCAAAATCTATAACGCCTGAATCCAAGCCCAATTCTAGTAAATATTTATAAGCAAATGCATCCGTCACAATAATTCTGTCATAAGCTTGCAGGTTAAGTCGAGTATCGTAGTTGACCCAATTATCCATGATCAGAATAATTTGGGCACCGTTCCTCTTCAGCAAGTAACAAAGATCTTCAATTGCAGGAGATTGAGCATTCGGTGCCGGTGCGACAAATACCAAGTTTACTTCTGGTAATTCGGAAAATTTAGGTACAGACCGTAAATATGGAATTTTAAGCTCTTGAGCAACATTTTCGGCATGATTGAGTGCAATAAGCTGATACTTCGAATACCTATTCCGTAGAAAGTGCAGAAGCTGATTCGCCCCACCTGTTTCTGAGCAAATCCCTAATGTGTTCATTTGACGGGGACATCCACGCCAAACAACTCAAACCAAACTTTATGGAAAGCTGAGATAACAAGATCTAGCTCTTCTTTAGTGAACTCATAGCTACACATATGAATTCCCAAAAACTCAAAGTCATATAATTTTTCAGCGTTAGGGCATTTGCCCTCCCCATATGTTTTTGTACTTCCCTCAGCCGCTAAAGACCAAGGGAAATTGTGATTTCCATAGGCCTGCAATGTAGTGAAAATCGGTAGTCTATGAATATTTGTATACTTTCTTTGTAAACCTGGAATACCTTCACCAACTAATGCCTCATACAATTTGTCTCTACTAACATTTTCCTGAGGAGTATATCGAATCGGTAAAAAGTAGAAAACATTGCTTTTGGAATCATCAACTACGGGTAAATCTAGATAAGGAAATTTATTCAAACGATGAATTAGGTATGATGCAGCATTTACTCTACCTGCGACCAGCTTTTCTAATTTTTTTAATTGCTCAGAAGCTATTGCGGCTTCCATTTCTCCCATCCGATAGTTATGTCCAATCATATTCCCAAGAGAAAAGTCCGTATTGTTTTGCACAACTGACTCAGCGTGGTTTCTGATTAGTCGCATTCTTTCGGCAGATTCTTTTGAGTCCGTTAGCGCAAAACCACCTTCGCCGCATTGGATGTGTTTGTGATAATTTAGGGAATATCCCCCGATGTCTGCAAGTTTTGTTACAAACTGACCCTCAAATTTAGCTCCAGGAGCTTGCGCCGAATCCGAAATTAGGAAAAGGCCATATCTGTCACAAATTTTTCTAATAGCTATATAGTCGGAGGCTTTACCAAAAATATCTACCGTAAGTATTGCTTTTGTCCTTGGTGTAATAAGCTCCTCAATTTTCAAAGGGTCTAGGCAATAGGTTACGGGGTCGATATCTGCAAATACCGGTATAGCATTGAAATGTAGAATCGCCATAGCTGTTGCTGACATCGTCCACGGAGTAGTAATAACTTCATCCCCGGGCTGAAGATCAGGAATGCTACCAACGGCACAAGTAAGTCCACTTGTCCAGGAATTAAAACTCACACAGTAATTGGAACCGAAAAACCGTGCCGCTCGTTCTTCAAACTCAAGGACATTCTCGCCTCCCAGAAATTGCTTTCCTGGGCTTCCAAGAAAACCAGATAGAATCCCAGATCCCATGACCCGGTTCACTGCCAAAATTTCTTCTGTACCTAGAGAGTTATACTTCTTAAATTCACCAGTGATTAGCTTTTGACCACCATGTATTGCCAGCATCGAAATCCCCTAGTCTAGAGAAAAGAACTATATCGTGCGGATGACTGAAAAACATTTTGGACAGTGCAATAGCGGGATTCTAGATTCTATCGAGGCAAGATCTCCTGGATGCTTCTACTAATTAATCGTGGAAATTTGCAGCTGTAAGCAGTCTCTGAATTGCTGGTTGTATGAGTTAGATAATTTTGAGCGGTGTGCCAAATCTGAGCGTCAATCTCATCCTCAAAATTAAAGTTAGATATACCTTTGTCAGGAGTTGCAATCTTTACGATTTTCCCACCCATTAAGTAGTCTAAATCAATAGGGCCTCTAATCAATAAGGAGTGATCACCAAGATTTGTTAATGCAGTGTTTTGCAATTTCACATCAAATCTTTCGAAAATGGATTCAAGCGGATTCTGATCAAAGAGATACTCAAGTAGGTCTAGAAAATGAGTTAAAATGTTTTCAGCAGAACCTGAGTAGGAAATTAAAATTTTCCAAGGCTCGTTCGAATGATTTAAAATCAAACTTCTTAGCATCTGTGTCGAAGGAAGACTTCTACGTGAATACAATATCGATGTATTTCGGATTCTAGCCATCGAATTGTTAAACATTTCAACTTCTCCTAAATTCGCTACCCCAGGTTTTTCGAGTAGCAGGTGCCTGAACTTAAGCTTACTAATCAACATTTCGGTAACTGACCAAGCTTGCACAATCGGAACACAGACTAAAACAACATCAATCGATAAAACCGGCAAACTTTCTATATCTGAGAAATATTTGATGTTAGGAAAAATATTCTTACAAGCCTGAATTGCATTTGGATCAGAATCAATAGCATACAAGTCAATCTCAATATTCATTGAATCTGCCAAATTACTAATGGAGAAAAGATGAGATTGCTTCCCGTTACCTACCGATTTTAAGTTGTATCCCACTGCGACATTGCCAAGACCGACAACTAGTAAGGAAATTTTTTTCGCTTCTTGCCGAAGAATCCCGGCGCCACTGGGCATTATTTTTTCCCCCAACAAACAATTGATAGTGGGAATAGCGGATTTTGCCCAAGAAACACTGGTGTTTGCCATTTAATTTCATAGTCATTGTGCATTCGCAAGGCATCTGCAAGCTGAGACATAAGATTTTGATTGTAATCATTTTGTTCAATGTATTGCTTGGCATACTGATCAAGTTCAAATTCAGAATCTAAGTTCTCATACATTGACTCAACATGAACGACATATTTTGGGGATAAAGAGATTATATCTTCAAAAAACTTGTAGGGGATATTAGGCAGGCAGGACAGTGAGAAGGATGTGAGGATCAAGCTATCGATGGGAATATCGAAGTTTAGTTTTAAGCCTTCGGCTAAGTCCTGGACACAGGTCCTTATTTCGAAATCCAACATTTTAGCAATTCTTGACAATCCAAGCAGGCCGCTCGGACTCAGATCTGTTGCATAAATTTCTAGCTTTTTAACATCCATTTGACTAATCAGAGGAATTAAAGTTGCTCCAGTTCCTGAACCAACGTCTAACAAAGCGCTTGACTCAGCAAGTAATTCTGCCAGCAAAATTTCAAGGCTATCGATCAGGAAAGTCCTGACTGACAATAGGTCTGATACATAAAGCTGATTGAAAACTCTTATCAGCATATTTTGGTTTTCAGATATGTAGATTTCGTGGATATTCCCGCTAGAAATGCTTTGAACTTTCATAATTCTTTGAAGGTCGATTGACCATTTTTCCAATTCATACTCGCGGAATAATTCTGTAGAATTCTTAACCCTTTGTGTGTGTTGCCTATTTGCGAGCATTTCGAGGCTCACGTGCGAAGCTAACTCTTCGGGATGTGTAGCTTTAAAGGAGCCTGTTTTAATCTGACGCTTTACTAAATCGCTTACTCTAGACAATTTATCGACATCAATATTCTTTTGCATAGTAATGAACTATGGTACGTTATCTCAATTCAATAACCTTGATATTGGTGCGGGAGACATGAAAAAACTTAAGGGTATTAGCCATGGAAACGGTTACTACGGTACATCCCTATCATCATTGTTTATTCACAATTTCTACCATGGGATTGGATTTTTTAGGCGAAGAGGTCCACGAAGAGCTCTCCTGGAAAATACCATTCGAGCCCGAAATAGCAAGTCAGAGAAAACGGCGCTTATTGTTGGTAGTGGTCCGTCGCTTGATCTCTTGGATCCCTTAGTCGCGAAAGAAGCATTTGATGATATTTTTGCGGTTAATAGTTATTATAAATATGAACATTCGAAATACTTAGTTCCCGACTTTTATACACTGAGCGATCCCAATTTTTTCCTAGAAAGCAATAAGGTCAAGTTTCATGAAAATTCGGAACTTTACAAGTACTTAGAAGAATTTAATCCGACACTGATTATCCCGCATTTAAATCGAAATCAGATCCCAAATCTTCCAAATCAGGTACTGTTTTTTGATGACCGAGAACTTCCAAGATTTTTCAAAGGAGGAATTTCACCCCTGAAGCCCCGCGGTTACGTATCTTTAACACTTTATAAAGCACTGGCAATGGCTGTACACCTTGGATATAAAGAAATATATTTGATTGGGATGGATAACTCAGAGTTTAAGTCCTATCGTGCAAACCATGAAAATCTTGTCTCGAGAAAGTCTTCAGAATATTTTCCTAAGTCTTTGTATTGGGATGACATGCCAGAGTTCAGCAACCCGGAAAAACTTCCTGGGGGAATGGCGGGTCAACTGCAAGTTATGGCTTTATTCTTCGGTGATTTGTATATTTTTCCGACTGCTAGAATCTTCAATCTCGACGAGAACTCACTCGTTGATGCATTTAAGAAAGTTCGGAATCATCCGGCAATCAAAACCCATCCTGAGGTTTAAAACTTATGCAACTCCATTCAAATCTATAATAGACTCAAAAGCGTGATAAAGCCTGGATTGACCCCATCAATGGATGAGGTCAATGAGATTGTTTCCAACATAACTTCAGCCCTAGAGAACCTTCGAAATTCTAAGATTTTGATTTTAGGTGGTACGGGGTTCGTGGGGAGCTGGATCACCTGGGCATTACTTGCGGCTAACCAACAACTTAACCTTGGCCTAAAGATTCATCTTGGGGTGAGAAGCCTGTCTAGAACAAGAGAAGTTTATGGGAATATAAAGGAAGGTTCTTTATTCTTCCATGACGTAACCAGTCTTGATGAACTTAGAAACATGGATGTTTTAATTCACGCAGCCACCCCATCTAATCCACGAACGGGCGCATTAAGTGACCAATCGGTACTAGATGCAACCAGGGATAGTACCTTCAAACTGATGCAAGTTGCGAAGCGCTCCGATGCCCCTGTGTTTATGCATTTGAGTAGCGGAATTGTGTACGGTGAATTACGTGAGCGTGCAGGAGTTATTTTGGAATCAACAACTATCAATCGAAATCCACTTTCGGCCTATGCCGTAGCGAAATTTGAAGCAGAGAAAGCAGTGGAAGATGCAACTGGCTTACAGATTGTTAGGGGTTGCAACCCACGACTATTTTCCTTCGCTGGACCTCTAGTAGATATATCTGGCCATTATGCGATTGGTGATTTCTTAAGGCAAGGTATTGAAGGTTCTCAAATTGTTGTAACTGGGAATAGGAAAAGCACCAGATCATACATGTACCCTACTGATCTCGTTGAGTGGTTGATCCAATGCGTAGTGAAACCAAGTCTAGAGCCCACTCACATTGGTTCAAATCTGGGAAGCTCTTTAGATGAAATTGCTGATTCTGTGGCTTCAGAGTTCAATACTTCCGTGATTTATAGTGCGAGTATTCCTGATCCACCATCACATTATGTTCCCGATTGTGCAAATACGATGCTTCGGTTAGGCGTAGATTTGAGAATCTCAACCAAAGAAGCAATAAATCGCTGGAGAAAATGGCTAGAAAGCGAGCCAGGGCGCAGGGTTGTTTAGCGCTAGCACTTCTAGATCGTTGCGCTCACGAATAGTATCCATTGGTTGCCAAAAACCCTCATGGTGAAATGCGGCTAAGTTATGAGTTGCAGCTAATTCGGGCAGCGTACTAGTTTCAAAGGGCAAGTTATCGTTTGTAATCAACTTTTGAACTTTGGGCTCCAAGACAAAGAATCCGCCATTGATCCACCCAGCATCCGCCTGGTTCTTTTCTCCAAATTTTCGAACCAATCCATTTTCACATTGCAAATACCCAAATCTTGCGGGCGGGTGCACAGCGGTGACTGTGGCCAGTGTGCGTTGGCGATCATGGAAATTCAGTAATTCTGGTAGATTCACATTTGCAAGACCATCCCCATATGTAACGAGCACTCTTTCGTTTCCAATGTGAGACATGCATTTCCTGACTCTCCCGGCAGTTTGAGTTTCCAGACCGGTGTCTAAAGCAATTACTTTCCACGAATGTGGAATTTGATTGTCTTTTGAATCAAGCCAGTTAGAAATCACTTCCCCTTTGTAGCCTTTAGCGATTACAAAATCTGTAAATCCTTGAGTCGAGAATATATTCATTAAATGCCAGATAATTGGTTGCCCATTGACTAGAACCATAGGCTTTGGCTTATCTCCCGTTTCTTCGGAAATGCGGGTCCCGAGCCCACCAGCCAAAATAATTACCTTCACTCCTTAACTCCAAAAGCTTTCAGAATGACTTCAGCCATGTAATCAAGCATTTGCTGTGTTAAACCTGGCCATACTCCAATCCAAAAGGTTTGCTCCATGACGATGTCCGTATTCATTAAATCGCCAACGACCCTCCTTGGTGTCCCGATGAACGCAGGCTGTTTTAACAAGTTTCCACCAAACAACAGTCTTGTCCCTATTTTTGCCTGATCTAGGGAGTTAATGAGTTCATTTCGGGTAATTGGACTCGAATCACGTAAAGTGATTGCAAAACCAAACCAAGATGGCTCACTATCCGTTTGAGGCTCAGGAAGAATTACCATCTCTCGCAGAGGTAGAAGACGATTTTTCAAGTATTCCCAGTTGCTCCGTCTGGTTTCAATAAAATGAGGAAGTCTATCGAGCTGAACGTTCCCTATAGCAGCCTGAATATCTCCCGACTTTAAATTGTAGCCAAGATGGGAGTAAATATATTTATGATCATATCCTTGAGGTAGTTCGCCAAGTTTCCAATCAAATCTTTTTAAGCAGGTGTTGTCACATCCAGGGTTACACCAACAATCGCGACCCCAATCTCGAAAAGATTCGATTAACGGTTTCATGGAGGCACGTTTCGCGAGGACTGCACCCCCTTCGCCGGTGGTTATGTGATGCGCAGGGTAAAAGCTAAATGTAGAGAGATCACCAAAGCTACCTAGTTGCCTTCCTGCATAGGTTCCACCAAGTGCGTCACAACTGTCTTCAACAAACCATAAGCCATACTTCTCGCACAATTCACTTATTAATTTAAGATTAGAGGGATTTCCTAGTGCGTGGGCAATCATTATCGCCTTAGTTTTGGAGGAAATCGCCTCTTCTAAATCGGTTTCACAAATACTTAACGTCTCCAGATCAACATCTACGTAAACCGGAGTTAACTTATTCTGCAAAATAGGTGTAACAGTTGTTGGAAAGCCAGCCGCAACCGTAATAACTTCATCACCAGGCCTCAGTTGGCGATCACCAAGACTCGGACTGGTTAAAACGGATAACGCAAGCAGATTGGCTGAGGACCCCGAATTCACCATGTGGGCACTTCGCATACCAATCAACTTGGCAAACTGACCTTCAAAACGTTCTGTATGGGGACCAGAGGTAAGCCAAAACTCGAGACTTGCTTGAACCGCTGCCTTTAACTCTTCCTTACCAAACACTTTTCTGGTTACCGGAATCAAACTTTCTCCTGGCACAAATTCTTTTTCTGTGTGCATTTCCAGAAATGCATCCTCAACAAGTTTGTTGATTATGTCTTCATTCACTTCGTATCCATCCCAAGCATCGATTGGCAGATCTCAATTATCAAAGAACTTCGCTGTTAAGAACCTTCCAACGACTTTCAAGCATGTCAATTCTTTTTGCATCTTCTTGGGAAATACGATCGTAGTAGTCTCTCTTATTCGTTAGCCAGAGTAGTTCAAAATGAACAGCGTTTAGTAAGCCGGCTTCGATATTGTCCTTTGTTACCGCATCGCCAGAGAATACAATTTTACGAGTCTCGAAACGAGTCAATTTAATTTTTTCGATTTCTCTAAGGATATCTAAAGCGTCAACTGAAACAGCCCCGCCAACAACAAGATCAAGATCATTCTTTGCGCACATTCTAGATGTTTCAAGAATATAATCTGTCACTGTCCGAGATCCAACACCGTCTCGACCGAGCCCTAGAGACCCCGAGAAGTCGACTCTTCCGAAAACAATTCCATCAATGCCGTTAGGCTCTGTTGCAGCGGCAGCCATTCTTTCTCTATTTTCAAAACCTGTAATTGTTTCCATGTTGAACAAGAAATCTGTGTCCTCTTGTTCATCCTTGGAATAAACCATGTTTTTTGCACCTACATACTTGCTTACTGCGTACGGGGTTTCAACCATTGGGGCAACGATGAATTTGACGCCAATTTGCTTCGCTTCTAACAAGTCTCGAACAGCTTCGCAACCGCCAATTTTTACCGTTAGGGGGAGTTGAGCAGACCGAGCAATGTCTACAAGACGTAATAGTTCATCGATTCGTGTACCTTCGGCTTCAAATTCTGCTTTAACGGAGACGACCCCAAACTCAGATCTTCCCCTTTCGAGAATTTCACACATTTTGCGTTCAGTCTTGTTCATTAAGTCCTCTAGTTCCTATGTACTTGAAGACATTCTTGGCAATATCTTCCGGTAAGTCTGGCGTCATAAAATGCAGGGGGTTTGATTGCATGCCTCCCCCCTCGACAACTTTACTTGTGATTTTGGGAAAATAAGTCTGTTCTGGGTCAACAGGAACGAGAAACACTGATGGCCCAGAGGACCTCAACTCGTTTAGGACTTTAGGACTAAATGGATCCGCTGGGTCTAAGGTAATGGGAGTTACCCCGTAAGCCATGAAAAAGGTCGACCAGTCAGGGAGCATCAGCCCGGTTTCCACGTCACAGCCCAGATAATGACCGTTGAAGTAACTCTTCTGTGTCATTCGAATTGATGCGTAGCCATCATTGCAAAGAATAAACGTCTTGATCGGAAGTTCGTTGGCGACAACGGTCCCAAAATCTTGAAGATTCTGTGCAAATCCACCATCACCCTCGATATGAATTACGCGTGCCCCGGTTGCAAAAGCACAGCCTATTGCTCCTGCGAGCCCGTAGCCCATACTCGCCAGGCCTTTTGTGGTAACAACTGTATTTCCCGATATTTGATTTAAAGCTTGCATTGCAACTGTTTCTGATGCACCACTACTGGATGGAACTATTGAGTCGGTGTTATTTAGGTGCATGGAAAGACCCAAATAGAAATTGTAAGTATTTATATAACCGTCTCTTACCGTGTTAATTTCTTCACTAAGCGGAATGATTTTCCTGACCATCAAGCAGAACTCAATCCATTCATTAGTGTCATCTTTTGGTCCAAACTTGATTAACTCAGATAGGAAGTCATCCGCATCCATTTGAACTTTCTTTGCTAGCTTCGGAGACTTTTTGTTGAGCTCAAATTCATCTAACTCCACCTGGATAACATCTCCAAGAGGTGCAAAAGACTCCCAATTAAATCCAGTTTGCTGAAGACCTAAACGTGTTCCAACTGCAATCACCAAATCAGCTTGCTGAATTAGAATGTTAGAGCTTCGCTGGCCCCAAGTATTTGGCCTACCAAAATACAGCTCTGAATTTGATGGTATTCGATCAGTACCATTCCAAGTTGTCATTAACGGAATCTGTAACCCTTCAAGTGCGGCTAAGTTCCTGGACATGAAATGTCTTGAAACCCCACCACCAATCAGAATTACTGGTCGCTTGGATTCCCGAACTTTATCCATCACATCCGCTATCGCTTTTTTTGAAACAGAACGAGTCACAACAATCGTGTTTTCGATTGGCTCTAAGAGTGGTTGTGCCGCTTGGGCGTCTAAGCAAAATTCAAGAAAGACAGGACCTTTTTTGGGTCTCAACCCCTCTAAAATAGTCTCTTTAACGATCTTACCTGGCAAGGGGGTCGCAATTTGGAGAGTTGTTTTGCAAATCGATTTCACAAGGGAAATACCATCGATTTCTTGTATTCCATTTTGTCTAAGGCCGCGGGATTTTAAGTCTTGACTTTTTACTTGTCCACCAATTACTAGCAGGTCTCTTCCTTCCAGGTAGGCACCAGAAATTGCGGTGACAATATTTGTTAATCCTGGGCCGGCAGTCACTAGCGCAAATGCCTTTTTGCCATTCGAATTAGTAGTTTCATTGAAGTATTCCGCTGCTATCCCAGCTGTTACTTCATGCACAACAGGGATGCAAGTAAAGAGCTTAGACGCAGATTCCAGAACATGCATGATATTTCCACCAGCCAGGAAAAAACAATGTGTATAGCCCAATTCTTTGAGCCAGCCCAAGAGTTGGTCGGAGTAATTGTTCACTTACTTCCCCACCCTTCATCCTTGAAGTATTTATGTATCTCGTAGAAATTTAAAAAAACTTTCGAAGCGCCTGAGTTTAGAAGATCAGTCTCCGAATGGAAGCCCTGTGCCACCCCAATCCCTTCGATTCCGGAGTCTGTAGCTGCCTTCATATCTTCAATGCGGTCCCCAAACATTCTCGCGTTCTTGGTTTTCCAGTAATTCATACAGTAATTAAGCATATGAGGTTTAGGCTTTGGGGGAAACTCACCCACTCCAATCGTTAAATCAATGAAATCACGCAGAGTTGAATTTAAAACAAGTTTTTGTGCTAATTCTGCCGGTTTATTGGTGACGACTGAAAGCGAGTAACCTCTAGATTTAGAATCTTCCAGAAACTCAACGACACCGGGAAATATTTTGGTACCTTCATTAATGCTCAACGTCAGCAATTCACGAAATTTCAGAATAATTTCAGTCAGTTGGGGTGATTCCAGGTCTAAATCTTCAAACAGGTGTTCAGCAGGTAGGCCAATTCTTTCCCTTAAGAAAGAAGGTTCGGCAAGCTGAAATCCCCCCTCAGATCTTGCAGAATTAACTGCCAAAACGATTCCCTTTTCGGAATCGACAAGAGTCCCATCAAGGTCGAACAGAAATGCGGGCTGGGACACCTTGTTATTTTATATGTATGTTTAATCAAATGGACCAACTCGACAGCCTGTATAGCACGCTTGATTTCCTATGCCACATTCAAATGTGTTGAAATCAAGAATTGACTTTCTTGCTCAAAACCCATGCATGATTGACGCGCGAACAGGGCAGAACTTTTTGAACTCGCGCCCAAGGGAGAGTTAGACGAATTTATCCCTGTTAGGTAAATACAATTCAGATAGAATAACGGGATGAGTCGAGCGAAAAAGACTACTTCAATGATTACCCCTGCTTACAATGTTGTGGAATGTGTACGCGGGCTGCTTAGTCGAATTGAACCATTATCTGAACTTGAGATTCAAAGCCAATCTGAATCGATAATTGCGAAATCCCAACCTGGTAGTTTCTTAAGTCAGAAGACCTTGAAATGAATTTAGAGCTACTTAAGTCGGGGCCTGTTTTCTTGACCGGACATACGGGATTCAAAGGAGCCTGGCTCACGGTTTTCTTAGAAAATTTAGGCATTGAGGTAATTGGCTATGCATTAGAATCCGAGCAAGATAGTTTGTATGAGATCCTGAATAGAAAAGGTAAAATCCGAGAAACATTTGGCGATATTCGTAATTTTGAAAATCTTAAAAAGGCGCTTCAAGCAGCATCTCCAAAATACGTCTTACATTTTGCAGCTCAAGCTCTAGTTACTGATGCATATCAAGATCCAATTGGAACCTTTGAAGTTAATTCAATTGGGACTGCGAATCTATTGGAAGCGTGCCGTAGAACGGCTTCTATCGAAAGAATTGGAATTGTCACCACCGATAAAGTTTATGAAAACAAAGGCACAGGTCGTGCCTTCCTAGAGGCGGACCCGTTGGGTGCAGATGACCCTTATAGTGCAAGTAAAGTTGCTTCCGAACAGGTAATTCGTGCATGGCAGACTATCTATTCAACTGAAAAAGACATAGATATTCTCGCTCTAAGAGCCGGGAACGTGATTGGTGGAGGAGATTTATCCCCTAACCGATTGCTCTCGGACATTGTAAAGTCAAGATTTGAGAATAAAGAGCTCGAAATTAGATTTCCCGATAGCTCCCGACCATGGCAGCATGCATTAGATCCACTGTGGGGCTATTTATCTGCGTTAACAGCGCCTAAGTCTAAAATTGAACAGTTCGGTAGGTCATTTAATTTTGGTCCAAACTCACAAAGTATGCGCGTGAGAGATGTTATCGCGATAGCTGAGGACTTTTGGCCAAATCAGATAAAAGCAATTTACCCATCAAATGAGAATCAACTATATGAGGCATCCCTGTTGGACCTCAATTCTGATCTGGCACAAATAGCTCTACAGTGGAATCCTATTTGGAGCCAGACCGAATCAGTTTTAAAAACTCTTTTCTGGTGGGACGCAGTGAAAATGGGAAAACTATCTCCCATGGAAGCTTGTATGTTAGACATAGATGACGCGCTGGATTACTTGAATTTACCTGGGAAAAATGCCCAGTAATAAGTTACGTAAATCCCGAATTTTTCTCTATCTAAAGAGATGCCGCAATATATCCAATCAATTGAATTATTCAATGAAGCGGTCAATCCTAAATTTCTTCTCTCGGTTTTACCCGCAGATTTTTGTCAATATTACGCTTTCAAATGATACATCTTCAAAAAAAGATGGCACAGGTGCGCAGTTGCAAAGAATGTTAGCGGTTGCGGGACTCGCTGAACAAATCGGAGCCCAATTCTCCCAGAGGGCAATTACTGATGTCGCGATTCACCCACTTGATCCATTTCAGAATCAAGAACAATATGTGAATTTCTTAACGGAATTAAATGAAACATTTAAGTTTAGTAATCCAAATTTGAAGAATTCAAACCCTGTAACTTACAAAGTTCAGAATCTTAGGTTAGCTTTCTTGATCAGAATTGCACTAACGTCGTATGTGAGCAAAAAAGAAATTGAGCTGGTTGTCGAGAACCCCTATTCAGTAAGCGATTTGAATGTTGATGCATATTCTGCAGTTGTATCAAAAATGGAAATGCTCCAAAATAGGTTGGTATGCTTCGAAAATATAGCGGTCGCAATACACTACAGACAGGGTGTCGGAAATTTTGTTGTCTATCCAGGGCAGTCAATCTCCAGAGAGATGGAGATTAGCTATTTCCGGGAGACCATACGCCGACACTTTTCAGCGGAAAAACTCAAGAATGTGGAAGTCCATATCTTTACTGATGCTCCAAGTAAGACGTTAAGATTCCAACCACCCCAAGACCAACTTTATTTATGGGAAGGAACTCCAGGTTTCAGTAATGGCGAAATGGTTGTCAAACCTTTAGAATTTACAGAAAAAGATCTTGACGTACAACGAGTCTTAGTACATTCTGGAGGAGATCCAATTGACGCTATGCTGCAGATGTCGAAAGCGGAACTCCTGATTTTGGGCAGGTCGAGTTTAAGTTATGTTGCTGGAATTTTGAGCTCTGGAAAAACTGTTGTTGCAGCACCTGAGTTCTGGCATCCGCCGCTTTCTAACTGGAAATCCGCGTAACTACTTTCTCTTTAGTTTTTGAAGCACCCAATTTGGTGATCCAGCCCGAACGAGAGCTGATCTCAGCAGAGTCCCAAGGGAAAAGCCTCCTTTTGTGATGAAGCTCGGCTCTTGATTCTGGAGTACAGCGGCATGAATGCCACCCCTGTTTATGTACAGCGCTTCTCCCCATCCTGTTGCACGATTCATTTCAGAAGCCAAAAGTACGAAACCTTGCTTGGCGAGAAAACTATTGAGTGCTCGGAACCGAGTTCCGTCTTTATATAGTTCTCGAGTGGTCACCTCCGCAATTAGAAAGTTTATCTTAGGAAGAAGTGACATAGCGCCTTCAAGCGCTGGCCCTTCTGCTCCTTGAAGATCGATTACTAATCCGTAAGATTTGTGGTCATGAAAACTGTTGTCTCCGAGTAGCCGATCGAAAGTGGTAGTTTTCAAGTGAATTTTTCTGGTTACGGACACTTCAGGGTGAGATGCGCTAATCAAATGTGGCTTCAAAATAGAACTCGACGAAGACTCAGCTCCAGCCAAATAGAATTCAACCTCTCGGTCAATTTGACTCGAGAGTGTCGCAACAATCAGGTGATGTCCACTGTACCCAGACAGAATACCCCGGCAAATCTCTGCCGTCTCTGGAAGAGCTTCAATCCAATAAACAGAGTCAAAACCCAAATCTAAGTATTCATCGCGCTCTTCGGCAAAGTGTGCTCCAGCATGGATAAGTGCTCCCCCTTGCAAAGAATACTTTTCACACCACTCTCTAAAATTACTGCTCATACTCCAAAGTTCCCAAAGTCTCGAGTAATAGTCACCATCTGAGTGTATTGTATTTGCATGATGAAGTTGTCAGGGTCCCTCAAGAGACTTATTAATAGGCTAATTCACGTACTCAGAATACAAATAGTGATGGCTAAACGGTATGAAGGATTGAAACACAGTGACGGATTGTATAGAAAAGTACAGAAAATTTCCGAGTCACTAGACATATCAGAAAGTGGAAAACTTGTACTGATCAAGAACTTGGAAGATTCATTTTCCCAGCTGGAACAAGATTTAATTTCGCTACTTGTAACAAACAACCTTAAAGGTGGATACTTTGTTGAGTTTGGGGCTGCTAGTGGCACCAGCGGTTCCAACACATACTTACTTGAGAAGAAGTTTGGATGGGCTGGAATTCTGGCCGAACCTGCAAGAATTTACCGAGACGACTTGCTTGCCAGCAGAAAGTGCCATGTTGATTTTCGCTGCGTATATTCAGAATCAGGTCAATATTTAGATTTCATTGAAAGTAAAACCACAATGCTAAGCACTCTTGCAGGATTTGAAAAAAATGACTCACTTTCCAAGGATAGAAAAGTGCGAAAGATTTATCAGGTCGAAACTGTTTCCTTGAATGATTTGCTGATTCATTATAATGCGCCAAATAAGATAAATTACATTTCAATTGACACAGAAGGCTCTGAACTGGAGATTATCTCCAAATTGAATTTTGACGATTACACATTTGATTTTCTGAGTATTGAACACAACAGTCAAGCACAAGAGTATCTCATTGAGAATTTCATGGATTCCAAGGGCTACAAGAGAATTCTGAGGAATTATTCTCAATTTGATTCCTGGTTTGTCCCCAATTCATTCAGTAACTCTGCGATCTTGTGTTAAGCGGAATTGAAATGGTTCTTAATGCCTGAAACTAGAGTCGAGCTCGTAGGAGGAATTGGCAATCAACTTTTTGGTTATTACGCAGGATTATATTTTCAGGATAAATTTGGTACCAGTTTGTCATTAGATTTCAACCGAATTAGGAATACTGGACATCCAGATTCCGACATAAGATTTTTTGAATTATTTCCACATCGTCAGATTGAGAACCCAAACTTTAATTCTCAGATTCTCAGAACAAAGCGAAGAATCCGAGATAAAGCACTTATTGAACTTCCTGCTTTGGGGAGAATTCTCTATCCACGTACAAGCCTAGTTATCGATTCAGGTACACTTGGTGAAAATTTATCAGTCAGAAAGATGAAAATTCTGCTAAGAGGTTATTTCGGAAATTTTGATTACTACGAAACATTAAAGGCGAGAATCCCAAAGTTAAAGGTTGCGAATCCCAGTAATACTTTAGAAAAATTGACTCAAGAATCCGATTATCTTAAGCCAATCATGGTGCACATACGTGGTGGTGATTACCTAACACACTCGAAGATTTACGGCACACTTCCTCCAAGTTACTACTTAAAGGCTATCGAAATAGCTCGCCTAAAGGTTGGCAATAGGCCAATTTGGGTGTACACAGATGATATGAAGTTAGCAAATTCCATTTTTTCACAACTAGCAATCAAGGTTAGATTTATTGACGATGAATTTGACTTAAATCCCGCTGAGGCGCTTTATTTGCAAAGTACAGGGAGTGCAAACATAACTGCAAATTCCACCTTTTCATCATGGGCCGCTGCATTGAACATTCAGTCTGATGTAAAGATTTGCCCAGCAAAGTTCTTTATTGATGGGAGAACTACCCCACATTGGCCACCCCTGAATTGGCAGGCAATAGGACCCGGCTGGTGAACCAGTCCCAGCAGATTAACCATACTGTCTCGTCTTTAGATTCTAAATTTGAGATTGGCTTCAGAACCCACTTGGCACATCTAAGAAAAGTTTGACGTGAACTCACATATTCCCAAGTCGATTAGTTAAAGTATGTAAATCGATTAAGTATGAGTCTGATCCATGCCTTAATTTTCTATGGGTTGGCGGCCTAAAACCTAAAATATGTGAATACAACTGACCTGTAATCGAGACAGAAGCTTCATGCTCCTGACTATGTTCAGTCCCAGGATGTCTCAATTCTAGAATGCGGGCACTGCTAGGGGCAAAATAGCAATTCACCATACCAGCCCCAGTCTCGCCAACAATAACCTCGGCGTTACCAAAAATTTCGATTCGAGATTTCAGGTTCAAGTGCTCTGGATGAACTATTTGGAATCCAAGCCTACTGAGCTCGGACTCAACTTCACGCAGGTTAATAAGTTTCCGGAATCCGAGGAGACCTCTGGATATGAAGATTTTCTTATTAGGTGCATTCTGAACGCTAGAAAACTCGAGAAACCTTCTCCGCACCTCGAGCATTGCAGGATAGTCGATCATAGGGAGATCTACTTTCTCACCATTGATTGATTCATTTCGAGAATCTTTGTGAAGTACGGTTAGAGCATTCGAGAATCGATAGGAGTATCCGACTTTCATATTTACAAACTTTACATCTGGAAAAAGAATTGCCAATAATTCATTTTGGTGGCCGGACAGGGCTCCTTGAATATAAACTTCGCGGGAGCCACCCCCCAAAGATAGTCGCATAAGAGCCGGCAAGTTGTCTTCAACAAAGTGTGCCCAATTTTCACTAAGCCGCATGAATGCCGCCGCGGACTCGATATTGACAACCCCCTTTCCACTCGTCCGCAAAATCACTTTACGCCGAGATTCTTTATCTGAATCTACAGACTTAACCCGAGATGAAGGGTTGATTGCGTCAAGCGTAAACTCATTCAACTGTGAGTCTAAGAATTCTCCATGTGGCGTAATGATTAGATTCTTTACGCAAATATTTTTATTGACAGGGCTTAGCGACAAGAAGTCCGAGGTTGACTCCTGGGCGCCTTCAACAATCATCGTGCCTGAGTTACCCACTGATGGCAAGGCCCCGAACCCATGAGCGAGAAAATCCTGGTACATCCCAGGAGTGAATTTCCTTTTGCCCTGATCGGAGAACGCCATTGAAGAGTTGACGATAAACACTCCGACCCTTTGTGAACTCTTACGAACCAACTGCTCACTTTGATGAGAAAAAAGCGATGAAAAAATTCCATTTTGTGCAGCTCGCCTAGCAACAAAGACAGGCTCATTAGAAGTTGTGCATATTTCTAAGTATTTGCTTTTCTTCGGGATTTCCCACCTAACCTTGAAACCATTTGTTAGTCCTGGAAAGAAATTCTGTCTACTAGATCCAATGGAAATGAAACGAATAAAGACAAGGAAAAGTTTCACGACTATGTTTCTAGAATCTTGGTGGCCTGAACTAAATCTAAGTTCTTCCTTGGCGTGATACCAGTTACCAAGCAAAACTCTCTTTGAGAAAGTCCCCTTGATACTCATGGATTCTGTGGACAAGATTAAGTCCTCATCCCTTGATCGCCCGTACCCTAAGACTTCTAGGACAAATACTTCCGAGTCTTTATAAGAAGGTGACGATGAGCCACTCTCCAATTCTCGCTTTTGTCGCCATGTAGCCCTCATCTGACAATTCTATATTTAAACTTTAATTCAGCAATTACTTCCATGGATGCGAAGGAAATGAAACTCTGATGTAATTCAGGCATGCGAATCCTTGTGCTGGCGACGTCCGCTCGCGGGGGCGCTGGTAAAGCGGCTCTAAGAAGTTTTGAGGCTCTAGTGGAAGGTGGACATACCGCCTCATTCCTCTCCAGCGATCTCTCAATCAATTTTGAGAATTCGAAAAGATTTCAAATTGCGAAATTCATGCGGAAAATGACGCGCCGAGCAGTCACGTTCATTCAAAGAAGGTTTGTACAGTCTTCTGAAAACCTAGTCACTTCACTGTCAATAAATTCTATAAGGTCTTTGTATGGGAATTATTATTTTGGCTACGATGTAATTCACATTCATGCAATGTATAACTTCATTTCGATGGGTGAAATTTTACGCTTGAGGAAGACTGGGAAAAAAGTTATAGTTACGCTGCACGATGAAAGATTTTTCACTGGAGGGTGTCACTATTCCGGAAATTGTCGAGGATATATTGGTGCTTGTTTGAAGTGCCCAGAGGTTCACACCGGGGTTAAATTCTTGCCGGGATTAGCTCTACGTTTATCTAGATATCGGCATAGAGGAATGAAAGAAATTATCTATATTGCGCCTTCCAAATGGCTTTCTTTACGAAGTCAAAAAAGCTCACTTATGATGAACAGAAAAGTCCACGTTTTACGAAATCCAATCCCAGGTATATTTTTTTCAGACTCTGGCCAAGTTTCATATAGGTCGGATGAAAGAATTGTAATTGGTTTCATAGCTCAAGATTTGCAGAATAAATATAAAGGGTTCGAGAATCTAATTAAGGCACTTGATATGTTAGATCAGAAAACCAAGAACATGCTGAAGTTACACGTAGCTTGCGAAATTGGGGCTGATAATGTCAAATCCTCTATTGCCCTGGAACTTTTCACACCGCGAGACGATTTCGAGTTGATCGCATTTTATAAAGGTTTGAATTTTTTAGTTGTTCCGAGTCTTCAGGAAAATTCGCCGAATGTAATAGTGGAAGCTATGTCGGTCGGAACAAGGGTAATCGCCGCAGATACAGGAGGCATTTCAGAGTTAATGGACTATTTCAACCTCCCAGTTTATAAACCCGATTCAGTAGAACAATTGGCACAGAGTATTCTGATGGAGGTTAAGACCCCCGGCACTCCAATAAACCGTGAGTATGCAAGGGAAATATTTGGGTATTCAGCACATTCATCTAAGTTAATTAATATCTACACAGAAAACCCCTCGGAGTTGAATGATATTGAAGCCTGAAACCAACGGCAGAGCAATGGTGAATTCCTGAAGTGTTTGAAGGCAAGAGTGTCTCTTAACTGAGTAACTCGAGTTGAGAGAATGTGTCGAAAGCGAATGTTAAAGAAATTTTCTAAAAGCCACGTATCAACCTCAGAGTTGTTCTGTGGAGCTGTGAAAGCTGGAGTGTAACTCCCGAGAGCACGCCCAATACCTAAAGCTTTACCTTGAGTATGTGTTGCCACCCGATCATTCCCTATGTTCGTAACTAGTGATGCGGCGGGTAACAAAGCAACTTTTCTTTTCAGTAACATCTTCTGCGCCAATGGGGTATCCCATGCATCAGAGATTCCAGAATATGCCCGCTTGGACCCTGCGTTCCAATAAGCTTTTTCTCTGACTGATATTTTCAGATCTCTATCCAATTTTTGGTACCCCTCCTTCAACGTCATTGACATTTGAGCCCAGTTCAACTTATTGGTAGCCCAACCCCATGTGAGCATAAATTTAGATTTTTGCCAGTTATTGCAAATTTCGGTGGGCGCAAACTGTGTCCCACATGCAAGCCAGATTTCAGAGTCCAGAGCGATTTGTCGAAGGCTGTCAGATGCGTAACTGAAGAATTCGGGAGAAGGAATGCAATCGTCTTCCAGGACTACACCTTCCTCTACGAGAGAGAAGAACCAATCGCAAGAACTTAGAACTGATGCGGAACATCCCACATTGGAATCTCTAACGACAATTTGAATTTCTGAGTCACTAAATGCTTCGAAACTCTTTGCTACCTCAATAACGGATTGGCTTAGAGGAATAAGGTCCACTCGATGCTTCGCTGGAACATCGATAGAAATGAAAAAATTTCTCACGCCCGCGCTGTGTGCAATTGAAAAAATCCTTTGGAGATTATCAGGCCTTAGAAATGCCACAATAAGCAATGCAGGCATTTTCGGTTGCACAGAAGACTGTTTAAAGTCAGTTGGAATCTCTGCCATACCCTATGCCGCGCCCGTTTCTAGCTCTCTCTTAAAAAGACTACTCAGCCGTTACAATCACCGAATGCAACATCCTAGGTCCGAAGATAACTATTTACTAAGCATAGTCATACCAATCAGCAAAATGGCCGGGAAACTGGAAAATTTAAGGATATCTCTTTCCTCAATTGAAAAACATCCCGAGATTCAGGCAGTCTTGATTCACGATAAGCAGGATCCGGTTACCGGCAGTGAGGTAATTGCCCTAGTTAATAGCTTGAATAATTCAAATATCCAGATATTCGAAGGAGTTTTCGGGAATCCTGGGTCAGCTAGGAATAGAGGGATTGAACTCTCAAAAAGCGACTGGATAACATTTTGGGATAGTGATGATATTGGAAATGCTTTAGAAGTTGTTTCAGACATTGAACGTTATGGCCTCACAAAAAGTTTAATAGTTGGCCAGTTCAAAATAGTAAATCATCAACTGGATTCAGAATCGGAAGTTTCACAATCTAGTTCGATTTCCGAGATTCCTAAGAGTCCTGGCATCTGGAGATTCGTTTTCAGAAATGAAGAATTAACAAAATTTAAAGAGATAAGTATGGGCGAAGATCAATTATTCATAGTATATAATTTACCGGAAAACCAATTTATTCACTTTTCAACTTCCAATTACTACACATATTTCGTTGGCCATGCAACTCAATTAACACGCAATAAGTCCAAAATTCGGGACTTACTCATTGCGAGTTCTACAATGCTCGAGTTGATTGGAAGCTCAGTCGGTACTAAAAGAACATTTCTGGCAGAAATCACAATTAGGCAACTGCTAACAATCCTAAAAAAGGGAAGCACCAGCGACAGAATAGGAGGATTAAAAACCGCTAAGAACTTATGGACAAAACTGGGCCTTCTCGAGATTCTGAGGACCTTACATAAGGTAATTCGGACCCAAAAACAACAATTGAAGAAGAAAGATTACGTCTCATTGACAGGTGGATTAGGGAACCAATTATTTCAAGTTGCAGCAGCACTCGACACGAGCCGGGGGAATAAGGTCCGACTTGTCTATGAACTTGGCTCCCCAAGAGTTTCGGAAGATGGAAACCCTGATCTATTTCAGTTCGACATTTCACAGATTGGAGAAATACATAATCTCCGTGCTGTGAGTTGGTTTGAGAAAAAAATTGCAGGGTTCACACTGAGGATGGGTGTGTCGCCTCGACTGATTGAGAGAAATCGCTTAGCCGAGAGAACCGTAATTCAAGTGTCAGAATTCTTTCTTTCTCGTTTAATTGGAGAAAAGATTAAAATTGCGCTAGGAAATGGTGTTGGGTTTTGTAATGTAATCAAAACGAATCAAGCCAGGTTATTCCTAGGCTATTTTCAAAGCTATAGGTGGGGAGAAGGCCACCCCGATTCTTTTCCGTTGAAAGCGCTCGAGCTAATAAACGAAGGTTCAAATTACTTGCACTATAAAGAAATATCATTCAGTAAGAAAATTCTGGCGGTACACATCCGACTCGGGGACTATAAACAGGAGTCTGATTTTGGCATACTCTCGCCAAATTACTACAATACTGCGGTTCAGAAAATTTTAGCTCGAAATCAATTCGACTCAATTTGGGCATTTAGCGACGAGCCCGATATTGCTAAGAGCTCGTACTTAAGAAACGCAGAATTGCCGGTTACGTGGATTGAAACTCAAGGAATGTCTTCCGCCGAAACTCTTCAAACGTTGAGACTCTGCCATGGTTATGTGATTGGTAATTCTAGTTTTAGTTGGTGGGGGGCAAAGTTATCGTTCCAAGAAAACCCACCCGTACTTGCACCCAGTAAATGGTTTGCAGGTCAAACCGATCCACTAGAATTAATTCCAGAAGATTGGGAAAGACTTCAACCTGAATATGTGACTTCAAATTTCTTTGATTGATTAAACCAAAAGTCACTCAAGAAGCTTTATTGACCTGCCGCCTGATGATCTTTTTAAGCAGCAAGTAGCACACGAATTGAATTAATCTAAGTGGCAAATCACTTGCAGATCGAAATTTGCTTTTGCGGGTAGCGCTGAAGCGATACCCAAATTTTTTGATAACAACCCTTAGTGAAGATTCCAATTTGCCGCCTCGAAAATACCGAAAATCAGAAGCATCGCTTTGTTCACGGCCATTTGCGAGGACCTTGTTCAGCTGAGCAGATTCAGAGTTAACGTAAATTGCAAAAATCGACTCAAAGAATCTGATTGATTGTATGTTTCTAGTGAATGATGGCTCAATTTGGTTTAATTCTGGATTCCTGCTTGCGATAGCGTCTATCAACGACTTTGCAAATTCCACCCCACTGGTTGGAGATGGATTCCCAAAATCTCTCTGGTAGCTTGTTTGAGTATCTTCAATCACAATTAACCCGCCATCATTTATCGAGTTAACTAAATTCTTTATAGTTTGTATTTGTTGCAAATTTGTGTGACCCCCATCATCAAGAACAACGTCAAGGCACCCGATGTTAGGAATGACATGCTTCCAGAAGTTAGAATCTGCTTGATCTCCAATAAAAATCTCAAATCCATATTCCTGCCACTTTATTGCTTCCGGGTTAAGATCGATACCAATGATTCGTGCCTCAGGACCGAGGTATTCCCGCCACATAAAGAGCGAACCACCGTGAAGCACACCCACTTCGAGAAATGTAATCTTTTTCCCCACGAATTTCGAAAATAGTTCTGAATAAACAGGAAAGTAGCTTTCCCACTTTACGGAATATTCTGGAGAGTTATAAAATGCCTGCCTAAGCCTTGAGAGATCTTCCATATTATTGTTACTCATTGAATAACTCTGAGGTCCAGGTTGCCGGAGTTAGTTCATTCTGAAATTCTAGAGGAAGATGATAATCAAAACGTTTAGGTCCCTGAATTCGAATCCACTCGATTAACTCCCTTAATCCTTGATCTAGCGAAGTCGTTGTAGAGTAATTAAGTAATGATCTTGCAAGTTCTGCAGAGCAGTTGGCATCAAGAACTTCCTGGGGGCGGCCAGGTAAATAAATTGGATCTAGATCAAACCCAATGATTTTAGCAATTCTCTCACCCAGCTCATTGATAGTGATAAATTCCTCATCGGGTCCAATATTTATGACAAGACCATCTGCAACATCTGATTCACACGCCACCATCAAAGGATCAACGACATCTTTCATGAAAGAGAAACACCTTTTCTGATTTCCGGTGCCATAGATTATTGGTTGCTTCCCTTGAAGCATTCTGTTAACCATGATAGAGGCCACGTTTCTAAAGGGATCATCAAATTTCTGTCTAGGACCAATAATGTTGTGAGGAACTAGAATTACGAATTTAATACCTTGAGTGTCACAGACATTCCTGATTAACAGTTCGGAGGCAAACTTGGCAATCCCATAAGGATCTTGTGGTTTAGGTGTCATGCTTTCAATAAACGGAACTGTATCTTGCGTCCCATATCGCGCCATGGAAGATAAATGAACAATTTTTGAAACCCTATTCGAAACAGATGCACTTACGACATTGGCGGTGATTTGGGATGTATTTCTTGTGACTAAAGCGGGCGAGAAAACCGAAAGACCTTCGTATGCGGTACATGCCGCATGGACAACAAGGTCTACATCCTTAAAAACGGGAGTGATGGCAGACAAGTCATCTAGATCTAAGTTGAAGTAATCAACACCTTTTGGAACATTAGATTTATATCCACCCAAAAGATTATCAATCCCTCGTACTCGATAACCTTTCAATAGAAATGAGTCAGCCAAATGGCTGCCCATAAATCCGGCAACTCCGGTTATCAAGACTGTCTGCATTTCTGCTTTGCCCCCAACTTTGTTTGGCCTAAGTCTACCTGAGATAGGGTATATGCATGATGAGTGGGGACGAAAGACTCGCAATTGTCACTCCGACACATAGAAATCAATTTGGATTTGAAGAGAAGATAATTCTTCAAAAATCACTCGGGTACAACTCTGATATCCGGCATTTTTTTGCTGTTCCAGAAAATCTTGATGAAAAGTGGTTGGTTTCCAATTTTCGAACTTCTACAGTTTTGAAGTTTGATTTTAACTTTTTTGAGTCACCTCAAAGTTACAACAAACTTATGTTGTCCCCCTTTTTCTATGAAAAATTTGAAGACTTTAACTACATTCTGATACTTCAAACCGACGCTGTTCTTTTGAGAAGAATCGCCCCTCAAGATTATGTTGACTTTGACTACGTGGGTGCTCCCTGGAGGAAGAGCTTAAGAGTTTCGATTCATGATGGCGATCTCCATGCAAACAACAAACGCCTTTTTTGGAAGCCTTTTGTAAGAGTCTCCGTTGGAAATGGCGGCCTTTCTTTCCGGAATGTCAGTTCCTTTCGTGAGCTACTTTCCGATGTTCAGGTGAGTGATTTTAATTCGCGAGTTTTTGACGGGAGCCATAATGAAGATTTCGTGATTTCTTATCTTATAAAAAAGAGAAATTATCGAGTACCGAGTAAAAAAAGAGCCAGAGGTGTTTTTATGGAAGAAGACTTAGCATTCTGCAGCAAGGTACCTAAAATTCTTGGGGTACATGCGCCGAATAAGTACAATCCGAAACTTTCAGATGAAATTCTTAAACAGGCTGTTAACAATTCAGGATAGGTTCCCACAAACTACAGGGCGTAAGAGTTATCTTGATAGTGCCTTTACTCTCTTCGCTAACAAGAGTAATCTCCATTTGAAACTCAGAGGAATGCCAAGTTGTTTCCTCATGCTCTTGTTTAAAACCAATCGGAGCATTAAACGTTTATTTGTTTCACCAACAGTGAAGTTCGCATGAAACAGATGTGGGGAAAGCCCAGTCACCCCGGGGAATTTACTTCGCTGCGAATTTAAATTAATTGATGAACCGACCGCGACGCTTGTTTGGGGCAATTCACGTATCCATGAAGGAAAATTTAAGTTCCTGTACATCAGGGTGATTGCATCGTCATCTCCAAAGCGAGGATTCTCTTGCAGAACTTTTGAATGTAATTTATGACCTTCTTCTACTAGATGCATTGACCTAACAGTGTTGCGAAACCCTGCAAAACCCATACAAAGTCTTGGAGACTCTGGATCGTAAGTGAAACTCTGAAAAACCGCGTCTACTTCTGTGAAATTTTCAAAGTATCGAGCCAGGTGGTGCTCCATGTCAGAAATCCAAACAACATCCAAATCCGAGTAAATGATTAGCTCGTAATCACTTTTTAATTGGCTCTTTATCAGAAGCCATTTGAGTTGCACAATTCTAAAAAAGTTTTCCGTGAACCAGCCACTGTAGTTATTGGAGTTGTTCTCAAAAAGTGGAAGTCCAATAATCGCAAGATCGAGCTTTAAAAAAGTAACTCGGCTGGAGGTTGGTAATCCAACGATATCACTTTCGTGAATGTAACCCACAACTACATCCAAATCACTTGAAGCTAATATGCTTTTTATGGCAATTGTGGGTAGTTCTTTAATTTCATTCACAATCAATAAACATGCAACGGAGTTGCTTTTTTTAAGCTTAGGTTCGCTATCCACCTCTTAAGCGTAGTATGTGTCTGGAAAATATAGAAAACTTCGTTAGGCGTGGTCCATCTTTTATCCCCGCTAAGATATTCTTTGAGTGTGCTAACAGACCGAATTACTTTGGATTGTCGATGAAAATACGCATTAACTATCACAGGTGGACGGTGGTGAGATGCCTGAGAATTCTTCCCCGCAAAGCTCGCATTAGGGTTTTCGCTGTTTCTGTCATTCAGGTTTTCATCTCTCTGCTCGATCTAGCAGGTGTTGCTCTAATCGGTGTCCTTGGAGCACTTACAGTGACAGGCGTACAATCTCGGCAGCCAGGAAATAAAGTAAAAACAATTCTCGATTTATTTGGAATAGGTAATTTTTCCCTTCAAGCCCAAGCTGCTGCTTTGGGAGCGGTAGCAGTTTTATTCTTTATTTCAAGAACTTTCCTAACCATTTTATTCACCCGGAGGACAATATTCTTTCTAAGTAAGCAAGGTGTCCATATCGGAAATTTATTGGTAAGAGGTATTCTGTCTCAGCCGCTTACCTTTCTTCAAACAAGGACAAGCCAAAATTTTGTTTACTTAACAACAAGTGGCGCAAATTCCATAACCATCGGGATGATTGGGACTCTTATAACTTTGATTTCGGATGCGTCACTCTTGATCGTTATGGGAGTAGGCCTGTTTGTATTCGACCCGCTTATTGCGATTCAAACAGTCCTAATTTTTGCTGTAATCGCATTTGTCCTTTATGTGTTACTACAAAACAGAGCTAAGATCTTAAGTGAGCAGCAATACAAGTTTTCTGTTGCGGGTAATGAGCAGCTTCTCGAGTCACTCAATTCTTACCGCGAGATTTTGGTCAGGAACCGTCGCGATTATTACGCAAAGCAAAATGAAGAGGTGAGAAGTAGGCTATCTCGAATTTATGCAGAAACCACTTTTATGCCAAACATAAGCAAATACGCAATCGAAATTACAGTCGTTGTTGGTTCATTTGCAATCACTGGTATTCAATTCGCACTGCAAGACGCAACGCACGCAATTGCCACCCTTACGGTATTTCTTGCCGCGGGAAGTAGAATTGCGCCCGCAGTTTTGAGAGTGCAGCAAGGTGCAATTCAGATCAAAGGGAGTATTGGTTCGGCTTCTCCAACTCTAGATTTGTGGGATGAACTGCTTGAATCTGGACCATTGCCAGAGAGTCCCTCGGTGATTGACTGCACTCACGACGGATTTGTAGGAAAAATTGTATTAACAAATGTTTCGCTCCAGTACCGAGAGAAAAATACATTTGCGCTTAGCAATGTGTCCCTTGAAATTGAATCAGGATCTTTGGTTGCACTTGTGGGACCTTCGGGCGCAGGGAAAACGTCCCTAGTCGATGTACTTCTCGGGGCAATTCGTCCCACGTCTGGCTCAATTAGTATTTCTGGACTGTCACCAAGTGAATGCATAGTAAAGTGGCCAGGAGCTCTGGCCTATGTGCCTCAAGATGTAGTTATTTCAAATACAACAATTCGAGAAAATGTATCAATGGGGTTTCCTAACGAGATTGTTGATGAGGCTCTAATTTTAGAGGCGCTTGAAGTTGCTCAACTTAAGGAGTTTTACCAATCACTTGAAGGCGGAATCGAAACCCAAGTTGGAGAACGCGGGGCACAAATTAGCGGGGGCCAAAGACAGCGCCTGGGAATTGCACGTGCCATGTTTACCAAGCCAAAATTATTGGTGCTCGATGAAGCTACAAGCGCTCTTGACGGTGAGACGGAATCGCAAATATCCCAGGCAATCAATTTACTGAAAGGATCTGTCACTGTGGTGCTAATCGCGCACCGTCTTTCAACTGTTAGAAATGCAGATGTTGTGATCTATATGGACAATGGCGAGATTCGCGCTTCAGGGACTTTCGATGAGGTAAGACAAGCCGTGCCTGATTTTGATCACCAAGCTCAACTTATGGGTCTCTAAGCAAAATGTGCCTTTAGCCACCTTCTCGCGACAATCTAGGATGGGTTTCGTAGTAGTGGATAGTGGAAGAAAATGCTCGATTCCCTATGAAATCTACCCAAGGCTAATTCCTCATTCTCCTTAGTATTGCCCCAGCGCTATCAATCTCGTTATCAAGAACTCTCGTGTAGATAGCCATCGTTATCTTTGGATCTGAGTGGCCCATTAACTTTTGTGCGGTTGTCACGTGGATGCCCTGCGACTTCAAAATGTAGGCGTATGTATGGCGCAGTGAGTGAATATGAATTCCGTGAGGATCAAGAACTTTACGGAGCGTCTTGGGAGACTTAGGAAAAGGCTGAAATGTCGAAACCAGCGGCACAACGCGATTTCCTGATTGAGACTTTGTCCCACCGTGGATTGATTTGTTTATATAGATTCTACCGTTTCGAATATCAGATTCTGTAAGCACGACCGCTTCTCCCCACCGAAGGCCATGCAAGGCAAGGAATTGAATCTGATTTGTATATGTCCCGAATTCTCGAACTTTGAGTTCATCCCAGGTAAAGAATTTACGCATCTCAACAATCGGCGCTGGATTTCGAATGCCAACCGTGGGCGCAACATCGATGAGCTCCAGAATAATCGCTTCTCTAAATATGGTTTTCAAGATAGCCAAGACCTTCGCCCGGATCTGCGGCTTCAATGGGGCCAGAAGTAACTGGATTTCAACCTTTGTGACCTCATCGACTCGCTTGCCGACAAACACCCCTTGGATATGGCAGCGAAAGGCAGATAGATAGCTCTCTCTAGTCTTGAACTTGATAGGCAGAATCCCAATTACGTATAGGCAGAAAGAATCGAAGTCCGTCGGGATATCCCTAGAAAAACGTAGTTTCGATTCAATGTTTTGCACTACACCCAGTAAGTACCCGACCGCTGACAAACTCATTCCTCCTTTACGCTGAACTACAAGAATCGTTTAGAACTATTTTCTAAAATTGCCCACAAATCATCATTTAATGGAGCGCTGATAACCCAACGAGCACAATGATCTGCTCTGGTGCTACCCCTATATGCTCCCCCAGAAACACCGAAACCCGGCTCCTCGTTAGAGGAACCGGGTTTCGGCTTTAGAACTTTCCTAGAAGGTACTCGCTGTTAGGCGATTACTTAGCGTAGGAGTCGGTTTACAAGAGCAGTCAACGCGGTGATCTGCTTCTTGAGCGCCTTAAGTGCAGTGTTTACAGACTTAGCAAGCTTTGCAACCGCTGCTGATGCATCTTCAGCTGCAGCTGTTGCTGCATCTGCTGCATCTGCTGCTGCAAGAGCTGCATCTGTTGCTGCGTTAGCTGCATCTGTTGCTTCTGCTGCTGCATCTGCTGCTGCATCGATACCAGCGTTAACAACCGAAGTTGTCGCTGTGATTGTTGCAGCGGTGTATGGAGCTGCTGTTGTTGATGCGATAACTGCATCTACTGCTGCGCCTTCCTTAGCTGTGACTGTGATGTCGCCAGCTGCGAATGGTGCGTAGTAGGTGTAAGTCTTGATTCCGCCTGCAAGGGTTACTGTTCCAGTTGGAAGAGCTCCTAGTGCAACGTTTGCTGTAGCTGTGTCAGAGAAGAGCACGCGTGCTCCATCTGCAACTCCAGCACCGTCTGAATCAACGGCCTTAACTGTAAGTGTCATTTTCTCGCCTGGGGCATACGTTACCTTGTCGAATGACATCGTTACAGTCTTTGCAGTTGTCTTTGTAACTTGTACCGGGATAACCAACTTGATAGTCGCTGTAGCAAGAGCTCCAACGCTAACAGTGATGTTTGCCTTACCGACACCAACACCTGTGACAGTGATTGTTCCAGTTCCACCTGAGATAGAAGCTGTAGCAACTGTAGTTGCGTCAGAAGTTACAACTAGTCCTGTTGGAGTTGCTGAAACCTTGTTGCCAGCCGCATCGTATGACCCGACAGATAAGGTACCTGTTCCACCCTTAGGAATATAAACGCTGTTTAGTGAATCACCAGCAGCATCAACATTGTTGTCCTTGAGCTGTGTAGCGATACCCGCGAACGTGATTGTCTCAGTTGCGATAACAGTTGTTCCCTGTGAAATCGTAATTGTTCCGACTCCACCTGAACCATCTGCGAACACTGCAAAGAAGCCTTGTCCTAGAGCATCAGTGTCGACTGTTGCTACACGTGAACCTGAAGCAGATCCATCTGTGTATGTGTTAAGTACTCCCGTACCAACTTTGCCCTGGATAAGTCCAGGACCAGTGACGACAGCCGAAAGAGTCTTTGCAGACATTGCTGTTAGTGCAGAGTCTTTCAGGGTTACCTTAATTGTTGCCTTACGTGTTGTTGCAACTGTTCCGTCAACTGAAAGAATCTCATCCTTTGTGCCTGTACCAAATGTTGATGCAGTCGTTGAGTCAATGAAAGAGGTTGAGTTCGCAACAGAAAGGACTGGAGCTGCAGCAAATGATGCTGTAGCTGTTGAGTAAACAGTCGCTGCACCAGTTGTTGGATCGTAGTACGTCACAGTGACTGTCGCAGATGCGCCAGTTGATGAAACTTGAATGTCCACTGAGTCACTTACTGTTGTAGCTGAGCGACCGAAGAAGTCAACTCCACCAGTGAGGTTTGCACCGTTGGTTAGATTGAATGTGCTTGCTGAACCACCTGAAGCTGTAGCAAAAAGACCATTGCTTACTACAGAGTTAAGTGTTCCGCCCGTTACTGCCACGTAGTAACGACGCGCTGTAACTGGGAAGTTAGTGATACGCACGGTAGCAAGACCAGCATTAATACCTGTCCAAGCTGTAGTGATGTTTGATCCCTGAATTGGGAATGCAGTATTTGGCTTAGCAAGATCTGCTGAATAACCTGCATAGATTGTGAAAGTAGCAGTTGTGTTTGTGCCCGCGCTTGGGTCTGCAGTTATTGTGATTACATAAACACCTGGTACATCTGGGTTTACGTTAATCGAACCACGAACGCTAGCTGTAAGCGCTGCCACGTCAGCCCAAGTATCTGTACGCTTGCTAGTGTTTGTTGTTGTTTGTGCAACATCAGCCACTGTAGCTGTCGTACCAGTAATCAATTGAGCCTTAGCTGCAGTTGATGCAGCAACAGTTGCCGCTGGTGCTGCAACTGCTAGAGCAGATCCCGCAGGTGCTGAAGTAACGGCAATGCCATACTCAACAGTGTCAGCTGCGGCAGTTGTACCTGCAGTTGTTGCACTGAAAGTTGTCGTTGCAGCTGCTCCGACAGCAACAGAAGCTGTCGCGTCAGTTACAGCAACCGTTACGCCAGTTATGGCTGCACTTGCTGGAGTAACAGATAAGAGACCTGTGACCAATCCAGCAACTGCTACAAGCGAAATTCGCTTGAAAGTTGTCTTTGTAGACATGTTTTTCCTTTCGTTAGTCGAGTTACGGACGATCCGTACCTCGGCTTTGGCGGAAATGAGCCCCTCATAAGTAAGGAGAAGGTAAAAAGGATGGCGAAATGTCCGTTTTGTACCCTTCCCGCGACAATCTAGGATGGGATTCGTAGTAGTGGATAGAGGCAGCGACGGCTGGCTCGGCAGGACCCAACCGGTTAATGAAGGATCTATAAAGTGGCACTTAGCGTATGGACAGTTGCTGAACTGGGGGCTTTTTACACTGAGCACCGTTCAGAGCTACTCGCGCATGCCAATCGAGTTCTAAAGGATTCAGCTAAGGCTGAAGAGATAACCCAAGACTCACTCATTAAGTTCATGCTTGCAGCCCCAGAGCTTGAATCATCAGAGCACGCACTCTCTTATCTACACCGCACCATCGAAAACCTCTGCATCGACTACTTCCGCCTTGAAGGCCGCCGTCCAAACCTTGTGGTTATTGACGATGCCCAGGCTGAAGTAGAGGCTGCATGGCAGGTATCAGGCGATCACTCAGAAGTTCTTTCACAGGCTGAAGATGCAGCGATCATTCGCCAGGCTTTGGCTCTCCTTTCACCTGCAGAGCGCGCAGCGCTTGTTATGTGGGAGATGGAAGGCCGTTCAACAGAGGAAATCGCAGCAGAGCTTGGTATCAAGGAATCTGCAGTGCGACACACTGTTTCTCGCGCTCGCACATCACTTCGTCGCGTGCTTTCAGAGCTTGTTATCGATCAAGAGCGCGGTCTTACTGCTCTCGACATGCTCTCTACTACTTATAAGAAGGCGGCAGAACTTGCAGCGAAGTCTTCGAAGGTCGCACTCTCTCTTCTCTTGGTAGTAACAGCCTTCCTTGGATTTAACTCAATGACAGGTCAAGAAGGCGTCCTTCCAACGGTCACAACACAGGATTCAACTTCTGAGACTGCAAAGGCGGGATCAACAGATTCAGCAGCTCCTGCACCATCTATCTCAATGCCAGCCAAGAAGTCAGCAACCATGGGCCCTCGCCTCTTTATCAAGAGCAGCAAGGCAACATGGCCAGGTCTTGACTCAGATGGCGTTCCAACAGGTTTCACCGTCACAGGTGAGAAGGGCCCAGCTGGAAGCATTCGTCTAAATCACAATGTTCCAGAAGCGACCGCAACAGGCACTATTTTGGCCACCCAGGCCATCACATCTGGGGGTGGACCAAATGTCTCGATCGATCAGGTCGTGACAGTCGATGGCAACGGCACAAAGTATGCGGCTGAGTACGTATCCTTCGGAATCAACGGAGTTTGGGCGGTAGCGGAAGCTCGCGCCACAAGCGTCGATTTGGAGCGTATGTCCAATGGCAAGTACCTTATGACCGTTACAATTTCCCTACTCTCAACCCCAACTTCAGAGTTGTCTATCGCCGTGG